>OGXX01003455.1_pt1 | contig 13134 bp, 10 predicted proteins | sample 1576301 | NCBI WGS metagenome assembly OGXX01 (sample SAMEA3541469, study PRJEB24748) | human gut metagenome | biome: human gut; feature: human-associated habitat; material: faeces | place: China | collected 2012
CATTGCGATATCGGCGGACTGCTCGTGGATGGACGTGAGCACCGCGCAGGTCTCGCAGTCAAAGCCGAACTTCGCGCGGTCGTAGCCGATGTCGCGCACAACGTCGCGCACGATCTTCGGGATATCGACGTAGCAGCTCGTGGTGATCTCGCCCATGACGAGAACAAGACCGGTCGTGGCAGTGCATTCGCACGCAACGTGGCCGTCGGGATCGTTTTCGAGAATGGCGTCGAGCACCGCGTCGGAGATCTGATCGCAGATCTTATCGGGATGGCCTTCGGTGACGCTTTCGGATGTGAAGAGATAGTTTGCCATGGTTTCCTCCTGAAGTAAAAAAATATCGCCGCGCCTCTGGCCGGGATGATCCCGTGCTTACGGCGGAGCGATAAAAAATCTTATCTTTCGACTTCCGCCGACGGATTTGGCACCTTATGCTCACGCACAGGTTGTCGGGCTTCACAGGGCCGTTCCCTCCACCACTCTTGATAAGCCGTATTTGGTTTGGCGATTCAAGAATTCTGCCGGTTTACCCGGCGTCTATTGTTCTACCACGTTTTTCGCGCCTTGTCAACGCCGCAGGGCGTACAAAATCCGCGGTTTTGTACGCCCCGCGGCGAAATTCGCGTTATGTATAGGATTTATCGATCTGGATGATGCACCGGCAGTCCGGGTGGCGCTCCTCCACGGCGGCGCGGACGGCTTTGCGCACGTCCTCGTCCGAGAGCTTATACCCGAATGGCACGAGCACGTCAAAGACGAGATTCGTCCGGTGCTTTCCCGGCACCATGCGGAAATCGTGCAGGCTGAGCACGGGATCGATGTTCCGCAGAAGCTGCACCGTTTCCTCGCGCATCTCCGCCAGCCGCTCGTTTTTCGTGTCCACGGGGTCCATGTGGATGACGGAAAAGCAGCCGAGCTTGTGGTCCAGCTCGCTCATTGCGCGGTCGATCGCCTCGTGCAGCTCATAAATGTTTCCCTCGCCGTCCACCTCCGCATGGAGGGAGACGTGGCAGCGGCCGGGGCCGTAGTCATGGATAACGAGATCGTGGATGGCGAGAACTTCCGGGTACGACAGCACGATCTGCCGCACCTTTTCCGCGAGCTCCGCGCTCGGCCGCTGGCCGAGGAGCTGCCCGAGCGTTTCCTTTCCGCCCTCGTACCCGGTTTTGAGCAGCAGTACCGCCACGACGATACCGGCGTAAGCGTCAAGATCCAGCCCCGTAAATTTATAGACGAGCAGGCACACGAGCGTGAGCGCCGTGGAGATCATGTCGTTGAGCGCGTCCGCGCCGGACATCTCCATGGCCGTTGAGCCGATCTTCCGCCCGATCCGCCGGTAGAACACCGACATATAAATTTTCACGAGGATGGAGAGCGCAAGCACCGCGACCGCCGCCCACGTGAACTCCATCGCCTCCGGGTGCAGCAGCTTGCCGGCAGCGCCGCGCAGCGCGTCGATCCCGGCATAGAGGATGAGCCCCGCGATGACGAGCCCCATCACATACTCGATCCGCCCGTGGCCGAACGGGTGCTCGAGATCGGGCTTTTTCCCCGACAGGCGGAAGCCGACGAGCGTGAGCGCGCCGCTGCCGACGTCGGAGAGGTTGTTCATTGCGTCCGCCGTGATCGAGACCGACCCGGCGAGCGTGCCGACGACGAATTTGGCCGCGGCCAGCAGGATATTGAGCGTGATGGCGACCGCCGAGCAAAGCATGCCGTAAGCGGTGCGGACGCGGGGATCGTCCGTATGGCGGCTGTTCCGGATAAACAGCCGCGCAAGAAGCTCGATCAAAGCGCGCTTCCTCCTTTGTTATTTCGATGCGCCGACGGTCGGGTCAAGGATCCACGAGCCGCCGCCGAACGTCCATGTCATCTGCGGCACGAAGCGCAGCGTACTGTCGATCTTCTTTTCGGTGAAGAGCGGCGCGTCGTCGCTGTAGGTCTCGGTCTCGATGACGAGCCGGTCGTAGACCTTGAGGAAATTATCCATCGACTGGCCGTTGTCGGTGCCGGTCGTGAGCACGTCGTGCGGCACACGCGCGCTCAGATGGACGTTTTTGTCTTTCATCGTCTTGTCGATCGCTTCGCGCACGGCGATGGAGAAATTCATGCAGAACGCCTCGCGGTTGAGACTGGAGGCAATTTCGCGCGTGTACATGACCTCGGCGAACGGATGCTCCACACGGGAGAGGATGATCTCATCCACACCCATCGCCATGAGGTCGGTGCAGAGCTCTTCGATATACGTGCGCACATCGCGGTTCCAGAGATCCACCCAGCCGCCGGACTCGTCCACATAGGGCGCGCCGGTGCGGTCGCGCAGCGCAACGTCCGGGTTGGCCGAGGCGAGCAGCGTGTCCACGGCGCAGCAGATCTCCGCCGTGATGGTCCACCCCTGCGCCTTGAGCTCGCTCAGATACGCCGTCGGGTCCCAGGTGCTGTTCGCGGCGTTGGACGACGCCGTCGCCACGCCGGACATCCATGCGAGCTTGCCGCTTTCGTCCTTCATTTCCAGCACAAGGCCCTTCACGCCGCTGCGTTCGGCTTCCTTGACCGCCGTTTCCAGCCCGTTGGCATTCACCTTGGAGAACGGGACATAGTATCCGGTCAGATACTGCAGTCCCGCGCTGCTTGCGAGCGAAACGTTGGTATAATCCGGCTCGGCGACCTGAATGGCAGCCGAAGCGTCGCCGGTATAGGGCACGGGGGCGGAAATGCCCTCCACGGTGTAACCCTTCCCATCCTCCTGCAGCATCGGCACGACCATCTCCACGCCGTCGCGGTGGTAGACAACGTATTCCGGCAGCAGTGAGAACGCGAGCAGCAGCCCAAGGAGCACGAGCACGAGGATCGTGAGCAGCACCGGAGAGCCGCTGCGCCCCGCGCCGCGGCGGCCGCGGTATACGCGGTGGCCCTTAACGATCATGGTTTTCGAGCGCGGAGATCATATTCACGCGGTCAGCATGGCGTCCGCCGAGAAACTCCGTCGTGAGGAAGAGATCGACCATGCGCTTGGCAAGCTCGGGGCCGGTGACACGCCCGCCGAGCGCGCACATGTTCGCGTTGTTGTGCGCGCGGCACATCTCCGCGCTGAAGCAGTCGGACAGCAGCGCGCAGCGGATGCCGGGGATCTTGTTCGCCGCGAGCGACATGCCGATGCCCGTGCCGCAGACAAGGATTCCCTTTTCGTACTTCCCTTCCGCAACGCCGCGCGCGGCGCGCTCGGCGTATTCGGGATAGTTGCAGCTCGCTTCGGAATAGGTGCCGATATCCTCAAACTCGACGCCCTTTTCCTTCAGGTGCGCCATCAGCTCCTGCTTGAGGGCGTAGCCGCCGTGGTCAGATGCAATAACGATCATGATGTTTATCTCCTTTGTTTATTCCAGCGATAGAAATGTGGGCTTTCTCTGTTCAAACACCGTGTAGTACCGAAAGCCGATCGTCCGCAGCAGCTCCGCGCCATCGCGGATGCCGACGGAGGCGTCCTCCGGCGTGTGGGCGTCGCTGCCGAGCGTGAGGATCTCGCCGCCGAGATCGTAATAGAGCGCGAGCGCCGAGGCGTTCGGGTAGCTCGTGTGGCCGGTGCGCAGGCCGGATACGTTGATCTCAATGCCGCGTCCCTGCGCGATGAGCGCTTCGTATACCGCGGCGAGCTCGTCGCGGTATGCCTCCGCCGTGATCTCGGCGGAAAAGCCGTCGCGGTGCATATACCGGGAAGTATACCCGATGTGCGCCATGGTGTCAAAGTACGGAAACTCCGTCAGCTCCAGGAGCTCCGCGAGATACTCCCGGTTGAGCTGCGCGCACTGCTCCTCGGACATGTACGGATACTCATAGAAATCCGGCTTTCCGCGCAGATTGTGCAGCGAGCCGAGAACAAAGTCCAGCCCCGGTTCGAGCGCGGCTTCCTTCGCCGCGGCAGGGTCATGGTTCGCCTCGCCGAGCTCAATGCCGCAGCGGACGGTGATACCTTCCACGGGGTTTGCCCGCACATCCGCCCATGCCGCGCGCAGGATGTCCTTCCGCGTCTCCCAGCGCAGATCGCCGAGATTGCCGAAGTCCATGTCGATATGGTCGGTGAAGCACACGGCGCTCATGCCGTGGTCTCGCGCCGCCGCTGCCATTTCGCGCAGCGGCGTGTGCGAATCCGGCGAGCATTGGCAATGAATGTGCTGATCGGTATAGATCATTTTTCTTTCTCCTTTTCCGGCGCGCGAAGCGCGCGGGCAAGCGCGGCGCGTCCCGCCGCGAGCCGCTCGTTCCATATGGTTGCGTCCGGCGTTTCCGCCGTAAGCGCCTCTTCGAGCGCGGCGGCGATATCTCCGCATTCTTCCACGGCGCGGTACGGTATGCCGCATTCCTTCGCAAACGCGGCGATGCGTCCGTCACCGTCGATGCCGAACGCCGGTGTTCCGGCAAGATACGAGAGCGTGAGCGCGTGCAGCCGCATCGATACCGTGAGCCGTGCCGAGGCGAAAAGGCGCGTGAGCGCCGCGGTATCCTCCGGCGCGGCGGCGGCTTCCCCGCCGGTCTCCGAGACCAGCGCGCGGCAGAGCGGCAGGTCCTGCCGGACGTTCATGGCGATATACCGCAGCTTCCAGCCGCGCTTTGCGGCGATCTCCGCGGCGGCGCGGGCATATTCCGCCGGAAACGGCGGCGCGCCGCGGCCCCGCCGGGGGCAGACGAGAAGGACGTTCTCCCGCGGCGCGGCGGACACGGATGTTTCTGCCGCGCCGTCCGCGCCGAGAATGAGCTCCGGAGCGTTTATGCCGTGCTCCCTTGCCGCGGCAAGGCTTTCTCTCTCCCGAAAGACGATCGTATCGGCGCATTTGTTCAGCACCGCCGTGCATTTGGCCCAGCCGCGCGGCGAGAGCGGTCCAAGCCCCGCGCCGTACAGGAGCGTGCGGCAGCCGCTTTGCTTTCCCTTTCGCAGCAGCGCGAGATAATAGACGAGCGACCGGCGGGACGTCGCGTCCTGCAGCAGATTCCCGCCGCCGAAGACGAGCGTGCGGGCGCTTTTCATTCTGCGGCGGATCGCCGGAACGTTCAGATAATACAAACTGTCAACATCAAACCGGCGCGCCGTTTCCTTTGGCCGGTGCGAGAGCACCGTGACCGCGCATTCCGGCGCGGCGGCGCGCCCATCGCGCAGAAGATTTTCGAGCATCAGCTCATCGCCGCGGTTGCCGCATCCGTAGGCCCCGGCGATCACGATCTCCCGCCGGGGCGAGAGAACAGCGCGGCAGATCTCTTTTTCGCGCCGCGCCATGGCGGAGAGGGAAAATTCCTTTGCCGTCCGGTCACGGAGCGCTGTGCCGAGCTTTTCGCGCAGCGCCGGATCGCGCGAGAGCGTCAAAATATCCGATGCAAGCGCGGCGGTATCGCCGGGGGCGATGAGAAGGCCGTGAACGCCGTTTTCCACAAGCTCCGGCACGCCGCCGACGGCGGTCGCAATGATCGGCACGCGGTATTTTGCCGCGTCGGTGAGCGCATAGGGAAACGTCTCGGAAAGCGACGTGAGAAGGCAGATATCCAGGCTCGCGTAGAGAGCTTCCGTATCATCGAGCCAGCCGGTGAAATGGACGCGGTCGGAAACGCCGAGCTCTTTTGCCAGCGTGCGGAGCATTTTCTCCTCCGCGCCCGCTCCGGCGAGAAGGAGACGGAGCTGCGGCTCCTCCTTTGCAGCGGCGGCAAAGCCGCGCAGCATCGTGGAAAGGTCTTTTACCGCATCAAACCGCGCGGCAGTTCCCGCGAGAATATCGCCCGGCGCGGCGGGGATGCCGTGCGCGGCAAGGAAATCCTCCCGGCGCATTTTTGAGCGCGGCGCATCCATATCCGCGCCGTTATAAACGGAAAAGAGCCTCCCGCGCCGGAAATTCCGGGCGGCATATTTCTCGCGCATTGCGCCCGACACGCACACGAGCGCGTCCATTTTCCGAAGCGCCAGAGCGTTGAGCGTGCCGTAAACGAGCCGGGCATTGCCCAGAAGCAGATCAAGTTCTATACCTGTGACGCGGTGAATATCGCCCGGAAGATCGGTCTGAAGGGGCGGATCAACACCATCATCCAGTCCGCTTACTTCAAACTGGCCGACCTCATTCCCGCAGAGGATGCCATCGAGTATATGAAGCAGGGCATCATCAATGACTACGGCGCCAAGGGACAGAACATCGTGGACATGAACGTGGCCGCGGTTCTGGCTGGACAGACCGCTGCCAAGGAGGTTTCCGTCCCCGCCAGCTGGGCCAACGCCCAGGACGGCGAGAAGCCGGTGCTGCAGCTCAACACCGTCAACGCCGAGCAGGACGCCTATGTCCGCAATATCCTGATTCCCACCAACAACCTGGAGGGCGACGCGCTGCCTGTCTCCGCTTTCCTGCCCTATGTCACTGGCAAAGTGCCCTCCGGCACGGCCGCCTTTGAAAAGCGCGGCATCGCGGTGGATATCCCCGTGTGGCATGCGGAGAACTGCACCCAGTGCAACTGGTGCTCCACCGTCTGCCCCCATGCGGTCATTCGTCCCTTTATCCTCAAGCCGGAGGATGCCCAGGGCCTGACCACGGTGGATTGCAAGAGTGCCCCCGGCAAGCGCTTCCTGATTGCCGTGTCCGCTGAGGACTGCACGGGCTGCGGCTCCTGCGCGGAGATGTGCCCCGCCCACGGCAAGGCGCTGTTTATGGAGCGCGCTGCCGGCCGGATGCACGACGATCAGGAGACCTTTGAGTACGCCAAGAAGGTGGGCGTCCAGCAGGGCTCGGGCAAGAATGTGAAGGAGGCCCAGTTCCTGCGTCCCTATCTGGAGTATTCCGGCGCCTGCCCCGGCTGCGGCGAGACCCCCTATGCCAAGATGGTCACCCAGCTCTTCGGGGACCACGCCATCATCGCCAACGCCACCGGCTGCTCCTCCATCTGGGGCGCCTCCGTGCCCAGCATGCCTTATGTAGTGGATGAGAAGGGCCGTGGCCCCGCCTGGGCCAACTCCCTGTTTGAGGACAACGCAGAGTTCGGCTACGGCATGTCCGTGAGCATGCGGACCCGCCGGGAGGGCATCAAGACCGTGGTGGAGCGTCTGGCAAAGAATCCCGCCTTCGGCGGCATTGCCAACGCCTGGCTGAAGAATCGAAACACCGCCGAGGCCAACCATCTGGGCGAGTCCCTGGTGGAGCTGTGCAAGGTCTATCCGGAGAATGAGGACGCGCAGTTCGTTGTCAAGAACGCCGACCTGCTGCCCCGTCCCTCTATGTGGATTTTCGGCGGCGACGGTTGGGCCTACGACATTGGCTACGGCGGCCTGGACCACATCCTGGCCTCCCGGGAGAACTTTAACGTGCTGGTCTTTGACACCGAGGTCTACTCCAACACCGGCGGGCAGTCCTCCAAGGCAACCCCCACCGGCGCGGTGGCTCAGTTTGCCGCCGGCGGCAAGCCCACCGGCAAGAAGGACCTGGCACAGATCGCCATGACCAACGGCCATGTCTACGTGGCTCAGGTGGCCATGGGCGCCAACCCCGCCCAGACCCTGCGGGCCCTGAAGGAAGCCGAGAGTTATGACGGCCCCTCCCTGATCATCGCATACGCCCCCTGTATCAACCACGGCCTGAAGGCTGGCATGAACCGCTCCATGGTGGAGATGAAGAAAGCCGTCCGGGCTGGGTATTGGAATCTGCTGCGCTTCGACCCCCGTCTGGCGGAAGAGGGCAAGAACCCCCTGCAGATCGACAGCGCGAAACCCAATGAGGATTACCAGAGCTTCCTGCGGGGCGAGGTCCGCTATGCCTCCCTGCGCATGAAGAACCCCGAGCACGCGGATGCCCTCTTCGCAGAGTCCGAGAAGAATGCACTGGGCCGTTATGAGAGTCTGATTCAAAGACACAACAGTCTGGAGCCGAAGGAGGGACTGGCGAGATGATTAACAACGTAAGAGAAAGAAATCCCATGCCGGAGCAGGCGCGGGAAGTTCGCTGCACCAACTTCAACGAGGTGGCTCTGGGCTATACCGAGGCCGACGCCATTCGGGAGGCCATGCGCTGCCTGAACTGCCGCAAAAAGCCCTGCGTGGCCGGCTGCCCCATTCACCAGCAGATCCCCGAGTTCATTGCCCGCGTGGCAGAGGGGGACTTTGAAGGGGCCTATGACATTATCACCGTGCGAAGCACCATGCCCTCCATCTGCGGGCGGGTCTGCCCCCAGGAGCAGCAGTGTGAAAAGAACTGCGCCCACGCGGTTAAGGGTGAGGCCGTGGGCATCGGCCGTCTGGAGCGGTTTGTGGCCGACTGGTACGCCGCCCGCCATCCCGTCTCCGCCCCGCAGGTGGAGAAGAAGGGCAAAAAGGTGGCGGTGATCGGGTCCGGCCCCGCCGGCATCGCCTGTGCCGGTGACCTGGCCGCCATGGGTTATGACGTGACCATTTTTGAGAAACTGACCTATGCCGGCGGCATTCTGACCTACGGCATTCCCCAGTTCGTCCTGCCCAACTCGGTGGTGGACCGGGAGATCGAAACCCTGAAGGCCCGGGGTGTGGAGATCGTCACCGGGACGCCCATCGACAAGGACAAGAGCGTGGACGACCTTTTTGCCGCGGGCTATGAGGCCATCTTTGTGGGCAATGGCGCCGATGTGCCCCAGCCGCCCAGAGGGCTGGACACCAGCCTCACCGGGGTGTGGTCTGCCAACGATTACCTCACCCAGGTGAACCTGCACAACGACACCCTCCCCGCCAACATCAAGGACGCCAAGCGCGTTCTGGTGGTGGGCGGCGGCAACGTGGCGGTGGACGCGGTCCGCTGCGCCCGGCGCCTGGGGGCGGAGACCATTATGGTTTACCGCCGCACCATCGCCGAGGCCCCTGCCCGCCGGGATGAGATTGCCCACACCTACGAGGAGGACATTGAGATCAGGGAACTAACCAACCCGGTGTCTTGTTACAGCAAGGATGGGGTTCTCACCGGGGTCAAGTGTGAGAAGATGGTGCTGGGCGAACCCGACGAGTCCGGCCGCCGCCGCCCCGTGGGGACAGGCGAGTTCTTCGACGTGGACTGTGACAACCTGGTCATCGCCACCGGTACCTCGTACAGTGACGCCGTGGTGGATACCACCACCGGCATTGACAAGGACAAGTGGGGGGGCATTGCCACCGACGCATCCGGCAAGACCAGCCGGCCCGGCGTCTTCGCCGGTGGCGACGCGGTCACAGGCCCCCAGACGGTGGTCAAGGCCATGGGTGCCGGCAAGCAGGCTGCGGTCAGCATTGACGCGTACCTGTCCGGCCGATAAGCAAAGATATTTTACGGTTTTTTGTTCACGGGACCGGGGCAGCCGCCCCGGTCCCGCGTTGTTTTTGGAGGCGTCTATGATTCAAATTGTGCGGTCCATGGCCTCTGTGGCCCCTCTCTTTGCTGGCTGGCAGGAGACCATCATCTGGTCCTGCCTGCAGGGGGAGATGGGGGAAGTTTATGCCCCGGTGGGGGAGGCCCCCGTCTCGGCCCTGGCCACGTTGGGGGATTTTACCTTTCTGGCGGGGGAGCCCCGGGAGGAGTTGGTCCGGTTCCTTCCCCCAAGCCGCCGGCCAGACTATCACATTCTGGTTCCCCAGAACGAGGGATGGGCCCGGTGCATTGCCGGGGTGTACCCCCAGGCCCGCCGGGTGACCCGCTATGCCACGGAAAAGACAGGGATGCTATTTGACCGGACCCGTCTGGCCCGTCTGGCCGCCCGCTTGTCCCCGTCGGACCAGCTCTGTCCCGTGAATACAACCCTTTATCAACGGTGTTTGGCCAGTCCCTGGAGCCGGGATCTGGTGGCCCAGTTTCCCACCCCTGCGGTCTTTGCCCGCCGCGGTCTGGGGATGGCGGTCCTCCGCCGGGGGAGACTGGTGGCCGGGGCTGCCTCCTATTCCCGGTATCGGGGGGGCATCGAGGTGGAGGTGGACACCCACCCTGCCTGCCGGGGCCAGGGATTGGCCACGGCTGCCTCAGCGGCGCTCCTCCTGGCCTGCCTGGACCGGGGGCTCTACCCCAGTTGGGATGCCCACACCAGGCAGTCCCTGGCCCTGGCGGAAAAATTAGGCTACCGATACAGCCATGCCTATCCGGCCTATGAGGTGGCCTGGACCCCATGAACCCCACGGACCCCCGTCCGGGCAGAGAAAGCGCCCGGACGGGGGTTGTTTCTTGGACTGTTTTATGATAAGGTTCTCTCGGATAGACAAGAAAAAGGAGGTATTCCATGAGAAAACGATGGGTTTGGGGGCTGATCTGTCTGCTTTTGTGCCTTCTCCCGGCCTGCGGGCAGGAGAAGCCCGCTGCCAATGACGTCCCCCCGGCCAGTGAGAGCCCCGTGGAAGCGGCCCCGCAGAAGCGGGAGGCGGATTTTTCAGCGGCGTTTGGAGGGATTCAGGGCTGTGCGGTTCTCTATGACCCGGGGACTGATCAATGGACCTTTTACCAGGAGGAGATGTGCCGGCAGCGGGTGTCCCCCTGCTCTACCTTCAAGATTGTCTCCACCCTCATGGGCCTTCACACAGGGGTTTTGTCCGGACCGGAGAGCACCATGACCTACTCCGGCCTGACCTACCCGGTGGCCGCGTGGAACCAAAACCTGACCCTGGAGCAGGCGTTTCAGTCCTCTTGCGTCTGGTATTTCCGCCAGGTGATCGACCAGGTGGGCCGACAGGCGGTGGCGGAGCAGCTGGCGGCACTTTCCTACGGCAACCAGGACATCTCCCAATGGGCGGGCAGCGGCCAGAATCAGAGCCAGGAGCTCAATGGTTTTTGGATTGACTCCTCCCTGAAAATCTCTCCCGTGGAACAGGTCCAGGTGCTGGCCGAAATTTTTCAGGGGGAGAGCCCATACACCCCGGAGGAGGTGGCCACCCTCCAGAAGATCATGCTGGTCCAGGACCAGGGGGAGCAGCAGGTCTATGGGAAGACGGGCACCGGCTTTGGCGAGACTGGCTGGTTTGTGGGTTTCACCCAGGAGAATGGACAGAAGACCTATTTTGCGGTATATTTGAGCGATGAGAGCCGGGAGATTTCCGGCAGTGATGCGCAAGCGGTTGCTCTGGCCCTGCTGGAGTAACCTGAAAAGGGAGAAAGGAAGAGGCTGATGCGTACAAGCTTGTCCCACCGGTGTGCACGATTTTTGGATGCCCGCGATATGCTCCGGCGGGCGTTCCCATTTGCGCATGCCCAAATGATCCCGATCTGTGCCGGGATGGCTGCCGGCCAGGACCGCCCCTGGGACGCGGGGCGTCTGTATGCCTGCCGGGATTTGATCCAGGAAGAAACCGGGCTGTTCTCGAACTTCCGGGGCGCCGGCCATTTGGCCGTGATTACGCTGCTGGCCCTGAGCCCCGCGCCGGAGGAGCGGATGGCGTTTGCACTTCAGGGCTACAAGGTTCTGCGGACGCGGTTTTACGCCTCCCAGTACCTCCCTCTGGCCGCCCTGCTGCTGGCAGATTGGGCGCGGGGAAGGGACCTGGATGGGGTGGCCGCCCGGGCGGAGGAGATTTACCGGCGGATGAAGCGGGAGCACCCCTTTCTCACCGGTGCGGAGGACAGTGTGTTTGCGGTTCTGCTGGCCCTGTCCCCCGATACAGAGCAGGCGGTGGTGGATCAGGTGGAGGCCTGCTACGACGCGCTGAAACACCCGTTTGGCACGGGGCAGTATACCCAGGCGCTCAGCCATGTGCTGGCGCTGGGGGAGGGGAGTGCCCAGGAGAAACGTGACAAGGTCCTGGGGGTGTACCAAGGTCTCAAAGCAGCGGGCCGGAAGTACGGCGCCGGCTATGAACTGGGGACACTGGGGAGCTTGGCGCTGCTGCCCGCTCCGGTGGAAGAACTGACAGCGGATGTGCTGGAGGTAGACGAGTTTCTGTCCCATCAGAAGGGGTATCGGGGGATACTGGGCCTGCCGAAGAACCAGCGGCTGATGCACAGCGCCATGCTGGTTTCCGGGGATTATGTTGACCAGAGAAAAACTTCTGTCATGGGAGCCGCTGCGGTCAGCGGGACCGTGGCGATGATTGCGGCGCAGGAGATGGCCCTCTGTGCGGTGATGGTTGGGGGCATTGGTGCCTCTGCTGCTGCAAATAACGACGGTTGAGCGGGGAAGAGGCTTCCGCTGCCCAGAGGTGACCGGCGCGGCGCTACCTGGCAGCGCCGCGCTTTTTGATGGGAAGTGCAGAAAATTTTTGCTGTTTCCCCTTGACTCTGACACGGTGTGAGGGGCTATTCTGTGTTTGTGCACAACCAAAACAGATCTGTGAGGACGAAACAATGCTGAAAATCGGAGAATTTTCCAAGCTGTCCCGGGTCAGCGTCCGCATGCTGCGCCACTATGACGAGATTGGCCTGCTGCCCCCGGCATCCATTGATTCCGCCACCGGCTATCGTTATTACAGCGAGGACCAGCTGCCTGTGGCTGGGCGGATCACGGCGCTGCGGGATATAGGGTTTGGCCTGGGGGAGATTCAGGCCTGCCAGCAGGGACGGGAGAATCCCCAGGTGCTGGCGGCGCTCTTCTCTGCCCGGCGCGAGGCGCTGCGGGGGGAACTGGCGGCGCTGCGGCGGCAGCTGCGCCTGTTGGACACCTTGGAACAGCGACTGAGAAAGGAAGACAGCAACATGGAATACCCTGTGAATTTGAAAACCCTGCCCCAGCGGCAGGTGGCCAGTGTCCGCATGACCATTCCGGCCTATGACCAGGAGGGCATCCTCTGGCACACCCTGGTCCGGGAGACGGAGCACCTCCAGCTCCAGCCGGACGACCCCTGCTACTGCACGGTGACCTTCCACGACGGGGAGTACAAGGAGACCGATGTGGATGTGGAGGCCCAGAAAACCGTCCGGGGAACCTATCCCGACACGGAGCACGTGGTCTTTAAGACGGTTCCCCCGGTGACCTTTGCTTCGGTGACCTTCCAGGGACCCTATGACAAGATCCAAGCGGCCAACGCCGCGGTGGCCGCCTGGGTTCGGGACAACGGCTATGTTTTCGACGGCCCCGCTTTCAACATTTACCATGTCAGCCCCCACGAAACCGACAACCCCGAGGAATTTATCACCGAGGTCTGCTATCCTGTGCGGCAGGCCTGACCCAACCCCTGGAGAAAAAACGGCGCCCCCTGGAATGCTC
>OGXX01003474.1_pt1 | contig 13082 bp, 7 predicted proteins | sample 1576301 | NCBI WGS metagenome assembly OGXX01 (sample SAMEA3541469, study PRJEB24748) | human gut metagenome | biome: human gut; feature: human-associated habitat; material: faeces | place: China | collected 2012
TTTGGTATACTGGTCCAACCATATTCAGCCCATTTTGTATAAGATACTTTAATTTGCTCTTTTTCTTCTTCGCTAAAATATGGTATTTTAATTTTAGGTATAATATCCACTAATGCACCAGTAATACTTGTACAGTATTTTGAAATACTTTTACCAAATTCAGCCATCTGATCTAAAAATGGTTTCATAATTTGATGTACATCAATCGTTGATTTAACAATATCAGCAAATGTTTCTACAATCTGAGTAATATTTTCCTTATAACCTGGAATACTAATCTTCATTAAATCATGATTAAAGTCTGAATTTGTTGTTTCTGAAAATATTGATAATAGTGGCTTTAGCAGTTCTTTTCTTGACTCTTTTAATGCAACATAAAACTTATCGTAGCAATTACCTTCTGACTCTTCATATTTCTGACTCATAACTGTATTTCCTTCTGTCACCTTGACTATATACGTTTCTATAACAGAATCTGGTAATGCATTAATACTTTCAAATAATTCTTCTTTTTTCTCATTTTTATCACTTTCAATATTTCTAAATATAGAACGCACAATAACTTCTTTACCAGATTGTCCTAAATCTCTCTGTTTAAAGAACATTTCCAAATCAGATTCTGAAAATGCTGATATGCAATCATATTCCTTCTTATTTATGATTAGTTTTATTGTTTCATATGTACCATTGATAATAATATCATCCATACTATTCTTCTATCTCCTCCGTAAAATAATAAATAAAATTCTCTCCATCATTGATTGAAGATTACTATAATATTAAATAAAAAAATCATCATGCAAAAAGGGATTTCCGATTCAAAATGGAATTCCCTTTTGCACATTCACTTTTTTAACCCTAAAAATATGATACACTTTCCATCAATTATATTAGTACTTGTTTTCTCTTATTGCCTTAGTTGCTAAACGCAATAGAGCAAGGCATCTATGAAATAAATAATCATAATGTTCTTTGTATATGATATCGTTTTTAAAAGTTTCATGATGCCTAATTCTGAAATCATTTCCGATTGAAGTTAAATTTCTGAATTCATTATCTAAAATTTCTTTATAATTTGCATTCTCTTTAGACATTAAAAGCACTAAATTCTCAGCTGATTTATTCTTATGTAATCGCTTATCATAAGTTTTAATACGCTCAAATGCATCCCATAATTTTTGGGTAGCTAACTCTATCTCTGATTCTTTATATAATTCAAATGACTTTGTAATCAATTCATTAAAACCACAATCAACGATTTTAAATTCCTTAATTTCATATAATAATGCTTCATGATCTTCTAAATAAATATTTATTAAATCTACCATTATTTGAGCATTTCTAAATATAGTTCCATTGAAATTCATTGCCTCATTTAAACATTCAGATATCTCAGGTATCTCTTTCCTGAATGCCCTGTCTGCAAGTTCCATCAGATAATATAAATTATCTATATCTGATTTTTCTATACTATCTTCCAATCCTTCAATGATATTTTCTGCATAATGTTTATTAATCATAATTTCCTCTCAATCATCCGTATCATAATAACACAGATACTTTTAATTATTATAATTCTGTATAAGGTGACATCATAGTCGATACTTTAATTGCAAATTGTTTTGAACCTTTTCCAAATGCATACCTTCCTAATATCGTATGATAATCATTATAACTATACTGTTTCTTGAAAATAGCATCATATAATCTATCAATTATTTCTTGTGTGCTAACACATTCTTTTTCCATGTCACTTTCTAAATCCTCTCCACCATTCAATAAATCTTGCAAACATGGTTTAAGTTCAGATATAGACAATAAATCCTGCAATGGTTTACTATCTTTCCCTTCAATAAAATCATTATATACTGATATACTTGCAATTCTTAATCCAATCATCAAAGGAACAATATAAATCATAATAAATTCTTTACTACGGCCATCTTGGAATAAAAAATTATAATCGTTATCAAATATATTATAGACAGCTGTTTTTACTTGTGGAATAAACCTGCCCATTTCACGCAGTCCAAAATTATAGTTTTTAATTATTTGCTTGATTACAATTTCTATCGAGAAATTCTGATTCAAACCAATTTTTTCATAATATTTGTCCATATCAATTGGAGGTAACTCCATTCTCAAGTCAAAAAATCTATCTAGATACCTATTTGCATCAAAATCAGCACCATAATAACATTTAATAGTATGTTGTAACTGCTCAAAGTTAACCGAAAATACAAATGTAATCCTATCATCCATCATATAATGTTTAATCTGTTCAAGAAGTCTTATTGCATATGTAGGTTTACATCTGTCTAATTCGTCAATAAATATAACTAGTCTATTTCCTCTTTCTGGTAATAATTTAGAAAAAAACTCTGAAATCAATTTTTCTGTATCTTTTTGATTAAGGAATTTTTCAAATGCATCTTTTTGCTTTTTCAAGTCTGTTAATCCTTTGAAACTCGTATTCACTATTGTATCCAGTATAGAAACTGACAAAGTAATAAAATCTGAGACTTCAAACTTTTCAATAGAAAAATCTTCATCTACTTGTTTAGTTATCTCGCAAATAAGTGAAAAAATCGGATCTGCATCATTATCATTTTTCCAAGCATCATAATATATTGCAAATGTGTCATTGGGATAATCTTTTATGGTTAATGCATTTTTTATTATACTTTTCTTCTCATCACTCATTTTTGATTGAAAATTTGAAGCGTTAATATACATCTCAGTTTGACGAACAAAAAATGTCTTTCCAGTTCCCCATCTTCCATTTAATGCTAGTGCACAAGATGATTCTTGACATTTAAGTATGTTTAGAAAATATTCAATATCTTTATTTCTTCCAATTTCGTCTTTTGTTAACGCATTGATCAAATTTTCCTCAGTTGGTAATAATTCATTCTTCTTCATTTAATTAATCACTTCCTCAAATTATATAGATTACTAAAAAACACCATCAGTGTTGATAAGCCTATCGAGAAATTAATAAAATGGATTCTCATTTATCCTGACTAAGGAACCACTTAAACTAACAACAAGTTAGAATAGTCTCCTTTTAAAAGGCTATGAGAATCCATTATTTATTTCTTATTACTTTGTAACAATATCAAGCAATGACTTGTAACTATCTACAACACCATAAACAACTTCATTATTACTTATAGCTTTAAAATGCTCTCTTGCACAATGAATCTTTGATTCTTCTATCAAACGTAACTGCATTGAATTCATAGAACCCTTTGTTTCAGCAACAAAATAGATATGTTTAACTGTTCCTTCATAAAATGCAATAGCCCAGTCTGGGTTATAATGACCAACTGGCGTTGATATATAGAATCCATCTGGAAGTTTAACATATACAGCAACATCTTTATTTGAATCAAGTTCAGTCGCAAACTCTAATTCATTTGTTGAATCATAAACAACATGATCATACAAATGTCTCTTAGCCTTCATTGCATTGACACCAAGACGTCCCTTAATAGTAGGATCAGTAAAGATATCAGTATCGTATTTTTCATCCATTACATCATATGTAATATGCTGAATGATAGCTGTTGCTTTCTCATCATTAATAAGTGATGCGGCTTTGATAATAAATTCTTCAGGGTTATTTTTAAACTGATTAAATACAGCTGGTTGTATACCTTGAAGAATCTGTATAATAGCCTTTCTTGTTAAACCTGTATCATCTACTAGTTTTCCAATTAAGTCATATTTAACATTAGAACTTGCAGTAATTGTTCTTTGATATGTTCCAGATGTATCTTTTACAAAAGCGTTACCTGTAGTCAAGTCTTCTTTAGACTTAATGTCTTCCATAGCACCTTCTTCAACCTTAAAGTAAATCTTTGAAACACGGAGTTTACTATCAAGAGAAGAAATAGCTTTTCTAATAAGTTCATCAGTATCAAAATCCACCACATAAACAGACTTAGAATTGATTCTAGACCATAAAGCCTTGAATTCAGGCATAGCAAGTTTATTCTCATCTACTTGAAGTTCAACGTTATTACTACGTGCATTTTCTGGTTTCATTGATCTATCACTGTAAATTGAATCAATGATTTCAATAACAGAATCTGCAGAATCAGATACTTCCTCTGCAATCTTCAATTCACCGTTTGCTTTATCCTCATAGTACTTATCTGTAAGAGCACCCTTCTTATCAATATATCCATTAACAATCAAATCATAATGAATTGCTCTTCCTATATCACCATCAACAACTTGCTCATTACCTCTTTCATCTTTAATGACTTTACCAATAAATAATTCAGGAGTAATTGCTCTAGGTCTATCAGCTACAGCTGCTGCTATTTCAGTCTGCAATCCTTTCGCAAAACTATCATAGCTTTCACTTGCTATAACTGTAAGTACATTTACTTTATGTACATCATTACCAAGAACGTTTGCATCCATACGTTCACCATCTTGGTTAACGCATAGACGAAGACCACGTCCTACTTCCTGACGTTTGAGTACATCACTACCACTCTGCTTTAAGGTACAGATTTGGAATACATTAGGGTTATCCCAACCTTCACGTAATGCAGAATGTGAGAAGATAAATCTAACAGGTGATCTTTTAGGATTTCTATCAAGAAGAAGTTCTTTATTCTTCATGATTAAATCATAAGCATCTACGTCATCTGTTGTTTTTTCTTTCTTATCTTTTAACTTACTATCAATCATCTTTCCTTTTTTATCGATAGAGAAATACCCAGCATGAGTTTTCTCTGCAGGAATAGAATCAAGATATTTCATATAGTCATCTTCACCAAACTTAATTTGAAGATTGTTGATAATATCATTGTATTCTTCTTCGAATATATCAGCATATATACCATTATGAGCAACACCCGCAGAATCATATTGTTTATACTTAGCAACTTCATCTATGAAGAATAATGATAATACTTTAATTCCTTTGTAGAATAATTCACGTTCTCTTTGGATATGAGAAAGAATTGTTTCTCTGATTTGTATACGACGAATCTGTTCTTCATCGACTTTACCAATAACATCCCCAGCATATAACTTAATACCATTAGTAAATTCTATAGAATCATCACGACCATCTATTTTAGACACAGTAAACCCTTGTTTATATTCTTCCAGTTGATCTGAGTTTTCATAAAGTTTATATCCTTCTGAAACAACTCTAGTGATATTACGAATACCTTTAGCACCTTTGCAGTGAAATTGAATAGTTGCAGTAGGTGCTGATTTAGATAGATTGATGCTTTCTAGATAGACATAACTTTCAGTAGCAGTTGTTCCAGATTCTACAATACCCTTAACAGCAATCTTTTTAACTAGACGCTTATTATAAGCTTCCATTGCATCTAAACGATAAACCATGTTGTAGATACTATCTGACTTATGCGTTGCAGAATAACGAAGGGTCATTAAAGGGTTGAACTGCTTTAAGTTTTCCTTTGTCTGTTTACCCTCTACAGACTGCGGTTCATCTATAATAAGAATCGGATTTGTCTTTGCAATTACATCAATCGGACGACGTGAACGAAAACTATCTAACTTTCTAAAAATTATAGCAGCATTCTTGTCAGCTTTTTTGCCACTCTCCATTTTTTTCTTTGCATTAATAGATTTGTTAAATGCCTGTGAGTTAATAATCATAACATTAATAGAACTATCTGATGCAAAACTGTCAATTTCAGTAAGCTGTGTAGAGTTATATATAAAGAAACGGACCTTCTTTCCATACTCTTCAGCGAAATGTTCCTGTGTAACTTGGAAAGACTTATAAACACCTTCACGAATAGCGATACTAGGAACAACTACAATAAACTTACTCCAGCCATAATGCTTATTTAATTCATACATTGTTTTGATGTAAGTATATGTCTTACCAACACCAGTTTCCATTTCTATGGTTAAGTTATATCTTCCTTCTAAATCTGCTGAAGGTTCTATCTGGTTTCTCCTTTGTATTTTTCTTATATTTTCTAAGATTTGACCATCAGTTAGTTGAGGTACAATCTTTTGGTTACTCCACCCAGTAAGATTCATTTTTTCAAAAAATGATTCTTGATAAAATCCTAACCTCTCACCCATTATACCTTTATCCATCATATAAGAGGAAGTTAAATAAGGCTGACCAGCAAAGACATCTACTACAGCTTTGGCTGCATCTGCTTGGAATTTTTGATGCTTAAATTGTAGCTTCATAGCCAACCTCCTTAAATAACTTTCACTCTTGTATTAGGTGCTAGCAGTTTAAATATTTCACCTACATTAATCTTAGATGGACTATCTGAGAAGCTACTATCACGGAATACTGCACGGAGTGGTTGTTTCTTAGCGATTGCTTTTACTACACTATCAGGTACATTTTCATCAAAGCATGCAATAAGATCACCATCATTGTAATCATGTACAGTACAGCCATCTATTTCTACTGAACTATATGAAAGAGATAAAGGAAGACCCCATTCTAATAGACAGCCAAATAATAGATCTAAGTCTGTACGATCAGGTTTGATGTTTGATTCTAATGCTGAGAGTAAGTCTTGACTGTATTCTGATGGATTATAATAAACATCTGTCATATTAGAATCATCAACTTTAAAAACTCTAAATCCGTAATCAAATACTCCTCCTGTATGTTTTTCTTTCAATTGTTTAGCAGAACGGCGAATTCTTTCTTTTCCTATTTCGCAAATATTTCTGTAACCTACTTTATATGCCTCATTGTCTTCTGAAATTATTTCTGGAAGTTGTGCAAGTATATATTTGCATTTAATTTTCTTCTCAATTTCATATTCCATAACAGCATGTGCTGTAGTGGCAGAACCTGAAAAGAAATCTAATACTATATCATCATTTTTAATATCAGCAATAGTCATCAATAGTTTCAACAATCTAACAGGCTTAGGCCCATCAAACACTCCCACGCCATCAAACAAAGCTTTTGTTTCTTGTTTTGCCTCTTGATTATGTCCTGCTTCCTCATGAAACAAAATAGTATTAGGGCGTAATCCAGCTTGTACTTCTGATAAAAAAGTCTTTTTTCTAGGAGTCCCATCTCCTTTTACGCCAAACCAAATTCGACCATCATCTTTCCATTTCTCAAATGTTTCTTTACTACAACTCCAATATCTACCACTTGGAGGCGTTATTTTTCTACCACTAGGCGTCGTTATCTCATATAGCAATGCATTTGACCCAGACTTTGCTGATAAAATAACAGAAGTCCATACTCCTCTCGGGTCATTATCTGGATTTGAATAACCTGATGGGATTGTATCACCTCTAGGTAACAATCCGATTTTCCATCCATCATCTGAATTCAGAATATTCTTCTTACAATAACATAATATATGATCATGCATTGTAGAGAAATAAGCAGCATCATTTGAACGCGAAAATTTCTTTTGCCATATTAAATCTGCTATGAAATTACTTTCGCCAAAAATCTCATCACACATTTTTCTCAAATTACCTACTTCATTATCATCTATACTGATAAACAAAACTCCGTCATTTATAAGAAGTTTAGTTGCAATTAACAATCTAGAATACATCATTGAGCACCAATCAGAATGAAAACGTCCGTTGCTATCAGTATTTTTAAAAAATCTGATATTATTCTCATCAAGACTGCCTGTATCCATTTCATATTCACCTGATGATTGAGCAAAATCATCTTTATAAACAAAATCACTTCCAGTATTATAAGGTGGATCAATATAAATCATTTTTATCTTTCCAAGATAGTTTTCTTGCAAAAGTTTTAATACTTCCAGATTATCACCTTCGATATAAAGGTTTTCTGTATTATCCCAATTTAAACCAGCACTACTACAATATGGATTGCCATCACTATCAGCACCTGTAGGAATGTACTCATCATTTCGTACTGGTCGCAAAGTCTTACGAATAGGTGTATTAGCTTCTAATATTGCTTCCTTTTTTCCTACCCAAGTGAATTCATAAGTTTCATCACCATCAATAACGTGATCCGATAACATTTGTTTAAGCAATTCAAAATTAACAGCTTTCTTATATACTTTTTTCTCTGGTGTACTCTTTTCCTCATCCAAGATTTCTGTAATACAGTTAGGAAAAAGTTGTCCTATTTTATCTATATTTTGTGCAGTTAAATCAATCGATTCCATTCTCATTTTCTCCATTTTTATTTCCTCCAAATTACAACGAGTATTTTTTAAAGTCTATAACATCAATAATTTGTGTTATGCATTCATATAAAGCACAATGTGCTTGTAATAAAGTATTGCTCTTCTCATCAATATCAATCTCAATTGGAGATTTAAAATTCTCAATTGCAAATCTTTCATCTAATTGAGCTACTGTAATATCAGAATTAGGAGGAGCAGTATAAACTCTAAATGGTTCTTTAGGTTGTAAATCTTTGTAATCAATACCTCCTTTATGCTTTATGTAATTAGCCCAAGAACGTACCTCTTCGATTATCTTAAAACAAGAAATCAATAATTTACGAGTATCAGTATTACCTCTCTTTTTTAATATCCTAATAACAAAATCATAATTACAAAATTTAAGTGTTTTTTTTGCATCCCACGAATCATTATAGTGATTTCTTTTATTATCTACAGCATCAGTATATAACTCAAAAGCCCAAAATACTGCTTGTAATAATTGGTCAAAAGTATTGGAATACCATGTAACTGCAGTCCCAAAATATGTGCAACGAAACGAATACTGAGGAATATAACCTTGTGACCAATTAAAGTTAGAACTTCTGTCTAATATAAGATGACTTTTTATTGCAAAAAATCGGGCAGTCTGCAAACAATCAATAGCTTTTTCTATAAAATATTTTGATACTCTTACAGGTTGATGGATAATTATTCTACATGGATTGAATTCAACAAACTGTAACTGATCTGCAAAAGACAAATAATCATTCATAAATTCTCTATATGTTTTTTCAACAGCACGATACTTTATCATACATTCATAAATTTCAGGTTCTTTGATATTTGGATACAATTTAATAAAATCCTCTATTTTTTTATATTCATCATCAGCTTTACGAATTCTCAAATAACCATCGCATTTAGGATATGTTTTTGCAGTAATGGTCAATGTACCTTGCATAATTCATCACGTTCCTTCTTTAATTTCTTTAGTTCTCCATTCATCTGCATCTGCTTATTCAACTGCTTCTCTTTACGAATCTTACCCTGTAATACAGATATCTGTTTTTCTAGCTGTTTCCTATGTTCATCTCTTGCTACAGAAGCTTTTAAGCTTTCTCCACTTGTTTCAGCCTTTAGCTTATCTCCTGCAATCTGACGCACAAAGTTTTCATATACTGCATCAACATTCAATCCTTCAAGTTTTAATGGTAACTCATCTTCAGTTAACCATTCTGTATGATAATAACCATTTACCTTAAATGCTTTATTACCAGAAACAGCTGCTTCCTTATATCCTATCCAAGCTTGATACTTTCCCTTATACTCTAATAAGAAAAGAATATGATAAGGGATTGTTCTGTCTATTTGACGTAACAATCCTTCATCTAAAACTGGAGTATTTAGTCTTACCTCAAATACTTCTAATTCTGTTACTTCATTTCCTTGAGCTAAGTTAGTAGTAGAAGCTGCTATTTTGTTTTTCCAATAGATAATCTTAACCTGCTCAACGAATACTTTTCGTAATGCAGGTGTTATATCTATATTCTCATAAAACTTCTGTTTTGGAATTCTTCTATTAAATTCTGTTGTCTTAGGCAATCCTATCATCGTTCGCCCTCCGTTATTACTTAATTACTAAGAAACAAATCAATTCAAAATCATCTAATCCTGATACTGAAGACATCAGTGCAGATGTACCACCTGCAGAGAATAAGCTATCAATATCACTTTCTTCTTTAGAATTGATAATAGATTCAATCGCTTCACTAAGAAGTTCAGACATTTCAACCATATCTCTTCCATCATCTGTTTCTTCATTAAATTGCTGGCATAAATATTTTATAGGCTCATTCTTTCCTCTACAAAGAAGTCTAATATCATCTAACATCTTCTTAGGATTCAAATAATCACAAATAACTTCTCCATCAATTCCAATATATACCATATAGAAAGGATGAATTCTGTTTTGGTTATCAATATTTACACTGTTGTTTATATTTCTAAGTACAAAGATAACGCCTTCTGGTAAATCTTCTGTTGCAGGAACTACAGCATGAAGTCCTTTTGGTTTCTTTTCTAAATCTGGATGTGTCTTTACATATTCTAATAGATCAAGTCTAAACTCATTAAGACCTAAATCCATAATAGAGATACCTGAAGACATATCTTCTATATCAACTACTTCTTCTTGCAATCGTTTTAATTGCTGTTTACGGTATTCAAGATCACCCTTCTCTTCTGGATTAATTAAATCATCATCACCTGTAGAAGTCATAATAGAAATCTTCATTCTTGTCTCTACACGACTCTTTAAGTTAATGTATTCATCTAAGTCCATATCAGGCCAGAAGTTCACCAATTGGATATATTGATTCTTACTTCCAATACGATCAATTCTACCAAAGCGCTGAATAATACGCACAGGGTTCCAATGAATATCATAATTCACCAAGTAATCACAATCCTGTAAGTTCTGTCCTTCTGATATACAGTCTGTTGCAATTAATATATCAATATCAGCATCACTTTCAGGCATTAATAAATCCTTACCTTTTGAGATAGGTGAAAAACATGTCAGTACATTGTTGAGACTTGCTTTAAATCCTTTAATAGTTGTTTTACCATCTATTGAACCTGTAATGACTGCAGTATTTAAACCATATTTCTTTTTGACATAAGTACTTACATGTTCATATAAGTATTCTGCAGTATCTGAGAAAGCAGAAAAGATAAGTACTTTCTTGTTTCCAGGATTAATAGGATTTTCAATCTTATCAGATACCAACTTTAAGAGTTCTTGTAGTTTGGTATCATGTTCTGGAGTAATATCTGCAACCATGAGTGTTAACAACTCTAAAGTCTTAGCATCCTTTTCTAGTTCTGCACGCCAAGTCTTATAATCCATGTCTGCCAGATCAATCTTTACCTTCTTACCAACGGTAAAGTAATCTGTATTATTATCATCTATATCCCATTCAGAATCTGATGCTTCATACATATCAATATCTGAATGTCCATACTTTTCAAATTTATCAATAGATTTGATTGTATCATCAATAAGTGACTCAATACGTTTTAATGTCAACTGGAATGAATTCACTGAACTTTCTAGTCTCTTTAATAGATTAATGCTCATTAATCTACGTATACCTTGTTCACGACCAGTCTGAGTTAAGTTATCAGCTTTATTATGAGTAATATCAATATACTTCTTCATCTTACTAGGGAAAATATAGTTTGACGGTGTATAAATACAAAGTGATAACATCATCAATAATTCATAAATCTGATTATAGTTAATAGCTGAATCTAAGTCAGTAAGCTGTGGTCTTAGACTAATTGGCTTCTTTCTTTCAGGGAATTTACCAATTTCTGCAGTATTATAATACTTTTCAATATGTTTTCTAGAACGTGCAATGGTAACACTGTCTAATAGTTCAAAAAAATCAAAATCTAATGTCTTTAATAAAGCATCAGTTGTTTTATCTCGAGCATCTAGTTTACTCCAAGCATTAAAAGCTTTTTGCGCTTGTCTGAATATTTCATCAACAGTCTTACTTGTATCTAACTTATCATTAATAAGTGTGGAATCACCTTCATAGGCAATAGCTAACTGGTTCTTCAAGTCTATAAACTTATTATTAACAGGTGTTGCTGAAAGCATTAAAACCTTAGTTTTTACACCTGTTCTAATAACTTTATCCATCAGTTTCACATATCTATTTTCTACCGTATTCGCATGTGTTCCTGCACCATTACGGAAGTTATGTGATTCATCAATAACAACTAAATCATAGTTACCCCAGTTTAATCGATCTAAGTCTAAACCATTAGAAATACCATGTGATCTAGATAAATCTGTATGGAATAAAACATCATAATTAAGTCTATCTGCTGCAATAGGATTATTCACATAGTTATCCTTATATGTATTCCAGTTTTCAGATAATTTCTTAGGGCATAAAACAAGAACACTCTTATTTCTACTCTCATAATACTTCACTACAGCAAGTGCTGTATATGTCTTACCAAGCCCTACGCTATCTGCAAGAATACATCCATTATATCTTTCTAACTTATTGATTATTGCTAGAACAGCATCACGTTGGAAATCATATAGCATATTCCATATTTTACTTTGTTTAAATCCTGTTGCTTCATTAGGCAGTTCATCTTCTGAAATATCATCTAGAAACTCACTGAACACATGATAAAGTGTCATATAATAAATGAACTCTGGTGAATTCTCATTATAAGCAGTAGTAATATTCTCAATTACTACATCTGTAACATCTTGAAGTTTCTTCTTATCATTCCATAATGATTCAAACAGCTGTATGTATTGAGCAGAAAAAGGAGCTTCAAAACGGTTGGTCATATTATAACTATTATTACCTCTATCACAACCAATATCCACAGTAGTAAAGCCACTAATAGGCATATAAGCTACATTACTTGTTGGTCCTGTCACAGTCATAAAACCACCCATAATCTCATTAGTTGTATTAGATTTGAATGTTGCTTTTCTTCTAATCCAATCAGCACATTCTTTTGCGATAGCTTTCTGAGTCATTTCATTACGTAGCTTTATTTCAAATTCTGTACCATATAAACTACTTTCACGATTGAGTCTTGGAATATAGAATTCTCTTTTTTGTTTCTCTGATTTTTCTGTAACGAATGTAGGAGAAGTAAAAATAAAACGACATTCATCTACTTGTTCCAATTGTTTTCTTAGTTCTTTATATGCATACATGGAAAAACATGCAGCAGCAATTGAAACCTTACTTCCCTTACCTATAGTAGATGCCATATCATCACGGACTATTTCCGTAACGTTATCAAATATTTTAACGTCCATTTGTTCATCTCCTTACTCTAATGTATATATGTTTTTTTTCTTGTCTAAAACTTATTATT
>OGXX01003476.1_pt1 | contig 13081 bp, 9 predicted proteins | sample 1576301 | NCBI WGS metagenome assembly OGXX01 (sample SAMEA3541469, study PRJEB24748) | human gut metagenome | biome: human gut; feature: human-associated habitat; material: faeces | place: China | collected 2012
GGTTTTGCCGGCCCGCCAGTCCCAGTTGCGCAGCAGCAGGACAAGCAGCGCCAGAAAGCCCAGCACACCCACAATGCCGAGGTAGCCGTAGGCATTCTCGTTGTACATGGGGCCTTCATCAGTGGTCAGGATACGGAAGTAACGCCCCAGCCAGTTTGCAAGCTTCTGCACGCCGTACCCGTTGGGGGAGAGCAGCAGCGAGCTGATGCGCAGGCTGTAGATGTCCGCGCCGACCGGGCTGCGGTAGACGCCGTTGGTCAGCGTGCTGCCCTGCCCGTTGAGGATGCCCAGCACCATCGGGAAGAAGTCGGGGATCATCCAGCCGACGATCTCGGCGATCGTCACAAGGCAGGGCAGGCCCACACGCCAGCTGCGTTCCCGCAGCATCAGGCAGAGCGCCGTGACGCAGAGGAAAAAGCAGGTGAAATACGGGTAGTAGGCCGCGCCGTTGTTGGCAATGCCCCACGCCATGGCCAGCGCCAGCCAGTTGCGCTTATTCCTGAAAAAGCCCCTGCCCGGGCGGTTGAAGACGGGGTCCTCGGCACACCAGAGGCAGAGCAGCACCGAGAACGGCACGAACTCGCAGGCGGCCAGCATCATATGGCCCGCCATCCGCTGCTGCACATAGGGCGTCATGCCGAAGGTGAGGCCGAACGCGAAGCTGAGCCACCGCCGCAGCCCCACCATCCGGAACACCGCATAGGCCGCCAGCGCGTTGGCAAAGGGGATGACCAGCACATAGAGGTTGAACACCGTGCCGGTGTCCTTTGTGAACAGGCCGACAAACCAGACAAAGATGTCGTAGATCAGGTCGTAGTTCGGGTTATACTTGCCCGCGACCTCATAGAACGGCCAGCCGAGCGAGCTGGTCAGCTCGCCATAGCTGCGCTGCACCTGCCCGACCCAGTAGATGCCGTCGCCGCCGTAAAGCATCGGTGCGTGCCAGTCCAGACGCCACAGCTGGAAGAACCAGTATTCACTCAGGGCCACCGCCGCCAGCAGCAGCGCGACGGTCAGAATTTCCCGCAGAATGTTTTGTTTTTTTGTCAGCATGGGGTCTCCTTTAAAAGTTCTGCCTTCCCCCTTGGGGGAAGGTGGCCCGCAGGGCCGGATGAGGGGCGGGTGTATCGTTATTGCCCTGTAATGGGTGCCGCGGAAAGCTTGCCCCTCATCAGTCCGCTTCGCGGACAGCTTCCCCCTCGGGGAAGCCTTTACTCGCCCCGCTGCATGGCCTCCACATAGGCGTCGCAGACCTCCGCCGCCGGGCCGTCGCCGCGGATGCGGCCGCGGTCGATCCAGATGGCGCGCTTGCAGAGCTGCTTGACCTGCTCGATGCTGTGGCTCACAAAAAGCAGCGTTGTACCGCCGGAAAGCATCTGCTCCATCCGCTCATGGCATTTGTGCTGGAACATAAAGTCGCCGACCGACAAAATCTCATCACAGACAAGAATGTCGGCCTTAACCTCGGTCGCAATGGCAAAGCCAAGACGCGCGATCATGCCGCTGGAATAGTTTTTTACCGGCACATCGACAAAATCCCACAGCTCGGCAAAGTCGATGATGCTGTTGAAATGCTCCTGCATATAGGCGCGGTCATGGCCCAGCACCGCGCCGTTCAAAAAGACATTTTCCCGCGCGGTCAGGTCCAGATCAAAGCCCGCGCCCAGCTCGATAAGCGGCGCGATCTCGCCGTTGACGGTGACTGAGCCGGTCGTGGGGTACATAACGCCCGCGATCAGCTTGAGCATCGTGCTTTTGCCGCTGCCGTTGCGGCCGATAAGCGCCACCGACTCGCCCGGCTCCACGCGGAACGAGACATTCTGCAGCGCATAAAACTCATTGAAAAAGAGCTGATGCTTCATCAGCTTGACGGCATATTCCTTGAGGGTCTCGGTTTTCTCCTGCGCAAGGTTAAAGCGCATCGAGACATCCTCCACCTGAATGATGGACATGGGGGAAACTCCTTACAGATACAGAATAAAATTGCGCTGCAGCTTCCGGAAGGCCGCAAGCCCCACGCCCATCATGACGAGCGCACTGCCGATGCAGGCAAACCATGTGTTGGGGCCGGGCACCGTGCCGTACATGACGAGGCACCGCATGCAGTTGATATAATGGTACAGCGGGTTGAGCTTGATGACCGGCACCATGAACGGCGGCAGCGCCGAGATGGGATAAAACAGCGGCGTGGCGTACATCCATGCCATTGTCAGGATGCCGTACAGGTATTGCAGATCCCGGAAGTAGACCGCCAGCGCACTGAGCAGCACCGCCATGCCGGCGCAGAACACCAGCAGCAGCAAAAGCGGCGCCCAGACGAGCAGGATCGTCCAGTAAAACGGCGAGCGGGTGATCACCATGACCAGCACGATCGCCGCAAGGCTGAACAGCAGGTTGACAAAGCTGGACATGACGCGGCTGATGGGGAAGATGAATTTGGGAATGTACACCTTTTTGATCAGGGACGCATTACCCAGCACGCTGCCCATGCCCATGTTGGTGCTTTCGTTAAAAAAGTTGAACAGGGTATTGCCGCAGATCAGGTACAGCGGGAAGTTCGGGATGTCGAACCGGAACATATAGGAGAACACAAGCGTCTGCAGCAGCATCATAAGCAGCGGGTTTAGGATGCTCCACACATAGCCCAGCACGCTGCGGCGGTATTTGACCTTGAGGTCACGGGTCACCAGCTCGCGGATCAGCGGCCGGTATTTGGAAAAGCTGTGCCAGCTGTTGTGTAGCTGGCCGGTGGATTTTTGCATAGGGATATTGGCTCCTTACAATTATTCGCAGGCGGGTGCGCTGCGGGACGGAGAAGGCCTCCCTTGTCAAAGGGAGGTGGACGCCATAGGCGGCCGGAGGGATTCCTGCGGCCTTGCGGCAGGCACGCCCGTTCCCGCAAGGCGGTCGGAATCCCTCCGCCTCGCAGGCTCGGCACCTCCCTTTGACAAGGGAGGTTTTTTGGGTGGTTACAACTTAAACGGGGTATCGTCCGTCAGGCCGTCGGCGCGCAGCATGTTCTGCATGACATCAATGTCGGTGCTGACATCCAGCGCATCGCTGGCAAACAGGCGGTCAAGCTGGTTTTCAAACGCCTTGACCAGCGTGTCCATCGTCAGCTCGATGCGGCGCTTCGACTCGGTGATGTTGTCCCCCTCGATGCCCTGCCGGTCAAGCTCGGCGTAGGTGTTCAGCAGCTTGAGCGAGGTGGGCAGGTAGTAATCCATGAACTTGCGCATCTGGGGCAGCTTGTCGGGGTCGGACTTGGCCTGCTCAAAAATTTTGGCCGAGACCGCTTCCAACCGGCTGATCTTGTCGCTCATCTCCTCATCGGGGATGGCATCATTGACCCGGCGCAGCTCGTCCAATATCTTCTTGTACTGGTCCCGCTCGGGCATATCGGTCTGCTTTTGGGGCTGCTTTTCGGGCTTCGGGGCGGGGGCGGGCGTTGGCTCGGGCGGGCGCTCGCTGACCACCAGACATTTGCGGCGCATGTCCAGATAGGCATCGGGGCCGAACAGTCCCTCGTCAATGCAGTTTTCCAGATGCTTGCAGCACTTGTCATAGCTGCAGGGCAGCGCATCGGCAATGTCCTGAATGTACATATACTTTGCATCGCCGACGATCTTGTCGATCTTACGGCGCATCCGGCGGGAGGTGCGGATGTGGTGGCCGCCGAACAGGCAACCGATGCCGCCGGTCAGCGACATCAGCATCGGCATCGAATCCTCGACCAGCCAGGTCCAATAGCTGCCGCCCTCCGTCAGGGCCTCGGGCAGCCAGTAGATGGCATCGGGCAGCGCCGCCAGCGCGCAGAGAAGCAGCAGCACGCCCGCCACCGTCAGGCCGGTGGCCAGCGCCGCGCCCTTCAGCCTTTTGGCGGCCGGCTGCGCGCCGGGGTCGGCGCTGCCGTTGAGGGGGCGCACCTCGGCATCATAGACCGGCGTTGTGTTGACACGGCCAAAGCTCTGTGTGCGCACCCGGGCCTTTTCTGCAAAGCCGCCGAGCTTGCCGTTCTTCATGGCGGTATTCAGTCCGATGAAGATGAATCCCAGCGGCCACCATACCACAAAGCCGATGACAATGGCCCACCACGGGAACTGGAACGGGCCGTCCCCGGCGTGGTATTCGCTGCGGTTGTAGTTGTTCTGGTAGCGCGGGCCGCTGCCGGAGTAGGGGTGATCCGGGTCCGTGTACTTGGGTCGTTCGTTTTGGTTGGGCATGAATGGCTCCTTCGGCGATCCTATCGCCTGTGCATTACGGGATGTCCGCCAGCAGGGTTTTCATATCCTCGCTCAGATAGTAGGTGCTGCCGGCTTGGTAGGGATTGTTTTTGCTGTAGGGCAGATGGGTGCAGAGGTAACTGACCCACCGACTGTAGCCCGACACTGTAAGGTGTACGCCGTCAGGCTGGGCAAAGTCTGTCATCAGGCAGCCTGCATCATCGGCAAACTCGGCGTTCAGGTCAAGGTAATAGCAGCCGCGCTCGGCACAGAGCTGCTGGATGGCCGCGTTGATGACCGCCAGTCGGTCGGGCGCAAGGCCGGGCAGCGTATCGCTGATCTTCTCCTGCGTGGCGGGCAGGACCGACTGCACATAGAACGCCGTGTTCGGCAGCGCCGTGCGCAGCTCGTCCAGCATTTTGCCGTAGTAGGCCAGAAAGCTGTCATCGTTGCCGGGCTGGACCAGCGCGTTTGTGCCGATAAGGATATACAGCTTGGCGGGCTGGGCGGCGGTCAGCACATCCAGCGGGACCTCCTCGCCGCGGTCGGGGCTTGAGACGGTCGTACGGTTGACGATGGTGTTGGGGCTGATGCCCTCATACCCGCAGACGAGCGCGCCGCCCACATCAATATTGTACTCATTGACGCAGAAGCCCGCTGTCAGCGAATCGCCCAAAAATGCGGCGTCCGCAAACCAGCTGGTATCCACCCGGCCAAACTCCGGCAGGGCGGCCGGCTTTTGCGGCAGCGCCGTGTAGGTGTAGCCGCCGTCCGCCGTCTGGCGCTGCGGGCCTACGGTGCCCCAGTTCAATGCCGGGGCCGCGGCGCTGCTCTCCCCTGCGCCGCCGTAGGGCACGGGGGCCACCAGCCGGGTGCTGCTCGGCTCCGCCGTGGCGGCGGGGGTCTCCGGCTCCCCCTTGGCGCTCTTGGGCAGCACCGCCGTGATGACACCGGACAGCACAAGGACGCCGCACACCGTCCCCGCAAAGGCAAGGCGGCGGCGTCTGCGGCGCAGCTCTCTGCGGCTGCGGGCGGCGGCCCGGCGCTGCTCCTGCGTGGGGGTGCGGCGCTGCTGCGGCGGCGCTGCCTGCTCCCGGTCGGGGACGGCCCAGTCCCCCTCCATGTGATAGCTTGTATTCGTGCGCGGGCGGCGCGGTCCGCGGTCATTCGGGGTCGGCATAGGGATGCCCCCTTTCGTGGCTAAGGCTTGTAGTAGGGACAGCCGTCCCCCTGGGCATTGTAAATCAGTATTGATTATAGCACAAAGCTTTTATAAATAACAGTAGGTGAGAGCAAGTTTTTGGCTCTTGCTAAATAGGAAACGGCATTGTATAATAAGAAAATAAATAAAAAGCGCCGCCGTCTGCGGGGGTCGCTTACAATTTTTGGGGTGTAATCATGGCAGAAGAGAAATTTTCCAACTTTTTGACGGATATTATCGACGCCGACCTCGCCGAGGGCAAGGTCGATGTTGTACATACCCGTTTCCCGCCGGAGCCGAACGGCTACCTGCATATCGGCTCCGCCAAGGCGATCTTCATCAACTACACGATCGCCAAGCACTACGGCGGCCTGTTCAACCTGCGGTTTGACGACACGAACCCTGCCCGCGAGGGTGACGAGTATGTGCAGAGCATCCTGCAGGACCTGAAGTGGCTGGGTGCCGAGCCGAACGGCGGCATTTTCTACGGCAGCGATTATTTTGAGCGCTGCTATGAGTACGCCGAGCAGCTCATCAAGGAGGGCAAGGCCTATGTCGATGACCTGACCCGCGAGCAGATGCAGGAGTACCGCGGCAACGACGCCGGCAAGCCCAGCCGTCCCAGCCCGTACCGTGACCGCACGCCCGAGGAAAACCTTGACCTGTTCCGCCGCATGCGCGCCGGTGAGTTTGCCGACGGCGAAAAGACCCTGCGTGCCAAGATCGACCTGGCCAGCCCGAACATGAACATGCGCGACCCGACCATCTACCGCATCAAGCATGTGACCCATCACCGCCAGGGTGACAAGTGGTGCATCTACCCGATGTACGACTTTGCCCATCCCATCCAGGACGCCATCGAGGGCATCACCTTCAGCCTGTGCAGCCTGGAGTTTGAGAACCACCGCCCGCTGTACGATTGGGTCATCCGGAACCTGTTCGGCAAGGAATTCCCGAAGCAGCGCGAGTTTGCCCGCCTGAACGTGACCAACACCGTCATGAGCAAGCGCTACCTGCGCGAACTGGTGGAGAAGCACATCGTGGACGGCTGGGACGACCCCCGCATGCCCACCCTGTCCGGCCTGCGCCGCCGCGGCTACACCCCCACCAGCATCTTCACCTTTGTTAAGGAGGCCGGTATCTCCAAGGCCGACAACCTGGTGGACATGCGCCAGCTGGAGGCCGTGCTGCGCGCCGAGCTGGAGCTGAACGCCCAGCGCCGTGTGGCTGTGCTGGACCCCATCAAGCTCATCATTGACAACTATCCCGCCGACCGATGCGAGATGTTCGACCTGCCCAACAACCCGAACCGCGAGGTCAACGACACCTCCACCCGTCCCGTGGCCTTTACCAAGGAGCTGTGGATCGAGCGCAGCGACTTCTTTGAGGTACCGCCGCCGAAGTTCAAGCGCCTGACCCTGGGCAGCGAAGTGCGCCTGATGGGCGCTTACCTGGTGCGCTGCACCGGCGTGGACAAGGACGAGGCCGGCAACGTGGTGGCCGTACATGCCAACGCCGACCTGGAGACCCGCAACGGCAACCCCGCCGACGGCCGCAAGGTGCGTGGCACCATCCATTGGGTCAGCTGCGAGCATTGCATCGACGCCGAGGTCAGCCTGTACGACAAGCTGTTCACCGAATCCAACATGAACAGCATCCCCGACGATGCCGACTTCAAGGATTACCTGAACCCCGACAGCGTGACCACCGTGCCCCACGCCAAGCTGGAAGAAAGCCTGAAGGACGCCAAGCCCGGTGACCGCTTCCAGTTCGTGCGCAACGGCTACTTCACCCCCGACAGCAAGCACGCGGGCACCTACAACCGCATCGTGACGTTGAAGGACAGCTTTAAAGTTTAAGGCAAGACCCGGTCTGCCCTGAAAAATCGGAGCGGCCGGGCTTTTTTGACAGGCCGGAAAAAGGAGGAGTTCCGATGAGACGCATCATGCTTTTGTCTGCCGGGCTGCTGGCGCTGGGCCTTACGGCCTGCGGGGCTGCCGGGGCGGTGAATCCCGCCGCATCCCCTGCCGCACCGGCGCCCACTGCGCCGCCTGACGAAAACGCGCCTGAAATTTCTGAGCCTGCCGTTTCCGTTGAGCCTTACAGCGACCTGCGCTATCTGCCCTGGGTGGATGACTATGCCAAGCAGACCTATCAGCCCGACGAATACAACGCCTCTGAGCTGTACACCTATACCTACAACACCGGCACTGCGTTTGCCGGGGCCGAGGACGAAGCCGCCGCATTGCTGGAGGCGTGCAAAGACCCCGGCCTGGGCGTGCGCAGCTTGCAGGCGCGCGGCATCACCGGCAGGGGCGTGAACGTCGCCATCCTGGACCAGCCGCTGCTGACCGACCACCCCGAATTTGCCGACCGCATCGCCGCTTACTACGATACCGGCTGCGAGGGGGAGACCAGTTCCATGCACGGTCCGGCGGTAGCCAGCCTGCTGGCGGGCAAAACCATCGGCGTGGCGCCGGATGCCCACATTTACTATGCGGCCTGGCCTTCCTGGCTGAAAGACAGCCGCTATGCCGCGGATGCACTGGATTGGGTGCTGGAGCAAAACGAGGCGCTGCCCGAAGGTGAGAAGATTCGGGTCGTTTCCGTTTCGGCTGCGCCCGGTTCCGCCGATATGTTCCAGAACACCGACCTCTGGAACGCCGCAGCCGCCCGTGCCGAAGAAGCCGGGGTTCTGGTTTTGACCGTAGAGGGCGCAGGCACAAAACCGGACCGCCTTATGCCCTATCCTGCTGTGCTTGACCCAAACGCCCGGGATGACCCAGCCGCCTGTCGGGTCGGCTTTCCTGGCGAGGACGGTTCCTCGGTGTTTGCAAAAAATGCACTTGCTCTCCCCTGCTCTTACCGCACAACAGCCGAGGAATACACCGCCGGGCAGTTCGGCTACACCCACTACGGACAAGGCGGCCTGAGCTGGGGCATCCCCTACTGCGCCGGGGTGATGGCCCTGGGCTGGCAGGTGGACCCCACCCTGACCGGCGATGAGATCATGCGGTATCTGCTTTCCACCGCCGCCACCGGCACGGATGGCAACTCCATTATCGACCCGGTACATTTTGTCGAGACGCTGGAAACCAACCGCAGCACCTGAACACAACAGCCAGCCCCGGTTTTGGGGGCTGGCTGTTTGGTTTATAGGCAAAATCTCACAAAATTTCAAATCCCTGGGTGGTGGGATATTGAAATTTTGAGATTTTGAGACAACGTCATACCATCGTTGATTTTTTATGTTATGGAACGATGGTGTAAAGAGAAGTGAAATAACGGGTAGTTTGTACTAACCGTATTCTCAAAATTTCATTATTTCACTATCCAGCTCATGAAATTTTCTATGAGAAAATAGCACAGGAAGTAGTATTGCAGTTTCCAGGTATAGGGTAATACCTGGAAACTGCAATACTACTTCCCTGTAATGATAGAGCATGTAGGGGCGAACACTGTTCGCCCGTCAACTTGGCGTGGCAGCGCCTTGCCGGGAAAGTTGCTCATGCGGCAAACGGCCGCGGGCGACCAGTGGTCGCCCCTACGATCAGGTTTGTGCGTCCCGCTTCGCAATGCAGCGTTTCAGCCAGCCGCCGCGCAGGTAGTAGAGGATGAACAGCAGCGACGCCAGCGTCCAGGTCAGGGGGTAGCTGAACTCGACCGTGGCGATCGTGTGATAGAGCGGGACCATCGTGGCCAGCCACAGCATCCGCAGGCCGCAGACGAAAAACACCGTGATCAGCGTCGGCACGCGGACGTCGCCGCAGCCGCGCAGTGCGCCGGACAGCACCTCGATGCTGATATAGGTGATGTACACCGGCGTCAGCACATGCATCATCTGCACGCCCACCGCCACCACGTTGTTATCCTGCGTAAACACGCGGAAAAGCGGCTCGGCCCCAAAGTAGAAGCTGACACTGACCAGCAGCGTCAGCCCGGCGGCCATGGCCATACACACCCGCACGCCGCTGCGCACGCGGTCGTACTGGCGGGCGCCAAAGTTCTGCCCCACAAAGGTGGTGATGGCAATGCCCAGCGAGTTGATGGTCATCCAGAATACGAAATCAATTTTGCCGTAGACGCCCCAGGCGGCGATGGTGTCGGTGCCGAAGCTGTTCATGCAGCTTTGGATGACCATGTTGCTGAGGTTGTACATGGCGCTTTGGGCCGCCGCCGGGATGCCGATGGTGCAGATGGCCCCCAGGATGCCCGGCTCCATCCGCATTTTGTCCAGCGAGACATGCCAGGGCATGCCCTCGGAGCCGATGACGCAGCGCAGGGTGAGCAGGGCGCTGGCCACCTGGCTGACCACCGTGGCGATGGCCGCACCGGCCACGCCCCAGCCCAGCACCGCGATGAACACCACGTCCAGCACGATGTTGACCAGCGACGCGGCGATGAGGAAGTAAAGCGGCCGCTTGGAATCACCGATGGCACGCAGAATATAGGTGCCGGTGTTGTACAAGATCTGGGGTATCATGCCCAAAAAGTAGATGCGCAGATACAGCGTGGATGCGTCCAGAATTTCGTCCGGCGTGCCCATCAGGCGCATCATGGGCTGGGCCGTCACAAGGCCTGCCAGCGTAAGAACCGCACCGATGACCACGCTGAACACCAGCGCCGTGTGTACCTGGCGGTCGACGCCGTCATAATCCCGCGCACCGAAACTTTGCGATACCACGACACCTACGCCGCTGCAAAGCCCAACGAACAGGCCTACCAGCAGGTTGACGAACGCTCCCGTTGCGCCCACCGCTGCCAGCGCCCGGGTGCCCACAAAGTTGCCCACGATGAGGGTATCGGCGGTGTTGTACAGCTGCTGGAACAGCGTGCCGAACCAGATCGGCAGGAAAAAGGCCAGCAGCTGCCTGGGGATGCTGCCGGTCAGAATATCCGTCTGTTTGACATTTGCCATGTTTTTGCTCCGTTTTTCTTGTCTTTTCTTCCATTTCATATTTCTTGCCACACTATTTTATGCTATAATGTGGGCAATGTAAAGGGGTGATTTTTGTGGCCGTACTTTGGGAAAACTGCGCACGGGGGGAAAACTGCGCGCGTGGTGCGCGGGTGCTGCGGGTGCTGGGCGATACGCCCTGCCCGGTGGTGCCGGATACCGTGGATGGCCTGCCCGTGGTGGAGATCGCCCCCTATTGTTTTGCCGACAGAGCCGTGATCGGCGGTGCCCTGTGGCCTGCGGACAGCGCCGACACCCATGAGGTCACCGGCAATTTTGTACAGGAGGTCACCCTGCCCGACACGGTGCGGGTCATTGACAGCGCGGCCTTTTATAACTGCCGTAAGCTGCGCCGGGTACGGCTGGGCAAAGCGGCTGACAGCTTTGGCAGTGACCTGTTTACCAACTGCCGCAGCCTGGAAGTGCTGGAGCTGCACGCCGGTCCCGGCGAGGCAACGGGGTTGCGCCGGCTGCTGGTGGCCATCAGCGCGGACGTGACGGTGGAGTTCACCGGCGGGGCGCGGTTGTTCTACCCAGAATATTTTGAGCTGCTGGACGAAAACACCCCCGCACACATTTTCAACCACAGCATCGAGGGCGAGGGCTACCGCATGCGGCAATGCTTTGCGGCGGACGGCAGCCTGGACTTTGCCGCCTACGACGCCAGCTTTGCCCAGGCCTGCGTGGGCGAAAGTGAGGAAAAGCTCTGCCGTCTTGCGCTGGGGCGGCTTTGCCTGCCCTACGGTTTGGGCGACGATGCCCGCGCCGACTACGAGTTTTATCTGACTGCCCACCCGGACGCGGCGTTTACGTTGGCCATCACCGCCCGGGATGAAGCGGCGGTGAAACTGCTGGTTGGCCTGGGCCTGCCCACCGCCAACGCTGCCGCTTTTTGCGCCCGGCAGGGGTGGAGCGCGGGAGCCGCGCTGTTATTAGGCCGCCCCAAGCGTGCCGCGAAAAAAACGTACGGTTTTGACGATTTGTAGAATATTAGCAAATATAACGTTGCGTATTGCAGAAAGGAGGGCACCATGGCTAAGCACATCCAAACCCAAGCCGAGTGGGAATCCACGATGGCACGGCGCATTATGGATCAGCTGCGGGGCGAGTTGTATCTCGACCAGCGCTACCTGAACGCCGCCCTGGGTGCCCTGCCCCCTGCCCCGCTGCCCCCCGGTACCACCGGCGCGGCCTTTGCCGCCGACGGTGCCCGCCTGTGCTATCCGCCTGCCTGGGTGCTGGCCACCTACCGCAAAAACCGGCGCTACCTGCCCCGGGCTTACCTGCACAGCGTGCTGCACTGCATCTTCCGCCACCTGTGGCTGCGGGGTGGCCGCGACCGCACCCTGTGGGGGCTGGCCTGCGACATCGCCGTAGAAAACACGCTGGACAGCCTGAACACCCCGGCCACCACCCGCCCGGTGGGCTGGCTGCGGCAGCAGGCCTACCAGCAATTGCAGAACCAATGCGGCTTGCTGGCCGCCGGGCCTGTTTACCGCGTACTGCGGGAGTGCGACGAGGAAACGCTGACCCGGTGGCTGCGGGAGTTCACCTGCGACGACCACCGCTTCTGGCCTGCCGACCCGGACAGCCCGCAGGCCCAGATGCAGGGCAAACAGTGGGAGCAGCTGGGCCGCCAGACGCAGCTGAGCATGGAGGAATCCGGCCGGCACGCCGGCGAAAACGCCGGTGCCCGCGCCCTGCAAGCGCAAGTACAGGCCAGCCGAAGCCGCCGCAGCTACCGGGATTTTCTGCGCAGGTTCGCTGTCTGGCATGAGGAACCCCATCTCGACCCCGAAGAATTCGACCTGGGCTTTTACAGCTACGGCCTGCGGGTGTACGGCAATCTGCCGCTGATCGAACCGCTGGAAAGCCGCGAGGTGAAAAAGATCCGCGACTTTGTCATTGTGCTGGACACCAGCGAATCCACCGCCGGGGAACTGGTGAAAGCCTTTTTAAAGGAAACCTTCACCTTATTAAAAAGCCAGGACAGCTTTTTCCGCCAGTGCCGTATTTTGGTGCTGCAGGCGGACAATGCCATCCGGGACGAGACCTGGCTGACCGATCTGGACGCACTGGACCGCTACACCGCCCGTTTTACGCTGCACGGGGGCGGCGGCACCGACTTCCGCCCCGCGTTTGCCCGCATTGCCGAACTGCGGGAGCAAGGCGAGCTCCGTGCCCTGCAGGGCGTCTTGTATTTTACCGACGGCAAGGGCATCTACCCCGCCCACCGGCCGCCCTTTGAGACCGCCTTTTTGTTTTTGGAGGACGGCACCCCGCCGCCGGAAGTGCCCCCCTGGGCCATGCGCCTGATTTTGCAGCCTGAGGAATTTGAATCGATTGAGCAACACGACCGCAAAGCCCCGCCGAAAGGATGATGCGCTATGGATATTCAACGTGCGAAAGAGGAAATCAAACAAACCGTGCGGGCTTACCTTGCCTGCGATGGCACCGGTGCGCCGCTGATCCCGCCGGTACGCCAGCGCCCCATCCTGCTGATGGGCCCGCCGGGTGTCGGCAAGACCCAGATCATGGAGCAGATCGCCCAGGAGTGCGGCATTGCGCTGGTGGCCTACACCATCACCCACCACACCCGCCAAAGCGCCGTCGGCCTGCCTTTTATCCGGGAACGCAGCTACGCGGGCAAGACCCGCAGCGTGACCGAGTACACGATGAGCGAGATCATCGCCAGCGTGT
>OGXX01003480.1_pt1 | contig 13064 bp, 12 predicted proteins | sample 1576301 | NCBI WGS metagenome assembly OGXX01 (sample SAMEA3541469, study PRJEB24748) | human gut metagenome | biome: human gut; feature: human-associated habitat; material: faeces | place: China | collected 2012
GCTCACCTTCTTCGGCGACGCCCGCAACAACGTTGCCAACTCCCTCATGGTCGTCAGCGCGAAGCTCGGCATGCACTTCTGCGCCTGCGGCCCGAAGGAGCTCATGCCCGAGGAGTGGCTGATCGAGAAGTGCCAGGCCGTTGCCGCCGAGACCGGCGCGGTGCTCGAGTTCACCGACGACGTCGCGCAGGGCGCGAAGGACTGCGATGTTCTCTACACCGATATCTGGCTCTCCATGGGCGAGCCCGCCGAGCTCTGGGAGAAGCGCATCAAGCTGCTCCGTCCCTACCAGGTCAACAAGGAACTCATGGCGATGGCGAAGCCCACCGCGATCTTCGAGCACTGCCTGCCCTCCTTCCACGACCGTGAGACGACCGTGGGCGAGGATATCTACCAGAAGTTCGGCCTTGAGGCGATGGAAGTCACCGACGACGTGTTCCTCGGCCACCAGGCCCGCCAGTTCCAGGAAGCCGAAAACCGTATGCACACCATCAAGGCTGTGATGTACGCCACGCTGAAGTAAGGGATCGAAACAATGGCTGAAAGAATTGTTGTCGCTCTCGGGGGAAATGCTCTTGGCAAGACCCCCGAGCAGCAGCTCGAACTTGTCCGCAACACCGCCCGCCCGATCGTTGATCTCGTCGAGAAGGGCTACGAAGTCATCATCGGCCACGGCAACGGCCCGCAGGTCGGCATGATCAACCTGGCAATGGAGTTCTCCGCCAACAAGGGCGGCGGAACGCCGTTCATGCCGTTCCCCGAGTGCGGCGCCATGACGCAGGGCTATATCGGCTACCACCTGCAGCAGGCCATTCAGCAGGAGCTGAAGAGCCGCGGCATGGAGAAGGAATGCGCCACCGTCGTGACGCAGGTCGTCGTTGACGAGAAGGACCCCGGCTTCCAGCACCCGACGAAGCCCGTCGGCAGCTTCTATACGAAGGAAGAGGCCGAGAAGATCGCCGAGGAAAAAGGCTTCATCTTCGTCGAGGACGCCGGACGCGGCTACCGCCGTGTCGTCCCCTCCCCGATCCCCAAGCGCATCGTGGAGCTGAACGTTGTCGATCAGCTCGTGCGCGCCGGTGATATCGTCATCACCGTCGGCGGCGGCGGTATCCCCGTCGTTGAGACCGAGGACGGTCTGCGCGGCGTCGCGGCCGTCATCGACAAGGACCGCGCCAGCTCCCTGCTCGCGCAGGACGTGCGTGCCGACCGTCTCATCATCCTCACCGCTGTGGACGCCGTGTGCGTCAATTACAATAAGCCCGACCAGAAGGAGCTCTCCTCCATGACGATCGCCGAGTGCGAGAAGTATATCGCCGAAGGCCAGTTCACCCCCGGAAGCATGCTGCCGAAGGTCGAGTCCTGCATGGAGTTCGTGAAGAACAACGACCATGGCGGAACCGCGCTCATCACTTCCCTGGCCCGTGCCGCCGACGCTCTTGAAGGCAAGACCGGCACGGTCATTACCCGGTAAGCAAATTTTTGTCCCGTTTCGCATCTCCCAGCGAAGTCCGAACAAAATTTTAAGAGAGGGGTTCAAATCATGTCTAAGAAGACCAAAAGATCCATCAGCACATTTGCGATCCTGCTCGCCGTTATGCTCCTTGTGTCGATCGCCACGTGGCTCGCAGCGGGCAAGACCTACACCGGTGAGAACGGCGAGATGGCCGAAGTCGTCGGCGCCTCCGCCAGCGACATCTTTATGGGGCCTGTCAACGGCTTTGCCGACGCCTCTGACGTTATCACGTTCGTATTCTGCCTCGGCGCGTTCCTTGCCATCGTGAACGCCACCGGCGCTCTTGAAACCGGCATCCACACGCTCGTCCGCAAGCTGCACGGCAAAGAGCTCGTGCTCATTTGGATCCTCATGTTCCTGTTCTCCGTCGGCGGCACGACCTACGGCATGGGCGAAGAGACCGTTGGCTTCTACATCCTGCTCGCCGCCACGATGATGGCCGCCGGCTTTGACCCGATCGTCGGCGCGGCCACCGTCCTGCTCGGCGCCGGCACCGGCGTTCTCGGCTCCACCATCAACCCGTTCGCGACCGGCGCCGCCGTCGCTGCCGCGACCTCCGTCGGTGTCGAAGTGAACATGGGCACCACCTATGTCATCGGCATCATTCTCTGGCTCTCCGCCTACCTTCTCTCCGTGCTGTTTGTCACCGCTTACGCGAAGAAGGTCCGCGCCAACAAGGGCTCCATCCTCACCGCCGCGCAGCTCGACGAGTGCCAGAAGGCTTACGGCGGCAAGGACGTCACCACCGCGAAGCTCACCGGCCGCCAGAAGGCCGTGCTGTGGCTGTTTGCTCTCTCCTTCGTCGTGATGATCCTCGGCTTCATTCCCTGGGGCAGCCTGAGCGAAACCATGTACAACGCTTTCTCGAGCTCCACCACCTGGCTCACCGGCGCCTGCCTCGGCGACTGGTGGTTCTATGACGCCGCCACCTGGTTCCTGCTCATGGGCATCATCATCGGCATCGTCGGTCTCGAGGACAAGGGCCAGCTCATGAAGCTCATCGCCAACGGCTTCAGCGACATGGTCTCCGTCAACCTCGTCATCGCGATGGCTCGTGCCACCAGCGTTATCATGAGCACTACCGGTCTCGGCACCTGGCTGGTCGAAGCCTCCGTCACCGCGCTCAGCCAGTCCGGCGTTTCCGCGGGTGTGTTTGCTCTGCTTGACTACATACTCCACGTCGGTCTCAGCTTCCTTGTTCCGAGTTCCTCCGGTCTCGCCGGTCTGTCCGCCCCGATCGTCTCCCCGATCGTCGCCGGCATGGGCTGGAGCGTAGAGACCTCCATCATGATCAACGTTGCCGCCAACGGCTTCGTCAACCTCTTCACCCCGACCTGCGGCTTCATCATGGGCGGCCTCGCGCTCGCGCGCGTCCCCTACGAGAGCTGGCTGAAGTGGGCGTGGAAACTGCTCCTCACGCTGTTCGTCGTCGTCGGCGTCGTCCTTACGATCGCGATGGCGGTGCTGAGCTGAATTTCCGCTTGAGTTATCGCATGATCTAATGGTAAAATACCGGTTGTATGCCCCATGGCGTACAACCGGTATTCTTCAAACAAGAGCCGCTTCGCCTGCTCTTGTTTGAGAAGGGCTGCGGCTCGCCGCAGCGCACCCGCTTTGCCCGCACGTTTGCGAGGCTTTTCAGTCATTTGTAAAAAAGGACGGTGCAGATTATGCCCAGACGAGCCATGCTCCAGGACGCCCGCGCCTCCGCGTCCGACCCCGCCGTGATCTGCTCGTTCGACTACGAGGCGATCGACAAGCCCACCCGCGCGATCATCCATCAGGCGGCACGCTTTCTTTACGTAAAGCGCGGCCGCGGAAAGCTCGTCATTGACGGCGAGGAGTACGTCCTCCAGCCCAACACGCTCGTCGCCATCACGCCGTGGAAGATCACCGACACGGTAGAAGTGACGGAAACGCTCCAGTTCATCAAGGTCATATACGACTATTCCTATCTCAACTCTGTATTCAAGAGCGTTCTCGGCTCGGGCGATGCTTCCGCCGAGCCCCTGCGCTTTCTCACCGTGGAGCCGGTCGCCTATCTCGACAGCGTACAGGCGGAGTACGTGGACGGCATCATGGAGCATCTCAAGGCGGAGCTCGGCGTGGAATCCACGCGCGTCAAGCCGTCGGACAAGCCGTTTTCGCAGCTCTATACGGTCAACAAGCTCATCGATCTGATGGTCGTTTACCGCCGGTATATCATGTCGCACCGCGGCGAGCTGGACTCCGGGCGGAAGGAGACCGTCAAGGATCAGTCGGTCCTGAGCTACATTTATGCCCATTCCGCGGAAAAGCTCACGCTCTCGCAGGTCGCGGAGGCGTTCTTTCTTTCGGAATCGGCGCTCTCCAAGCAGATCGCCGGCATGACCGGCACGACGTTCTCCAAGCTCCTGAGCAGCATCCGCGTGGAGAAGGCGTCGGACTATCTCATCTATACGGATCTCACGCTCGACGAGATCGCGGGGCTCTGCGGCTTTGTGGACGCCTCGCACGTATCCAAGCACTTTGCGCAGCGTGTCGGCATCACGCCGATGCAATACCGCAAGATCTATTCCAAGGCCGTCACCAAGTTCAACATCTCCGACAAGGCGATCGCCTTTGCGCTGACGGACTACATCTACAAAAATTATGAGACCGAACGGCTCACCGCCGCAAGCGTCGCCGCCGAATTCGGCGTGTCGGTGCCGGAAATGAACCGTCTGCTTCTCTATTATAACGAGATGAACTTTGATACGCTGCTCAACTCCACGCGCATCAATAAAGCGTGCGAAATGCTCGTATCGACGGACTATCTCGTGATCGACGTTGCCGTCGCCGTCGGCTACAGCAACATCAAAACGTTCAACATGAATTTCTACCGCTTCAAGGAAATGACGCCGACGGAGTTCCGTGACCGCATAACACTTCAGCGCACAGACGGCAGCGAAACGCACGGAAAGGGCCGCGGCGCGCGCCGCCGCACGGCACACGTCCGGGCGCCGGAAACCGCAAAGGAGACGACAGAATGAAATCCGGAAGACAGGGCACCATTCTCCGAATCATTTCGGAGCAGAGCATTGAAACGCAGAATCAGCTCATGGACGAGCTGAAAAAGCGCGGCATCGACACCACGCAGGCTACGCTCTCGCGCGATATCCGCGAGCTCCGTCTCGTCAAGCAGCGCAGCGCGGACGGCACCAGCCGGTACGCCGCGGCGGAAGTCGCGCCCGCGCCGGAGATGAGCCAGGGGCTCAAGGAAAATCTCCGCCAGACCGTGACGGGCGTTTATGCCTGCCAGAATCTCGTCATCATCAAGACGCTGCCGGGGCTCGCCCCTGCGGTGTGCACCGCCGTGGACGGCATCGCTCCCCTGCCGGGGCTTGTCGGCTCGCTTTCCGGCAACGACACGGTGTTTCTCGCCATGCGCGACAACGCCGCCGCCGAAACCCTCGCCCGCGAAGGCCGCAGCCTGTTCATGGGCTGAATCCCGGATAACCGACCATCCCCGCCGGAAACTCTATCCGGCAGGGATGGTTTCTTTGTGTGTTTCTTTGCGCCTGCACGTTCCGCCGCCGTCCACCGCTTCCATTTGCACCGCGGTGATGCAACCGTGATTTTGCGGTTTTCCGCGTTTTTACGCGCAAACGATCCCGTCAGGAAATTTTCCGGACGGGATCGTTTTTTCTTTATTCGAGATTGAGGCGCTTGCTGAGGATGGCGCGGGTGGCGAAGAAGAAGCCGGTGCCTACGAGAAGATCAAGGCCGATGTAGATACCGAGCGCCGAGGCCATCATGCCGACGCCCTGAACATGCCAGCCGGTATCGTCCAAGCAGAACTCCCAGTTCAACAGCCCATTGGGAAATGCATCGGACTGGAGGAGCGACATGCACCCATTCATAATAATGCTGAAGGCGATGCTGATGCCGACATAGGCAAGCAGCGCAAACCATCCGCGGTTTTTCTTTGCGAGATGCCCGATCGAAATGGCGGTATAGATCTGCAAAATGGTGACGGCAGCGGCGATGAGCATATACACCGCAAACTCGGCGATCAGCCAGCCCGTTCCGGCAGGCAGCGGATTTCCGGCCAGATAGTCGGTCATATCCCGGACCGCAGCCGTGATTTCGCGCAGATTGGCCGGCGCGAGCACCGCAAGCAAAAGTCCCCCGCTCAAAACGGCAACGGCAAAGCTGCCGATCTGGAAGATCATGCTCGTCAGGAGCTTGGAACCAATGTGCTCCGAGACCGACACGGGCAGCGTGAACATGAGGTACCCTTCGTCGCCGAGAAGGCCCTTATAAAACCGGTTGATGATGAAAACGAGCATGAAAATGCCCATCGCCACATAGAGCGCCACGAGCAGGACCATCGGCAGCACGGTGATAATAAAGTTTGCCAGCTCGCTTTGGATATCGCCGTCGAACGCGATCCGAAGCGTGAGACCGTTGATCGCGGCAAGCGCCGCCAGACCGATCCAGATCAGCGCAAACGTACGGATACCGGAGCGCAGATCGTATTTCATCAGTTTACCGAGCATTGTATTCCCCTCCATTCCCCATGACCGGCGCGCGGAACATATTGCGGAACAGCTCGTCCACGCTGCCGCCGGTGCGCTCGCGGATGCTGTCGCTGCTCTCGTGCAGAACGACCTGTCCCTGCTGGAGGAACACCGCCTCGTCGAGCACCTGCTCCACATCGAGGATCAGATGCGTCGAGATGAGCACCGTACCGTTTTCGTTATAATTCGTCAGGATCGTGCGCAGAATAAACTCGCGCGCCGCCGGATCAACGCCCGCGATCGGCTCGTCGAGCAGATAGAGCCGCGCGCGGCGGGACATGACGAGCATGAGCTGCATTTTTTCGCGCGTGCCCTTCGAGAGCGTTTTGATCCTTCTGCCTGCTTCCAGACCGAGCACGCGGCACATTTCCTCCGCCTTGGCGCGGTCAAAGTCGGCATAGAAGTCCGAGAACATATCGATCATATCGCCGACACGCATCCAGTCGGGGAAATATCCCCGGTCGGGCAGATAGCTCGTGATCGCCTTCGTCTCTACGCCGGGCAGGAGACCCGCAACGCGCGCCTCACCCGCCGTCGGCTGAAGAAGGCCGTTGAGGATCTTAATAAGTGTCGTCTTGCCCGAGCCGTTCGGGCCGAGCAGACCGACGATCTTGCCGGACGTAAGGCTCAGATCAACGCCGCGCAGCGCCTGCACCGCTTCAAAGCTCCGGCATAGCCCGGTGCATTTTACCAGTTCTTCATTCATCGTTCTTTTTCCTTTCCGCCTGCGCCATGTCCGCGGCCTCACCGCGGGAATAGCCCAGCGCTCCCATTTCCTTGAAAAAGTTTTCCGTGCATTCCACGGCCAGCCGCCGCCGCATCTCCTCGAGCGCCCCGGCGTTTTCCGTCACGGTACGGCCCAGCGTCCGGTTCGTTGTGACGAGGCCGAGCGTTTCAAGCTGCGTGATCGCGCGCTGCATCGTGTTCGGGTTGACGCCCGCCTCCGCCGCCAGCTCCCGCACCGCGGGAAAGCGCGCCCCCAGCGGATACGCACCCGTGATGATCCGCCGCGCCAGCTGCTCCGTGAGCTGCTGCCAGATCGGCCGCGAGCCCTGAATCGAAAAATTCATGCCAGCCCTCCTCGCTTGTATCGCTGTATTAAGCGATTAGTACACTACTACACTCATACAGTTTTGTCAAGCCCCTTTTTTAATTTTTCCTGTGGATTCCGCGCGAGGAATGTGGTAACATGAAAATGTTCAAATAATCTTAAAAATTTTTTGCTTTTTACTGAACCGCGTGTTGGGAAAAACCGTCTTTCTTTACAGAAAGGCGGCAGGCCTTTCAGAGAGAGTTTGCGTATGACAGCCGAAGAGTTTACCGTCCAGATCTTGGACATGAAAAAAACGCTCTACCACGTTTCCTGCGGCATTCTCCGCAGCGAGGCTGACCGGGAGGACGCGGTGCAGGAGTGCATATGCAAGGCGTGGGAAAAGCGCGATTCGCTCAAAAGCGCGGGCGCATTCCGCGCATGGGTGACGCGCATTCTTATCAACGAATGCTACGACATCTGCCGCCGGGGGAGCAAGATCGTTCTTCTCGACGAGATGCCGGAGGCGGTCGCCCCCGAGAGCGGCGACCGCGAGCTGCGGGACGCCGTGATGGGTTTGGATGAGATCTACCGTATGCCGATCCTCTTATTTTATGTAGAGGGGTTCAGCATACGGGAGATATCCCGTATTTTGCAGATCCCCGAGGGTACGGTCAAATCCCGGCTGTTTGCCGGGCGCGGAAAGCTCCGCGAAGTTTTGGGTGAGGAGGTGCCGGTATGAGGGATTCCTGGGACAATATGTTTGAAGAGGTTCCCGCATCGTTTGAGGCACGGATGAAGGAAACACTTTCCGCGCTGGAGGAAAAGCCGAAGATACGGCGCTTCCGGTTCGGCACGGGCGCTCTCGTCGCGGCGGCGCTGCTCGTCGCGGTGCTCGGCGGCACGGCGCTGGCTACGGACTTCTTCGGTCTGAAGAGTCTCACCGTCACCGACCCGAACGCCTCCCCCGCCGCGGTCTCCGCCACGGCGGAGCCGGTGAGCGACAGCACGGTCATCGCGCTGCAGGGCGTGCCGGGGAGCCCGGAGTTCAAGGCAAACGCCGAGTGGATGGACTTCCTCGCGTCGTACGACACCGCCGCCATGGCGGAGGAAACCGCCGCCTGCCTGCCGGAGAAGTACGATCTCTACTCCGTCTCCACGCAGGACATGGCCAACGAGCTCGACCAGATCACCCGCAAGTATAATCTGCGGCTGCACACGTCCGTGACGGACTTTGACAGCGAGGATACGCTCTACTCCCTGCTGAACGCCGAACCGTTCCTTACCGACTGCACCGCCGTGAGCGGATATATTTACGAGGACGGCTCGTTCCAGGCCTACGGCACGAACGTTTCCGGCAAGAGCTACGAATATCAGCTTGGCCGGTACGTCAAGGGCGCGTTCTCCGAGGTCACGCTGAACATCGGCAGCGCCGAGGATTATGAGGAGTGGATCTACACGACCTCCCGCGGCGATGAGGTGCAGCTCTCGCTCGGCCCGAGCCGCTGCGTCGTGATGTCCGACCAGCCGAAGGCGTTCGTGGCCATCAACCTGCTCGGCGGCACGGAGGGCAACAGTTTCTTCATGCCGGAGCCGGTCACGAAGGAAGATCTTGAGGCGTTCGCGGAGCTCTTTGATTTTGCGAAGCTCGGATAATACAAAATGATACAGCGCACCCCCGCGGGAGATTTCCCGCGGGGGTGCATTTTCATTATTCGTACAGCAGCTTTTGTCTCTGGTAGGGCTGCGGCTCGTAGCGGACGGAGCCGATCTGCGGCTTCGGCGGGCCGTATTTGGGGTTGTAGCCGAAAAGGTTTATGTACCGCTCGATATCGCCGCGCTCCCGCTCCATGGCGAGCAGCACCTCGAGCGCAGCGTTGGCGTCGTCCACGGCGCGGTGGGAGTTCACGCCGTCAACGCCATAGCTCTCCACGGCGTTGCAGAGCTTGTGCGGATAGTCCCGCCGGTCTTTGTAGATCGCCATGATGTCGAGAAACTGCGCCTTTTGCAGCACCCCGTCGCAGCCGAGCCGGTGCAGGAAGTAAAAGAGGAAGCACAGATCAAACTGCGCGTTGTACGCGCACACGAGCGGCTTCTCCCCGGCGAGCGAACGGACGAACGCCTCCGCAGCCACGTCCTTTTCCACGCCGTTTTGAAAAAGCTCATCCTCACGGATGCCGGTGAGCTGCGTGATGACCGGCGGCAGACGGCGGCCCGGCGAGAGGCGGATGAGATAATCTTCCTCTGTGCGCTCCCCCGCCCGGTCGAGCCGCAGGAAGCCAAGCTCAATGATCTCGTCGGATTTGCAGTTCACGCCGGTCGTCTCCGTATCGAGCACGATGACGGAGTCGTAGGTTTGAAAAAGGCTTTCAAGCATTCCTTATTCTCCCTTCGTCAGCACCGCGCCGACCAGTACAAAGTATTCCGGCGGTGCGTCCTTTGTCCCCCATTGGAGCGGCGCGCCCAGCTTGTCCGCGGCGAGCGCGCCGACGTTCGCGCCGAGCGATTCGAGCGAATAGCGGAGCTTTTCCGGAAACCGGCAGGGCTCCTCGTCCCGGCGCGCGCATCGCTCGCACACGAGGCAGCGCCCGGCGTCCAGGCGAAGGGAACCGCACGTTTCCCGCTCCCGCTCTTCGAGCAGCGCGTCAAATGCTCTCCGGTACGGGCGGAGGAACATCTCCGGGTCGGCGAGCGCCGCGGCTTTCGCCTCCTCGCTCGCCGGGAACACCTGCACGGCGTACAGCGTGACCGCGGCGTACTGCGGCCAGACCGCCGCGGGGTCAAAATCGTAGGGCGGGCAGGACCACGTCTGCCCGCAGCGCGGGCACGCGGCGCAATAGCCGAGGAATTTTTCCACGTCCACATACTTTTCCAGCATCTCGCTCATCGGCAGCGCGCCGGTGAGATGCTCCACGCGCACGCCGTTTTCTCTCTTTTCCATGGGTTTCTCCCTCATTTCAGCGATTCCTGATGGTTTACCACGCCCTTGAACGGTGTCATAAGCAGGATCTTGATATCAAACAGCATCGACCAGTTTTCGATATAATAGAGATCGTAATCCACCCGCGCGCGGATGGAGGTATCGCCGCGCAGACCGTTGACCTGCGCCCAGCCGGTGATGCCGGGGCGCACCTGATGGCGCACCATATAAAGCGGAATGCTGTATTTGAAATGATCGACGTACCGCGGGATCTCCGGCCGAGGGCCGACGAGCGACATATCGCCCGCAAGGACGTTAAAGAGCTGCGGCAGCTCATCGATGGAGTAGCGCCGCATGAACGCCCCCCACACCGTGCGGCGCGGGTCGTGGTCGCGCGTCCACGCTGTGTCCGACTGCGCGTTCACGCGCATGGAGCGGAATTTGAGCATATAAAAGGGCTTCTTGTCCTTGCCGATACGCTCCTGCCGGAACAGGACCGGCCCCGGAGAGGAAAGGCGCGTGCCGATCGCGGCGACGAGCATGACGGGCGATGTGAGAACAATGAGAACAAGACTCGCGAGAATATCAAAAAGACGCTTGACGATGTCCGCGCCGGCATTGTCGAGCGGCACACGCCGGACGTTCACCAGCGGCAGACCGCACAGCTCCTCCACATACGGGTGGCGCGACATATATTCATACCCGATCGGCAGCAGCGCGAGCTTCACGCCGGTATCCTCGCATTCGCGCAGTATCCCGCCGAGCCGTTCCGCCTGGTTTTCCTCCATGGCGATCACCGCCTCGTCCGGTGCGTTCGTCTCAAGCGCCGTGCGCAGAGAATCATAAGAGCCCAGATGCGGCACGCCGCTGAGTGCCGACGCGCCCACGCTGCCGATGACCGTCCAGCCGGCATCGCGTCCCCTCTTCACGCGGCGCAGACATTCGCGCGCCGATGCGCCGTCGCCGATGATGACAAGGCGGCGCAGCCCATTTCCGGTGCGGTACTGCCGGCGGAGCAGACGGTGCGCAATAAAGCCGCGCGCGCCGGTGAACGCGATGAGCAGCAGATAGCAGAGAAGGATCATCCAGCGTGAAAAGTCCACCACGCGGAACACGAAGATGAGATCGATATACAGCATCACGCCGAACGTGCAGCCGAGAACGATGTTTCCAAATTCGTGGATGAAGCCGCGCTGCGGCTGCGGCTCGTAGATGCCGAGCAGCCCGAAGAGCACGGCGTACACCGGTGAGAACAGCCCCGCCCAGAGCATATGATACCCGAAGCCGCCGACCGGGTTTTCGCCCCGGAACAGCACGAACCGGATAAAAAACGCCGCCGCCATCGCCGCCACAGACAGCGCCATATCCGTTGCCGCCCAGAGGACGGTCTTTTTTGTTTCTCTTTTCTTCATCGCATTTTCCGCCGTATAGGAAAGTTTTGTCAGTTTTTAGACGGTTTGCCGCGCAGCGCGGTTCGCCTCCGCGCGCTTACACAGCTATATTTTACCACAAATGGTTTGTTTCTTCCACGGTTTCTGTTATAATCCGGTGTAGAAAATACCGTACCGGAGGACGCCATGAACCATTCCGCGCCGAAAATTTTATATACCGCCTCCAGCAGCGCGCATTTGGTGAGCTTTCATCTGCCGTATCTCGCCGCGCTGCGCTCGCTTGGCTGGGATGTGACTGCCGCGGCGAACGGCAGCGGCGAAGATCTCGGCGAGGGCGTGCGGTTTCTCGCCGTGCCGTTTACGAAGAGCTTCGTATCGCCGAGAAATTTCCACGCCGCCGCGCTTTTGGCGCGGGATATCCGTAAGAACCGGTACGACGTGATCGTGACGCACACCTCGCTCGCCGCGTTTTTCACCCGTCTGGGCGTGATGCTCGCGGGGAAAAAGCATACCCGCGTCATCAACACGGTGCACGGGTATCTCTTCGACGGTGATTCCGGCGCGCTGCGGCGCACGGTGCTGCTCGCGGCGGAAAAGCTGACGGCGGGCGTTACGGACGACATTCTTGTTATGAACCGCTGCGACGAGCAGATCGCCAAAAAGCACCGGCTCTGCCGCGGAAACGTATATTTTATTCCCGGCATGGGCGTTGATTTTTCCCGCTTCCCCCCCGCCGCGCCGGAGGAGCGCGCCGCGGCAAGAGCGGCGTATTTCCTGCCGGAGGGCGCCGTGTGTCTCGTCTGCGCCGCGGAATTCTCCAAGCGCAAAAACCAGACGCTGCTCCTTCAAACGCTCGCCCGGCTTCCGGAGAACTATTATCTCCTGCTCCCCGGCGACGGGGCGCTGCTGCAAGAGTGCAAAGCCGAAGCCGAAACGCTCGGCATCTCTTCCCGCTGCCGCTTTCCGGGACGGATCTCCGATGTGCGCGGTGCGCTCGCCGCGGCGGATATCTGCGTTTCCGCAAGCCGGTCGGAGGGGCTGCCGTTCGCGGTGATGGAAGCGATGCACACGGCGCTCCCCTGCGTGCTCACGCGGGTGAAGGGACACGAGGATCTGCTGGAAGGCTCCGGCGCAGGCTGTCTCGTCCCGTTCGGTGACGCGGCAGCGTTTGCCGAAGCCGTGCAGACGCTCTTCTCCAAGTTCCCGGTGCCCCTTCTGCCGCAGTACCGCACCAAAATCCGTGCCGCACGCGAGAGCGCGATGGAGCAGTTTCAGAACGACTTCCTGTCCAAGCTGAAAAGCAGCATCGAGCAGGTGCAGGATCAGGTCAAGAACCTCAATAGGGCACTGCGGCAGGCGCAGTTCGGCACGGACAGCTACCAGTTCCGCGTGGACCGCAATCCGGATTATGCCGAATATTACGACATGATTATGGCGCCGGAGCTGATGGAAGGCGATATTACGCTGTTTTCCGCACAGTTTCAGGAGAAATACGGTCCGCTGATCGACAAGCTGTTCAGCCAGATCACCATGGCAGACGATACCCAGCTCAACGCCCGCAAGCAGAGTGAGCTGCAGGAGAACATCGAGCGGTACACCGACTTCCGCACCTATCTGAAGTTTGATCTGGAGACCACCGATCAGAACGGCTCCAAGCAGCTGCTGT
>OGXX01003481.1_pt1 | contig 13064 bp, 7 predicted proteins | sample 1576301 | NCBI WGS metagenome assembly OGXX01 (sample SAMEA3541469, study PRJEB24748) | human gut metagenome | biome: human gut; feature: human-associated habitat; material: faeces | place: China | collected 2012
CAGGTATTAGCTAATCCACCATAGATTTCAGAACCTGGGTAAACAAATCCTCTTGCCTTAGCTAAAGAAACAATTTTCTCCATTGTCTTTTCCATAATAATATAATCCTCCTAAAGGCAACAGCCTGACTACATCGAACTGCATCGGCTGCTACATAATCTTAATCATTTTATAACATTTAGTGCTGATTAGCAAGAGGGATGATGTCTTAATCCTCCCAAGCTCAATATACTTTCACACTTAAATAGCACATTGTATAATTTTTAATGCACTGCCAACATATATGTAATTCAAAAAATATCAGAAAAGCCAGATATATAACAACTTCTGTTATTATACATCCGGCTTATATTATGCATTAATCAATAGTGTTCTTTTTCTTCTTATCTTCATGTATAACAAATACAATTCCTGCTAATGCCATAAACAACATTACACTATAACCTGCTACCTTATACACATCAGCTGTCTTTACACTATCTTCCGCCTGTTCCTTATCACCCGAAATCGTTTCATCGTTTTTCTTATTATCATCACCTGTATCTGGTGCTGGTGTTGGATCCGGTGCTGGCGTTGGATCTGGCGTTGGTGTCGGATCCGGTGTTGGCGTTGGATCCGGTGTTGGTGTTGGATCTGGCGTTGGTGTTGGTCCTGGCGCCGGATTATCACTCTTATTAAGCTCTTCATTTTTTGCACTAATAGCACTTAAAAGACTCTGACCTTTTGTTGTCCAGTAAACTGCATCTACTGTAAAACTGCCATCTGAATCTGCTGCTTTTGCTGTAAGTGTTCCATTTTTATCAACAACAAATACCTGCTGTCCATCTGGATTAACGCCTGCTACCCTTGATGGTGCTTTGACAGCCTTTGAGAGTGATATATTCATATTCTGAATCTGTTGTGCAAAAAGTTCTGCTGTTATAAAACCACCCAGCTTATTGCTATGTGTGCTATCTCCTGCTGACATAACCTGCATACCATTAACAGATTTGCCATTAGCTGCCTTTTCATCTGCTTTGTATGCTTCCTCATACATATTTTTTGTTATCTCAAACCCATCAATAAGCAACACATTCTGTTCCTTTGCAAGCTGTTTAACTGCCTCAACATAGGCGTTATTTTCTGTTACCAGTGTTCCTGTTGTTGTATCTGTTGAATCATGATGTGGTTTGATAGTTCCATCATTTGTATAATAAAGTCTTGATACTGGTGTTACAAGAACCGGTATAGCTCCTACTTCTCTCGCTGTCTCGATATACTGTGTAAGATACCACTTATAAGTACCACCACAATCATACGAATAAAAGCTGTCACCATACTTTGAAGCAAGTGATGATGGTGTTGCCACTTTAGTTCCTGCTGTTACCGGATATATTCCGTTAGCATCTGGTTCTCCAAGTGGTACATATCTATCTTCAAGATATCCTTTTCCATTAGCGCAATCATTGTGACCAAACTGTATAAACAGATAATCGCCTTCTTTAATATTGGCTTTTATCTTATCTAATGATCCTTCATTAATAAAGTTACGGCTGCTTCTTCCTCCATTAGCATAGTTCTGTACCTTAACCTTTGAAGAGTCAAAGAATGTCTGTAAATATTCACCCCATGAACCTTCTGCTTGAGCCTTGCCACTCATATACATACCTGATGCTGAATAATCCTTAACTGTTGAATCACCTGCTAAAAATACATTTACTCCATCTCCAAGTTCTATATCTGTTGAACCCGTTGGATCTTCATATCCTTCCCTTACATATGCATCTGCCTTATAACTTACCGCTTCAGACTTTATTCCGCTTATGTTTTCAGGTACAACTTCAACTTCAATATACTTTCCAATTGCATCTTTTGTGATTTTATATGTATTGTCTACATTGGCACTTGTTGCTTTTACAAGAGTCCTGTTTCCATCATTATCAACAATATACCAACGGATTACTGATGCATCAGATGCATCATTTGCATTGCCAAGTGAGTATACTACAGTAAGAGTATGTCCTGGATATGGTGCATTGATATCTCCATTATCAACAAGATATGGTGTTTTTTCAAATATCACTGTACTCTCATCAGCAACATAATCCGAAGGTGTCCAGCCAGAAAGATAATCATTCACAACATCTTTCTTTGCAACGCTGTCATCTGTCACAACTCCTGTAACTCTCTTAGACATATCAACTGCTGTTCCATCTGTGTAAACAGAATTATATTCTTTATAGTTTGCTTTTTCTGGTTTGTTACCAGACATATCAAACCATCCTTCATCTTTTATGTAACTGCCATTTATCTTAGTATTAAGGAATGTCACTCTCGCATCCTGTTCCCAAGGTCTTCCAAGATATCCTGCATTTACCTCAAGTTCATCGTTTCCTGTTATAGTACAGTTTCTAAACACATATCCTGTCTTAGTTGCTGCTGTTGGCTTGTGTGCTGTAATATATCCGCCAACAGAACCTGTACTATAGCCAAAGAATCTAAGCTCACATCCGTCAAATACTGCATTGCCATCACCAAATATGTAATCTGTATTACCTTCTATGCGACAGTTCTTAAAATACATATTAGTTGCAGAATTACCAGTATATAATGTATCCTGGCTTCCAAGGAATGCACAATCTGTAAATTCTACCTTATCAGCTTCTATAGCCATTGCTGTTGCTCTTTCAGTTGCTGCTTTTGATGTAACATCTGTTGAGTAATTTCTTTCTGGAAGCTTCGTATCAGTTGGACTTACACCATCTTCTATTTCTTCATCTGTTATATATCGATTAAAAGAAGCCTCAAATGTAATTCCATCAGCACTAAATCCAGTTGCTGTATTTTTAAGCAATACTGAACATCCCCACTTTGAAGCAGCAGCTTTATCATACTTATCATATGCATTTTCAACATTATAATAACCTGTTGAATCTATGCTGTAATACTCATATCCAATTCCATAATACCATGTAAGAAGTACCTCTTTACCTGATGACTTTTCATCATTAACAAGTCTTACATAAGGAGTTGATATAACAACCTGTTCTCTGTATGTACCAGGAGCAATATGTACAGTAACTCCATTCTTTTCATCTGGAGCTGGTGTCATTGCCGATATTGCTGATACTGCCTCTTTTACTGTATTAAAATTAATATTTCCTTTTTCTTCATATCCAACATATATATCAGATACTCTTTCAATCTGCTCTTTATCCTTAGTAGATACCATTAAAATATCTTTAGTCACATCAGCATCATTTACTACTATATGTGTTGTTGTTCTATACCCATCAGCAACAGCTTCGATTGAATATGAACCATTTCTTAACATAACTTCATATCCATCTGTCGTTACTTTTCCTGTATATACATAATTATCATCTACATTCGTAAACTTAACAGATGTAACAGCTGTATTACCATCAAGTCCTGCAAACTTTCCTGCTACCTTATATAACCTTCTGGCAGAAACTTCAATATCTCTGGAATAGCTTACCTGACTTATTATCTCGCCTCCGCTTAAAACTTCATAATCATTAACTCCGATAAGTTCAACTGTATACTTGACATCAGGTTCAAGTGTAGCTGTAAATGCCTTTTCAGAATCAAGCTTAAGAATCACATCATCTGCTAATGAAGATGAATCAGCCACAAGTCTGACTGATAAATTAGATGTATCGTAATCAGCAGCAAAACCTGTAACCTTTCCTGTGTATGTATACACTTTCTTCTCTTCTATGCTTAATGTAACTCCAGACTTTCCTGTAAGAGCTTCATCTACTGTTGTCGAAATATTCTTTGTAGCATTCGAAAATCCATATCCTGCTACTCCTGATAATACTGCTGTATAATTACAGCCTGCTGCAAGTGTAGCTGTAAATGTATTCCCCTTTATATCTGCATCATATGTAATACCATTAGCCTCATCCTTAAACATAACCTTATAGCCGCTTAGCTGTGCGCCATCTATTGTTCCACTTACTGCAACTCCAGGTATTCTAACAATTCTGTTATATATAGGTTTTCCTGCTGCTGCATCTGTATATACCTTATATGATCCACTATACTTAGCCACAAATTCATATTTAGTACCCTTGTTAGTAAAGCTGGCTTTTTCTACCTGTTCATTATCTTCACCAAGATATTTAAAAACAAGTGTTCCTGTAGCAGCATTGCTTGATGCCATGTATACAACTATCTTATCTCCTGCTATTACATTGTTAATGGTAACATTTCTTCTTGTCTCTCCTCCTGTACCATTACAGTAATACATACCACCCGCTGTATATCCATCATCATATGCTGTTGTTGCTAAAGCATTGGTTCCATAGTTTTTGCTTGATGTTGAGAACAATCTGTCATTGGCTATATGATTGATAGTAAGATCACCAAATGTTGTCTCTCCAGCAACAAATTTTCCAGCCTGGGATACATTGGCACAACTATCCCAGTCAGAAGCAGTGATATTATTATTATATTTACTAGTATCTGCTTCCTGTACTGCACCCATATCCCATACGTCAATCTTTCTTTTTGACGCATCTGATCCTGCTGCAAATGCAGCCACATCTATGCTTGTAATAAGCATAAGAACTGCACATAAAAGACTGCTAAGACGTCTTTTAGTTATTCTGCGCATATTGACCTCCCTTTCTACCATTAAAAGGCATCACTATATTATATATTTGCATGAATATCAATAATTTTTATTTCAAAAACTATTTAATATTCATAATGCAATTGTATAGTATGAACCAATGTCAAGGTCAATATTTTTAATGTATTTAACAAAGAATTGTTTTTATATACGTACACGTCACATTATAAAACTGCTGCCATTAATCTTCCCAAGGACGAATCCTGTAAGCAGCCCCTATCTCATCACATAGCTTCTGGCACTCTGCCTCTTCCTCATGAGATATGGTTGTGTCAACTGTTGTAAGGACAACATTAGGGATATACTTAGTACATTCCTTTGCGAAACTTATCATTTCATCAAATGATTTTTCGCCGAACTTACTTCTTACAAGTGCATTGTATTCATCTTTGTGTGGATTGTTAAGACTGATTGATATTGTGTCAATCAAGCCTTCCATCTCTGGCACAATGTCTCTGCCATTAACAAGATTTCCAACTCCGTTAGTATTGATTCTTGTCTTTTTGCCATATGTTTTCTTAACATACTCAGCAACCTTGATAAGAACATCGAATCTTTCTGTCGGTTCTCCGAATCCGCAGAATACGACTTCTTCGTACTCATCCATATTGAACTTTTCAAATTCAGCAATAACATCATCATATGATGGTTCTCTCTCAAGCCAGAGTCTGCCTGACTCTCCGATTCTGTCCATTGTCTGTCTTAAACAGAAAGTACATGAATATGGACATTTGTTAGTTAAATTAACATATAAATTATTATGAACCTTATATAATATCTCCATTGTAATTCTTCTCCTTTTTACTTCAACGTAGTCAGCAGTTCCTCAAACGGCACACCGTCTGTCAGAGGAATATCCATCTCTATAGCCTTGAGTATGCATTTTTTTATAAATGTAGATGCTTTTCTTACTGACTCATGGAAATTCACACCATTTACAGCATCTGCAGCTATTATAGATGCAAATATATCTCCTGTTCCGGAACGCTGTGTTCCAACCTTCATAGTCTTAATAAGATAGTCTTCTCTGTTCTTTTCGTAACAGTAATTACCAATATAATGGCCCCGCTGGATTCCTGTAATAACAATCTTAGATGGTCCCATTGCAACAAGCTTCATCGCAATTTTTTTAAGCTCATCATTGGAATAATCCGGTCTGTATGGCTCGTCAGTTATAATACATGCTTCTGTGAGGTTCGGAGTAAGAATATCTGCATATTTTACAAGCTTCTTCATCTCCTGGCATGTCTCATCAGTATATGTCGGATACAGATTTCCGTAATCACCCATAACCGGGTCGATAACAACAATATTATCTTCGGTCTTGAAATTCTTGAAAAATTCTTCAACAATTGCAATCTGATTATGTGAACCTAAGAACCCTGTTACAATTCCATCAAATTTAAGGTTTAACTTCTTCCACTCTGCCATATAAGGCGGCATATTCTCTGTGAAATCTTTAAAATAAAAGCTGTCAAAACCTGTATGATTAGAAAATATCGATGTAGGCATTGGACAGCACTGAATCTTCATTGCTGATATAACAGGCAGCTCAACTGCAATAGAACATCTTCCAAAACCAGAATAATCATTAATTGCTGCTATTTTCTTCTGGTTATTATGAGACACATTTTTATCCGGCATATTGTCTCTCCTTTCGTCTGAATGTTACATAAAATCTTTACCCCTTAATATACAAAAAACTGGCATATGATAACATAGCCAGTTTATGTAATATTTATATGGTCAGATTAAGCATTTCCTTCGACTTAAATTCTTTATCGAATACAATGCTTTCCAGCCTGTTTACCACAAGCCTTAATTCTTCCTGGACTTCTTTGGTAACGGTGAATGAATACAGCCTGTTAAGCTGTGCTGTAACAATATACTGGAGTGTATATACCGTTGAGCCCGAAAGTGTAATTCCATCATATACATTTACAGCACAATTCTTACAGCATAGTCCGTTTCTTGAATATGAATATACATACAGATTATCTTCTCTTCCGCATTCATGACATGTGAAGAAATCCGGACATTCACCGTTGACTGCAATCATTCTTATCTCGTATATGAATCTTATAAGTTCATGGCTTACAGCACCTCTGCCCAATGCCTTAAGAGTGATATAAAGCAGATTAATCGTTTCTGATGCATCAAGATTCTCCCTGCCATAATAATCTGCAATCTCAGCAAAATAGCAGGCGTAGCACACGGCATTAAGGTCATTTACCACATTTTCAAAGTACTCCTTAGCCGATGCTTTATACATCGTATATGATTCGCGTCCACGGTACACCTCAAATGTTCCGAATATAAAGCTTCTCGTAACACCAATCAATGCGCTGTTAGGCTTTCTCGCACCTTTCGCAAATACAGTTATCTTGCCATACTCCTTAGTCAGTATAACCAGTCTTCTGTCATATTCCCCGACAGGCATGGCGGAAAGTATCATGCCTGTAACAGTAGTAACCTCCGCCATCGCACCCTCCTGTCATGTATATTATTTGTCCTTCTTCTTGTCATATCCGAAGTTCTTAAGAAGAATATCACTGTCGCGCCATTCCTTCTTAACTTTTACCCATAGCTTAAGATTAACCTTCATGTCAAGCTGCTTCTCAATCTCATATCTTGCATTAGTTCCGATTTTCTTAAGCATTTCGCCGCCCTTGCCGATAATAATTCCTTTGTGAGAATCTCTTTCGCATATGATAGTAGCGTCGATATCTGTTATAGGACCTCTTGCATTTCTTCTTTCCTTGAAGCTGTCAATAACAACCGCGATTCCGTGTGGAATCTCGTCATTTAATGCATGAAGTGCCTTCTCTCTTATAAGCTCTGCAACAATCTGCTTCATTGGCTGGTCTGTTACTGTATCTTCATCATAGTACATCGGACCATAATCAAGATGTGAGAATATAACATCAAGCAGGTCGTCAACATTATTGCCGTTTCTTGCGCACACAGGAACAATATCAACAAAATCAAGTTCCTTTCTGTAGCAGTCAATAACCGGTAGAATCTCCTCTTTCTTAATTGTGTCAGTCTTATTGATAACAAGAACTATAGGAGTCTTACACTCTTTAAGCTTCTCAACGATATGCTCCTCGGCAGCTCCAAGATGTGTTGTAGGCTCAACAAGCCAGCATATAAGGTCAACCTCACTGATTGTCTTCTCTGCCGCACCAACCATGTATTCACCAAGCTTGTTCTTAGCCTTGTGGATACCCGGAGTATCAACGAAAACAATCTGTCCTCGCTCATCAGTGTATACAGTCTGTATTCTGTTTCTTGTAGTCTGAGGCTTGTTAGAAGTAATCGCAATCTTCTGTCCGATTATCTGATTCATAAGTGTTGACTTACCAACATTAGGTCTTCCTATAAATGTTACAAAGCCTGTCTTAGTTCTTGTGTTCTCTGCCTTAGCACCCCCGGTAATTCCACTGGCTGCAAGCATCTCATCTAAATTCATACATTCTTCCTTTCTATTATCCCTGCACCTTGATAAGTGGCTGTATCTTATCAAAAAGCTCACTCTCTTTATTGATTTCCTTGCTGCTTCCCACAACGCAGAAATAATTCTCATCCATTGCACATCTTACAAGTGGAGCAAGCTCTCTTATTATTTCTACATTACAGTCAAGAACCTGACCTCTTTCTTTCTTGAGTGATTCATAATCTGTGTTACAGATGTATGCACCAAATGATCTTGTTCCCTTTGCTGCCGGATTCATAGGTGTATCTATATCACCGATTGTTCCGATTATGAACTTGACCATATCCCTGTCGCTTACATCAAAATGTTCAAGATAGTCTGCTGCATTTTCATATATATCGTTAGTCTTTCTTAAGTTAGGGTCTCTGTAAGAAACCATATACATGTCGCCGTTTCTGTAAGAACCGCTCATGCAGCCGTATGCGCCGCCTTTAACTCTTACATTAATCCAGAGATAATCATACGAGAATATAACCTTAAGCACTCTTAATGCTCCTGTGTATTCATATCCTCCATCCCTGAAATTACCACATCTTGCAACATACTGAACCTGTGAAGCTGAAGTATATCCTGTCTTGACATTTGCAGGTGTGTACTTTCTTTCGCATGCTGGCATGTCCGATTTTTTCAATTCTTCCGCATACTTTCCGAAGACAGGTGCAAATGCATCATATCCCTTATCATCAGCAGTAAAGCTCACAATAATATTCTCTTTGTGGAATATATAATCGACAAGTTTACTTAACTTATCTGCGATATCTTCCTTAAGCTCATCAAACTGTGAGTCAAGCTTCTGTATAAGCTCATAGAACCCATATCCTCTCATCTCGTTAGAATAATATGCATTTCTTGAGAACTGTGCCATACCTGCAAGCATTGCTGTTGAATGTCCTGCACTTGTCATTGTGCTTTCCATTCTTGACTTAAGCTTCGCAATTATCTCTTTAAGTCTCTTATAATCTGAGAACTTTGTCTTATATATAATTTCATTCATCATATCAAGGACGAACTGGATATTGTCATAGAGAACCTTACCCTTAACCTCATACATGATAGTACATTTGTCAAAATCCTTATTATCTGTGTATATGGCAGCATCAGTTGAGATTCCACCACAGTTAATATTGATTTCATTAGTCAGCTCTGTATATGTGTACTTTTCAGTATCCATAAGTCCAAGAACCGAGCTTAAAAGTCCGATATATGGAAGCAGTTCATCAGGCACATTCTTACAGTCGTAGCACATCATTATATATGCAATTCCATTAGTGAACATATTGTGGTGGATTACATCAACACCACCAATCTTCTTAGGGTCAATATATAACTTAGCCGGCTCTCTTGTGATATCCTTTAACTCAAGCTGTGGAATCTTCTCAAGATCCTTCTGGCTTGAAGGTGTATCCTGATATTCCTTTAATGCCTTTGTCTGCTTAACAAGCTCTTCCAGTTCTTCCTTGGAAAGTGTTGCCTTATACTTTGCAAGCTGCTCTGCTTCCTTTGCTTCCTTCTCCTCTGCAAGTTCATGCTTTGGAACAAGGCTTAACACTACCTCATGATTATTATTAATAATATTGTCTTCAATGAATTTCTCAAAGAAGCCGTTCTCTGAATTCTTCTTGATTATTTCAAATGTCTCTCCTGCCTCAACATGAATGAATGGCTTGTTCTCATCATAAAGCCAGCTGTCCATCATTGTGAGATAATACATAAGTCCCTTTGGATATGGTCCAAAATCAGCTTCTCTGTATTTGAATTCGTAATAGTTGATTCCTGCCTTAACCATTCTCTTGCTAAGACCGTTCTTAACAATATCAGAAAGCGTGTCTTCAACAACACCCACAAATCTGTCTCTGTCACTTTCATTCGCATTCTTAGTAATAATTGAATACACCGGCTGATACACAGAAGTCTCTAACACACTATACACATCTGTTCCAATTCCGGCATCAATAAGTGCCTGCTTAAGCGGAGCACCCGGTGCCATGATAAGTGCATAATCAAGAATCTGTAATGCAAGATAGCTTACTGGGTCTGTTGATGTTCCGATAACAACATTGTAAGAAAGATAAGTGTTATCCTCCTCTGGCTCATCATCAGTAATTGCATACTCTCTTGTCTCATACTTAGGTGCGTCAAATGCTTTCTGGAAAGTTACCTCGGCATCTATATTGACATCATTCTTATCAAAAGCTGAGAGGTATTCGTTATTAAGATATTCAAGCCTCTCATCAACATCAATATCTCCGTACAGATAGATATAACTGTTCACAGGATGATAATATTCCTTGTGATACTTAATGAAATCTTCATACTTAAGCTGTGGTATAGCCTCAGGGTCACCACCGGATTCATTCTTGTATTCAGAATCAGGGAAGAGTGATACAAATGTATATCTTGAAAGCACATCATCTGCTGAAGAATACACACCCTTCATCTCATTAAATACAACTCCGTTATAAGCAAGCTCTCCATCTACATCTTCAAGCTCATAATGCCAGCCTTCCTGCTTGAATATCTCCTCATGCTCATACATTGCAGGATAGAATACCGCATCCATATAGACATCCATAATATTCTTGAAATCTGCCATATTGCAGCTTGCAACAGGATATACTGTCTTATCCGGATAAGTCATTGCATTAAGAAATGTGTTAAGAGAACCCTTGCATAGTTCTACAAATGGGTCTTTAACCGGATATTTTCTTGAACCACACAAGGTAGAATGTTCAATTATATGCTGCATTCCCGTGTCATTATCCGGTGGTGTCTTAAAACCTATAGAAAATACCTTGTTATCATCATCATTAGAAATAATTGCAACTCTCGCACCTGATTTCTTATGCTTTAATAAAAGTCCTACGGAATTAAGGTCATTAAGCTTTTCAATGTTCACAAGCTCATATGCACCGTAATCTTTATTAAGTTCGTTATATCTTGTCTCTAAATTCATATTACTGCTTTAATCTCCAATCTTTACAATAAGGAATTATACATATAAATATAATACCCCACAATGTAGGATTTTACCACATTGTGGGGTGAGTGTAAACTTACATTACATATGTAAGCTATAGTATTTATTTGCCGAAAAGACCTTTCTTCTTACCGTGTCTTTCATTGCCTGTAAGCGCCTTTTCATATGCCATAAGTGCGTCCTTCTGCTCCTGATTAAGCTTTGTAGGAATATCAACTATTAAAGTGATATAATGATCGCCTCTCTGTGCTGCATTTCTTACACTTGGCATACCTTTGCCTTTAAGTCTTACTCTTGTACCTGATGCTGTTCCCGGCTTAACTTCGTACAATACTTCTCCATCAACAGTCTTAACCTTGATTTCACCGCCAAGTACCGCTGTTGGATAGCTTATTACAACATTAGAGAATATATTGTATCCGTCTCTTTCAAATTCTGTGCTTGCTGAGATAATAACAGCAACTAAGAGATCACCTCTTAGTCCGCCATTAACTCCCGGCTCACCTTTGCCCTGTATACGTACGCACTGGCCATTATCGATACCAGCTGGGATATTGACTTCAATAGTCTTCTTGCTGCTTATATAGCCTGTTCCGTAACAATCCGGACACTTCTCCTTAATTATCTTACCAGTTCCATGACAGTCAGGACATGGCTGCTGGCTTCTTACCATTCCAAGGAATGACTGCTGTGTGAAAGTTACCTGTCCACGGCCACCACATTTGCTACAGGTCTCTGGTGATGTACCAGGCTTAGCTCCTGTACCGTGACAGCTTGAGCACTCATCCTTTAATGTAACATCTATCTTCTTGGTTGTTCCCCTTACTGACTCGTCAAATGTAATTCTTACATTAACTCTTACATCAGCACCTCTTCTTGGTCCATTGCTGTTTCGTCTGCTTCCGCCGCCTCCGAACATACAGCCAAAGAGATCTCCGAAAATATCTCCCATGTCACCAAAATCGAAATCGAAGCCACCTGCTCCAGCTCCACCTGCTCCGCCTTCAAATGCGGCATGGCCAAACTGGTCATACTGTCTTCTCTTTTCAGCATCGCTTAACACCGCATAAGCTTCAGAAGCCTCTTTGAATTTTATTTCAGCTTCTTTATCCCCTGGATTCATATCAGGATGATATTTCTTTGCAAGTTGTCTGTATGCTTTCTTAATAGCAGCGTCATCGGCATCCTTAGGCACGCCAAGGACTTCATAATAATCTCTCTTATCTGCCATGATTGCTTCCTCTTTCTTATTTAATCAACAGAAACTGCACGGAGTTTACACCCCATGCAGTCCTTATTCCAGTCAGTTATTGCTGACAATTAAACCTCTTTGTAATCTCCGTCAACTACATCATCACCGTATGGAGCTGAACCATTAGAAGCACCAGCACCCATATCAGGACCTGCACCTGCTCCCATGTCTGGGCCTGCACCACCAGCAGCCTGCTGTGACTCATATAACTTAGCGAAAAGCTTCTGAGCACTTTCCATAAGTTTTTCCTTGGCAGCCTTGATTTCATCAACCTGTGCATCTGTCATGTTTTCTGGGTCAGAACCATCAACAAGTGCCTTTAATGCGTTAAGGTCAGTCTCAACTGCAGCCTTGTCAGAAGCATCAAGCTTGTCGCCTGCCTCATCCATAGCCTTCTGTGTCTGGAATACCATTGAATCAGCTTCGTTACGTGCATCAATAGCATCCTTACGCTTCTTATCCTGAGCCTCGAACTCAGCAGCTTCCTTAACTGCCTTATCGATATCTTCATCAGACATGTTAGAACCAGCAGTAATTGTGATGTGCTGTTCCTTACCTGTTCCAAGGTCCTTAGCAGATACATTTACAATACCATTGGCATCGATATCAAATGTAACTTCAATCTGCGGAACACCTCTTCTTGCTGGAGGGATACCATCAAGTCTGAACTGTCCAAGTGACTTGTTATCTCTGGCAAACT
>OGXX01003482.1_pt1 | contig 13063 bp, 12 predicted proteins | sample 1576301 | NCBI WGS metagenome assembly OGXX01 (sample SAMEA3541469, study PRJEB24748) | human gut metagenome | biome: human gut; feature: human-associated habitat; material: faeces | place: China | collected 2012
AACAGCGCTTCGCTTATATCCATACATACAGCCTCCGTTAATTTATCCATTAAAATGTTTGCATTTTGCATTTTTTAAATTACCTTTGTCATCAATAAATCCAATCCACAGCAAAATGCAATCAAAAGGCCCATTGCATCCGCTTTCTAACACCGGGCCCATAGACTTTTGTATGAACCGATTATTACCACCGCTGCTTTCAGGAGCATTGTTCCTGACTGCATGGCCTTTATCTTACGGTATGACACCATCCGCACAGATTTTAACACACAATTGCACCGAAAAAGTGTCAGAATCAATCACAGCCCGGCGAAGCGCACCAATGCGAACACCCTCAGCTCCAATCACTCTACCTTATGTGGAAACATTCAACGACGCTTCCGCAGAAAACAACTTCTATATAGTGACACTTTCGGGAAACCCATGGAAATACGCAAACGGAGCAATGCGTGTGCAGGCCTCGAATGACCGGGCCATGAACACCTACCTGATTACCGCGCCAATGACATTAAAGGCTGGAAAAACTTATACCTTCACATTCAAAGCCAGATGCCATAATGACTATTACACAGAAAAAATAGCGGCATATATAGGCACGGGGAACACAGAATCAGACATGACCGAGACCATAGTACCGGTAAGCAATATCACAACAACGGAATTCTCTGAGTTTTCAGGCACATTCTCCCCCTCGGCCACAGGCACATTCCATTTCGGAATACGCGGTTGCAGCGACGCCGGATCTTTCTATCTATGGCTCGATGACATACGTATAACCGAAAATGCCGAAGCTACTGCACCTGAGGCGCCGCAACTCACCGGATTGCCCGACTATAACCGCGAGAAGAAAGCCATGTTCACCATCACGGCACCAACAAAGGATATCGAAGGAAATGCATTGGAATCCATCAGCAAAATTGAACTCCGGCGAGGAAACACCATTGTCAAAACTTTTGAAAATCCGGCACCCGGCAGTGAAATGACATACGAAGACGCACTTGCAGAGGAGGCCGAAGAGGGATACTATACATATACGGCCATAGCATATGCCGGCAATAAAGCGGGAGCCGAACAGCCCTTGCGACTTTATATGGGTGTAAACATCCCCGGACCGGCAACAAACGCAACAGCATACGAAGCCGGCGATTCAGGCTACATAGTGGTAACGTGGGATCCGGCAGAAACCGACATCGACGGATATCCGATGAATCCCGCACTCGCACATTATGTGGTCTATTCAAACAACGGAGATCTTGTAGATGAAGACATAACAGGAAATGTATGCGCGGCCCAATACACTTCACTTACACAACGCTATCTGTTTTTCTGCGTAATGTCAGAAAGCTCAGCAGGCCTCAACGACCAGGACTTCCCCCAAAGCAATTTCGTGTCAATAGGCACTCCCTATACACTTCCCTATCAGGAATCGTTTGCTAACGGAAAACTTTCAACAGCCTATGCCATAGAAGGGCGCGGAGATCTCAAACTCACAGAAGCACTTGAAGGATTTCCCGCCACACCGAGCGATGATGACAACGGAATGCTTACATGGACATCATTGACCGACGAAGCCAAGGCATTGCTTATGGCCGGCAAAATAAGTGTGCCTGAAAATGCCGCCAATCCCGTGGTCATGTTCCAATACTATAAAGTGTCCGGCTCACAGGACAAAATCATATTATGCACCAATACCGCCCAATACTATATGATTGAAGATTACCAGCCATTGCATGAAATATGTATAGGCGACGGTAACGACGGATGGAACAGGGTAATAGTCCCGATATCCGACCTGAAAGGTTCCACATTCAAGCCTGCGTTTCTTTTTTCGGCAGCCGGACAAGGGACCACTTTTGCCATTGACGACATAAGGGTTATAGATCTACTTGACAAAAACCTGAAAATCCGCAGCTCAAAATGCCCACGCAAAGTGTATGCCGGTACGGAAATGGTGCTCAGCGCCGATATAGAAAATTATGGTGCCGAAACGGCCGACAACTATACGGTGGAATTATATTGCGGCGACAAACTTGTGAATTCTGTGTCAGGCACTCCATTGGCTTCAGGCGAGCGCACTTTGACAGAAATCAGTTTTATCCCGCCGGCCACATCGGCAGCACAACTTAATTTCAGCATAAAGGTAAATTTCTCGGGTGACGGTGATCTGACTGACAACACGTCACGGCAATACACTGTTGACATAGCTTCGCTGCCTTATCCCAAAGTTCAATCAGTTGAAGGAACAGCCACTACTGAAAGCATATTGATAACATGGGATCCCATAGACCTGCTTACCGCCAAGTCGGAACCATATACCGAGGACTTCGAGGATTACACCCCCTTTGAAATCAATAATGCCGGCGACTGGAGCTTTGCCGATGTCGACGGACAAAGAACCTGGGGTATAAGCGGCATAGACTTTCCCAACGAACAGCTTCCCATGGCATTTATAGTGTTCAACGCCGTAGGATATCACACCACCATGGCCGCACACTCAGGAGTGCAGTACATGTCGGCAATGTCGGCACGCGGTGGCGTACAAAGCGACGACTGGATGATATCCCCGGCCACTGATACCGCGTCACAGGAAATATCCATGTGGGTAAGCTCGCAGTCCACAGCCTATGGAAGCGAAAAATTCGAAGTGCTCGCTTCGTCAGGAGGCATAGAGCGAAATGAGTTTACAGTGATCAATTCGTGCACCGACATACCCCAGAACGACTGGATAAAGCACACAGCCACATTGCCGGAAGGCACACGTCATTTCGCCATCCGTGCCTATGAAACCAACCTCATGTTCCGGATTGACGACATAACCTACATTCCGGCCTTGCCCGAACTCACATTGCTTGGCTACAACATATACCGCGACAATGACAGGATAAATGAAGCCCTGCTGACTTCACCTGAATTCAATGACACGTCAAACGACGGACTGGCACACGTATACAATGTCACAGCAGTTTATGACAAAGGCGAATCCCGGCCCTCCGACAATCTTAACATAGCATTCTCCGATATGAACTCCATCCCGACAGCAAAAATATCAATATTCTCCATTGACGGAGGAATACGCATATCAGGAGCCGAAGGAGGTTTCACAATCTATTCCGTTTCGGGTAACACAGTGGCTTCCGGAAGCTCATCAGAGGCTACAGTAGCACTGCGCCCCGGCATATACTTAATAACAACTTCCGGCGGTACAATAAAAACCGCTGTAAGATAAACATCTCTGACGGTCCTTATTACAAGTAGACTCGGCCCAAAGCCGGGTCTGCTTTATTTTTTGCATTTTTTATTTCTGTTTGAACTTTGATGGCGTGCATCTGTTATAGTAGGTATAAAAAACATACGTTTCATTAAAAATTAGAGAGCATGAAAAAGAGAAGAATCATTACAGCTGCCGCATGTGCCACAATGTTGGCCGGTTCCGGCACAATGCTTGCACAAAACACGGAAACCGTAGTAGTGGAAGAAACCACAGTTGAAACGGTAAGCACCGTAGACTGCAAGACCCATTATTCAAGTTCATGGCGTGACAACTGGTTCATTCAGTTAGGCGCAGGTATCAATGTACCTCTGGTAGAAAAATCACTCCCGAACGGCAATGCAAAAAACCATATCACAGCCGACTATAATCTGGGCGTGGGTAAATGGATGACTCCATACTTAGGCTGGCGACTCAGTGCCAATTACGGATCCCTCCACTGGGACAACCAGAATTTCTCAAAAGCCAAATATGCGAACCTCAACTTTGACCTCATGTGGGATATGTTCAATTCCATCGGCGGGGTCAACACAAAACGTGTATTCTCCATCATACCGTTCGTAGGACTCGGCGGCACATATGCGTGGGACTTCAAGAGCGCCGGATCAAACGTTATAGCCAATAACGGCAAAGTGCGCCACAATTCCTGGACACTTCCTGTGTCGGCAGGTCTACAGCTCCGTTTCCGCATGTGCAAATATGCCGACTTCTTCGTTGAAGGACGCGCGCAGTTCTACGGTGACAACTTCAACAATTGCGTCTACGGACGTCCCGTCGACATCAATATCGCAGCCATCGGCGGTTTCACTTTCTATCTCGGAGGTGTAAACTTCGAAAGCTACAATCCTTGCGACAACCTTGCCAAGATCGCTGCCCTCAATGACCAGGTAAATGAAATGCGCGGTGCCCTCGCTGCCACTTCCGCCGCCCTCGCAGCAGCCGAAGCCCAGCTCCCGTGCCCCGAAGTGAAAGCTATTCCCGTACAGCAGGAAGCAACCCCGCTGCTTTCCACCGTCCGCTTCACCATCAACTCAGCCGATATCACTCCGGAAGAAGAAGTCAACGTATACAATGTGGCTGAATGGCTCAAAGCCAACCCGAACACCGCAATAGTGGTACGTGGCTACGCCGACAAGGACACAGGTACCGAGACTTACAACATGGAGCTGTCAAAACGCCGCGCACAGGCTGTAGCCGACATGCTTACAAACCGCTACGGAATCAGCTCATCGCGCCTCACTATCGATGCGGAAGGATCAGCATCACAGGTTTATCCTGAAAATGACTGGAACCGCATAGTGATCTTTGCAACTCCCCAGTAAATACAACAGAAAAACTATAACGCGGAATAATCATCCGGGCCCCCGCCTCATTCACTCCTGGCGGGGGCTTTTCATACCCCGATATCCACGCCTGGACATAATTTCAGGCTTGCAGATTAGCCACAGTTTGACTAACTTTGTAAAATCACAAAATACACGACAATGCGTTTATTAAAAATCATAGCCGCCACAATAATCTTATACACCCTGATCCCGCTTCATGCCCATGCGTTGAGCGCGATAGGTGTGTTTACCTCAGCTCCGGCCAATATTTTCCCATTACTCGACAGGAATGCCCGGCTTGACATGTACGATTATTTCAAAGGAGGATTCGACACCCCCACTGCAAACACACTTAAAGGAGAATCACGCATAACGGCCCTTACGCCAATGTCGGTCAAAATCAATATGACCCCATCCTCCGAATGTGAGATCGTGCTGCTTCCCACAACGCCCGGAGATACTATATTGGCAGTGATAAACACCATTCTGACACCCGTCCCCGACAGCCACATAACTTTCTATGACAGGGATTGGAACGAACTTCCCGCAAAGAAAATAATATCGCAGCCTGCTCTCAAGGACTGGCTGAACCAAAGTGGCAAAAAAAATATAGCCACCGTAACCTCTATGATCCCGTTCATACTGACAAGCTACAGCTACGACCCTGATAAACAAACCCTCACAATGACTGACAACACGGGAAAATTTCTGTCGGAGGACGTTTATACCCTTGTCAAACCCTATCTGCTGAACGAAATAACTTACTTGTGGACCGGGAAAAAATTCAACCGACAATGACCGGAGCATCACATAGGACAATGACTCTGATAGAGCTCAACAGGCTCATAGCATCGCTTGTGGCATGCAATGCCACGCAATGCGTGTGGGTTACCGCCGAGCTGTCCGACGTAGCGGTGAGAGGAGGCCACTGCTATATGGAACTCATTCAGAAAGATGACACCGGCAATACCATAATAGCCAAAGCCCGCGGAATAATCTGGGCCAATAGATTCAGCTACATTGCCGCTGAATTCATGGCAGCTACAGGCCAACGCTTCGCCACGGGGCTTAAAGTAATGGTAAGGGTATCGGCCAATTTCCATCCCGTGTTCGGCTTGTCGCTTGTAATTGATGCTGTAAATCCGGATTACACAATGGGTGACCTTATGCGGAAACGCCAGGAGATTCTGCGCAGGCTTGAGGCAGAAGGGATACTCAACGACAACCGTAATCTCACATGGGCCGCCATACCCAACCGCATTGCTATAATCTCCGCTCCGGGGGCAGCCGGTTACGGAGATTTCATCAACCAGCTATATAACAACCCCCTACGCCTCAGATTCAAGGTAAAACTGTTTGAAGCCATAATGCAGGGGGAAAATGCACCGGCCTCGATCATAAATGCCTTGGAAAGGATCGTTATGGATCCGGAAGAATGGGACGGAGTAGTGATAATACGCGGAGGAGGAGCCACAAGCGACCTTGCATGTTTTGACAATTATGACATTGCCGCCAACATTGCCCAGTTTCCTCTACCCGTGATAATAGGCATAGGGCATGAACGTGACATCACTGTGCTTGATTATGTAGCCAACATGCGCGTGAAAACCCCCACAGCCACAGCAGAATGGTTTATTGCCCGAGGTAACGACGCACTTGACCGCCTGACAGAGATTGCTGTGACCATACACAGGGTTGCAAGCGAAAAGATAGCTGCATCAGGTCAGCAATTAGCATATTCCGCAAGCATGCTTTCCATTTTGCCCCTAAGACAGATCGAACGCTCCCGCCAAACGCTGACACGCCATGGAATAGGTTTATCACAACTGTCATCCACCCGGCTTGCTCCCGAATTGGGACGGTTACAGAAGCTACAGAATATGATCGGAAGCTGCACGTCGTTTACAATGCGACGCCACTCTGACACACTTGATTCATACCGTAAGCTGCTTGATGTGCTCTCACCACAGGCCACCCTTGAACGGGGTTACTCCATCACCATGGCAAACGGACGCGCTGTCCGCGATCCGGCCTCCGTACCTCCCGGAAGTACCATAACCACCATCCTGGCCAAAGGCAAGATAACATCTGCGGTCACCGACGCCCACAATTAATTATTTATAAACCGAATTCAACAATGGAAGATACTTACACTGTTCCCGTAAAGGATATGAGTTATAACGATGCAGTAGGCCAATTGGAAAATATACTGCGCACAATGCAAAGCGACAAATGCGACATAGACCGGCTCACAGCCTACACACGCCGTGCAATAGAACTGCTTGACGAATGCCGCCGACGCCTCACCGCCACAGATGAGGAATTACAAACCATTCTCTCTACCCTACAACAATGATACGACGATTTTCCATATTATCCGCGATTGTCGGTATGGCTATGAATGCCTACCCCATCTCTCCGTTTGACGGATGGTGGAAAGGCGAACTGCAACAGGTGGGACTTCCATTGGTAATGAATATAACCGGAGAAAACGACAGTACCCGGATCTCCATGTATTCTCCTGCACAAAGTCTTGAGCCGATACCAAGCGAACGCATAACAGTAGCTGACGACACACTGATTGTGGACTTTCCGGTACTCACAGCCAACTTCATAGGCTCACTGAACTCCGACAGGTCAAAAATAGAAGGGATATTCACACAACTCGGTAATAGCTTCACCCTTATAATGGAGCGCAGTGACAGCACGGCCATACAACCGAAACGTCCGCAAACACCACAGCCACCTTTCCCCTACACTACCCGTGAAATAAATTTCCGCAACGGAGACATCAAACTCCACGGCACTCTGACATTACCAGCAGGTAGCCAGAAAAATCTTCCGTTAGCCGTAATGATCACCGGCTCCGGCACACAAAACCGCGACGAAGAGATAGCCTATCACAAACCCTTTGCAGTAATAGCAGATGCATTGGCAAGAAACGGCATAGCTACATTCCGTTACGACGACCGGTACTATAACACTCCGGAAAATACATCTTCCACGGCAACCACCCTGGATTTTGCGGATGACGCCATGGCCGCACTCCGGGCCATGTCAGCTTTACCGGAAACGGACAGCCGTAAAATCGGTTTCATAGGACATAGCGAAGGCGGTCTTATAGCAATGATGAACGCAGCTGAACACCCTGACAGCGTGGCATTCGTAATTTCCATCGCAGGCCCGGCATATAATGGGGTCGACCTTATGACCGACCAGAACAGTCTTATAAGCTCTGCCTCCGGAATGCCTCTTACACAGCAGGAACTGAACCTGCTGAAGGAAATATTTAAAGTGACCGCCTCTACCCTCTCCGCTGCCGAGGCTAAAGAAACCATCGAACTTATGGTTATGACAAGCGGATCTTCCAAAATATCCGGCAATATGCCCTCGCAGCTTACCGCAATCCTGTCACCTTGGTACCGTGAATGGCTCCGCACCGATCCGGCCAAATATCTCTCAAAGATAAAATGCGACGTAATGTCAATATCCGGAGCGATGGATCTTCAGGTTCCGGCCGTTAAAAACCAAAAAGAACTGTCAACCCATATTCCGGACGCCACAATAAAAACTTATCCGGGACTCAGCCATCTTATGCAGCCCGTAAGGACACCGTTGGAGGGCTTGAATCCAGCCATGATAGAAACAACAATCTCGCCCGAAGTGTTAGCAGATATCACAGAGTATCTGAAACATATTTTAAACTTGCAGCCATGACCGACAGCGTAAAACCCAAAAAAGGACTCGGACAGCACTTCCTGACCGATCTCAGCGTGGCACAGCGCATAGCATCCACTCTTGATGACTATATCGGTGTCCCTGTAATAGAAGTAGGTCCGGGTATGGGGGTACTCACCCGTTTCCTGCTTGACAAAGGACACGATCTGAGAGTAGTGGAATTAGACAGCGAAAGCATAGAGTATCTGAAAGAACATTTTCCGGAACTCGACGGTAGAATAATCGAGGGCGATTTTCTACGTCTTGATCTTGCCAGTCTTGTGCCTGAAGGGCCTTTCTGTGTAATAGGCAATTATCCCTATAACATCTCTTCGCAGATATTTTTTCATGTTCTGGACTACCGTGACAGAGTGGTATGCTGTTCCGGAATGCTACAGAAAGAGGTGGCCGAACGCCTTGCGGCTTCTCCCGGCACCAAAGCACGGGGGATTCTGAGTGTGTTGCTGCAGCAATGGTACGATGTCGATTATCTTTTCACTGTAAGTGAACATGTGTTCAACCCTCCTCCAAAAGTAAAAAGCGGCGTAATAAAAATGACACGCAACTCACTTACGGAAGCAGAGTGCGATGAACGGTTGTTTAAAACCATTGTCAAGACCACCTTCGGACAACGACGCAAAACCATACGCAACTCCATCCGGGGCATTCTCCCATCCGGAGTTCCTCTCCCCGAAACGCCACTACTCGCCATGCGTCCCGAACAACTTTCGGTAGAGCAATTCGTTGATCTTACCCTGACAGTGGAGAGGCTCAGAACCACACAACCCTAAAAAGCCATTCACTCAGCCAATCATCAAAACAAAAAATCACATTTATAAGGCATGAAGGAATATACGGAGCAGGATCTACAGGAGATCCGCCACATCATAGAGAAAAAAGATGACGATGCCGCCCGAAAACTCCTTACGGATCTTCATCCTGCCGACATAGCGGAACTATATCAGGAGCTCGACCTTGATGAAGCCGAATATCTTTTCCATCTCCTTGACGAAGAAACAGCGGCCGATGTGCTCATGGAACTCGATGAGGATGACAGGCGAAAGCTCCTTGCCGACATGCCCGCGGAGGAAATCGCCAACAAACTTATCGACCATCTGGATACGGACGACGCCGTAGACATTATCCAGGAACTTGATGAAGAGGACCGCGACAAAATTCTTTCGCATATCGACGATGTTGATCAGGCCGGCGATATCATCGACCTTCTGAAATATGACGAGGATACCGCAGGTGGCCTGATGGGCACCGAAATGATAGTGGTGAACGAAAACTGGAGCATGCCTGAATGCATCAAACAGATGAGGATGCAGGCCGAGGACATTGATGAAATCTACTACGTATATGTAGTCGACAACGATGACAAACTCAAGGGCATCCTTCCGCTAAAGACACTGATCACCCACCCTTCCGTATCCAAGATAAGGCATATAATGGAAGAAGAACCTGTGGCAGTAAAAGCTGACACTCCCATTGATGAAGTAGCACTTGATTTTGAGAAATACGACCTTGTCGCCATGCCGGTAATTGACAGCATTGGCCGGCTCGTAGGACGCATAACTGTGGACGACGTCATGGACCAGGTGCGTGAGTCATCGGAACGTGACTACCAGCTGGCCTCAGGTCTTTCATCCGATGTTGAGACCAGCGACACCCTCTGGACACAAACCCGTGCCCGGCTTCCATGGCTCCTCATAGGTATGTGCGGCGGAATAGGCAATTCCATTATTCTCGGTCACTTCGAATCCGGACTGGCCATAGATCCGGCATTGGCACTGTTCATACCGCTAATAGGCGGAACCGGGGGCAACGTGGGCACCCAGTCATCGGCAATCGTGGTGCAAGGCCTGGCCAACGGCTCGCTTGACATAAAAAAGTCAGCCCGTCAGCTCGTAAAGGAATTAGGAGTAGGCCTCCTCAACGGCTTCATAATATCGTTGTTGGTGTTCATATATAACTTTTTCTCCCTCGGCAACGGACATGCCATAACAATGACCACCCTTGCTGTGTCGATATCTCTTCTGGCCGTGGTGATATTCGCTTCCGTGTTCGGCACATTCGTACCCCTTACATTGGAAAAGTTCAAAATCGATCCGGCACTTGCAACAGGTCCTTTCATATCTATAACAAACGACATTATAGGTATGCTGATATATATGACCATATCCACAATTCTGCTGACAACCATGGTGTGAACGAACCATCGCCGAATCAGGCGCGTTGTTATATAAACATCATAAAATCTGAACATCATGACAACAACATGGATAACAATAGTGGCTCTTATTGCCTCAACTTCCGCTATCGGAGCGCTTGTGGACTATATACGCAAAAGCATGGTAAAAATTCCAGCCGGGAGATAAACCATAATTGATATTTTGCCTATATTTGCATTGTAAATATAACTTCGCACAACTGCAATATTACAATGGCAGAAACCATAGTTGACCGCATCCGGTTCCTTATCGAACGGTCACACAAAAGTCAGGCGGCTTTCGCACGGCAACTCTCTATCGATCCGTCAAACATGTCAAAACATCTTTCGGGACGCCTTCCTGTAACCGACGGACTTGTAAACCGTATAGTAGCCGATCTCGGTGTATCGAAACATTGGCTCACCACCGGTAAGGGCTTGCCTTACGACAAAAATCTGCATGCCGTCGAGATAGGCCACGGCGAAGAATGCTACGGAATGGAAACGGCAACATGTACTGAACATCCCCATGGTATTCCTGTCTATGATATTGACGTCACTGCCGGATGTGCCGAGCTTTCCCTGATGTTTACCCGCGACAGGATTATAGGCTTCGTGGATCTTCCCCAACTTAACCCTGAAAGCCGCATAGTAAGAGTAAGCGGCAACAGCATGGCCCCGGTTATCAATCACGGCGCATACATAGCCGTAAGGCATATCTCTGATCCCGGAATAATATTCTGGGGGCAGATATATGTGATAGTACTTGATGACTATAGGATGGTCAAGTTTCTCCGGCGCAACAGCAACAATGCATCGAAAGTAATCCTGCATTCCGCAAACGCCGACTATGACGACATGGAAGTAGCCAAATCAGATATACGACAGCTTTATCTTGTTGAAACCATATTGAATTACGACATCCGATGCTGAACCGTACGCGAATCCTCATATCCGTCTTCATATACATGGCAGTGGTCTCAATAGCCTTTGGCACCACACGCAGCTTCAATACCATAGCCATCAAAGCCGAACGATTCTATGCCCAGAAAGAATGGGCCTCCGCCTCGGCCATGTATGAACTCATGCTCGATGAACGTCCACGCGACTATTCGCTCTATGCCAAAGCCATAGTATCGGCAGCGATGGTTCCGGACACTATAGAGGAAATGAACTTGGTCGACAAAGCGTTCGCAAACCTATGCCCTGTAGATACCCTTTTCAACCGGGTGGAGAAAGCATCTTTCGCTATAGGACAGTCCACGCTTTATGAGCAGCTGCTACTGAAAGTAAAGACAGCATATCCCTGGACCCGGCGCCTCGTGGACGCGCGGCTGCTTGACTACTATTCATTCCGCAACGCTGCCTCCGACATGCTGGTCTACAGCGACATAATGTTGGCAGGAGCACCCGACTCATCGAAGTTTCTTATGATAAAGGCCCGGGCATTGCTGCTGTCAGGGCGCAATCGTGATGCTGAAATAATCCTGAACAGGCTTATAGAGCTGAATCCAGATAATGTTCAGGCTCTGATAATGCTCGGCAATTACTACCTTATCGAACATGAGAAAAACGGCAATGACGCTCTGCTGACACGTGCAAAAGACCTGCTGCGAAGAGCCAACACACTTGAGCCGACCCCGTATCTCGAGGCGACTCTACAATCCCTCTAATTCCATGGGCTTTGTACGGTTATTCTTGGATTCTATCCCTATACCGAACAGAGCATAATCATATATAACGGGATCGTCAGGGCGGAATGAGCGCAACACCTCCGTAAGTTCCATTACACTCTTGCGGTCATTAGCCTTGCGGGTCAGCAATCCCAATTCACGCGACACATTTCCCACATGCACATCCAAGGGAATAAAAAGCTGGGCCGGTGTAAGAGCTTTCCATAGCCCCATATCCACAATCCCGTCATCGCGCACAAGCCAACGCAAAGCCATATTCAGGCGTTTCAAAGCACTTGAATCAAGATTCATAGGCATACAACGGGAATCCCCCTTGCCGTCACAGGCCTCGGCAATAGCGGAATTGATAGCCTGCGCTATAATCCAGGCCGGAGCTTCATGCTGCGGCGCCCCTACAGCAACGGCATAACTTTCAAGAGTGCCGTAACGCGAATATATGCCATAGAGCCCTCTGAGATAATTACGCATGTTGGCAGCAAAAAACGTGCGGTGTATATTCCCGTCGGGCAAATCCTCAAACCCGCGATCCATTACATAGCGGTAAGGATCATGCCCCATGAGAGCAAGCAATTTATCGCAATTGGAGCATATCATCCTGCGGTTGCCCCATGCTATAGTGGAGCAAAGCAACGCCGCTATTTCAGCATCACGCTGGTCATCAAACCTCCGGGGAAACTGCACCGGATCATCAGCTATGAATGCCGGCGAATTGATGCGCGCAGCTTCAGCATCTAAAAAATCGCGCAATTCGGATAATTGTTCCGAATTGCGCGATCCTGATTCTATTTTTGTGTAGCCCATAGGAGAATCGAACTCCTCTTTCAAGAATGAAAATCTTGCGTCCTAG
>OGXX01003485.1_pt1 | contig 13058 bp, 11 predicted proteins | sample 1576301 | NCBI WGS metagenome assembly OGXX01 (sample SAMEA3541469, study PRJEB24748) | human gut metagenome | biome: human gut; feature: human-associated habitat; material: faeces | place: China | collected 2012
CAATCACAAAGCAATTACATATTTTGTAAAGACTTTTCAACTGGTCACGGTTTTTCGCTCCATACTGAAAACCGATGACAGGCGCAACACCGATGGAGAATCCAAGGTAGAGCGAGTTAAACAGAAACTGAGCATACAAAATAATTGTGATGGCAGCAACTCCGTTTTCTCCTGCAATGCGCATTAAAATAATGTTGAATAAATACGTGATGATCGCATTTGCCAGATTGCTGACCATCTCTGAAGAACCATTAAAACAAGACTGTTTTAAGGTTGCCCCATGAAAATGGAACGGCACAAAATGCAATTCACCCTTGAAAAAGAAAAAGTATACGGTTCCTACAACGGCAGGAATCATCTGTCCAATTCCGGTTGCAATCGCAGCTCCTTCAATTTCCATACCGCAGACCGCAAGCGTGCGCCACGTGGCACGGAGCGAGATGGGGTGGAATACATCTTTTTAAGTCCCGAAGCGTTTAAAAAGAGAATAGAAGACAACGAATTTTTGGAGTACGAGGAAGTTTATACCGACCGTTTCTACGGCACATTGAAGAGTCAGGTAGAGGCTCAGGCTGACAAGGGACAAAACGTTATCTTCGATGTCGATGTGAAAGGTGGTTGCAATATAAAGCAGTTTTACGGCGAAAAGGCACTCAGCTTGTTTGTTCAGCCCCCTTCTATCGCCGAACTTCGCAGACGTTTGGAAGGCAGACAGACCGATTCGGCTGATGCTATAGAAAGCAGAATAGCCAAGGCGGAGTATGAACTCACATTTGCCGATAAATTCGACCATATTATCGTGAACGACGATTTGGCAAAGGCAAAGGAGGAAGCCTACAACATTATAAAGCAATTCGTAGAAGCATAAGGTTGCAATGAAGGTTGGAATATACGGCGGTTCGTTCAATCCTATCCACAACGGACACATAAAATTGGCAGAAATCTTTCTGCAAGAAGCCTGTTTAGATGAGGTTTGGTTTATGGTTTCGCCGCAAAATCCATTTAAAATAAACGACAAACTACTCGACGATACGTTGCGTTTGCAGTTGGTTAGGAAAGCATTGAACGGCAAAAAAGGTATGGTAGCCTGCAATTACGAGTTTCGTTTGCCGAAGCCTTCTTATACTTGGGACACGCTACAACGACTTTCTTCCGACTTCCCAACCTATGAATTTGTTCTTCTTATCGGTGGCGACAATTGGCAAGCCTTCGACAAGTGGTATCACGCAGAAGATATATTAGCTAATTATCGTGTTGTCGTTTACCCAAGAAAGAACGATGAAACCGAAGAAAAATGCAGCAAAATACCATCCGTCAATGTTACTTTATTAGACATTCCACTTATCAATATAAGTAGCACAGATATACGAGAACGCATAGAAGCTGGGCAAAGCATTAAGGGTTTGGTATCCGAATGTATTGAAAAAGATGTGGAAAGATATTATAAAGGAGAGTAAACCAACTTCTATAATGACAGAATAAGTTGAACACATAAGCACATTTTGTGCGGAAATAAGGGTAGAATGGCAGGACAGACATTAAAAGAAATGACAGCAAAAGGGTTGTTTTGGGGAGCATTGAACAATGGTACAATGCAAATTCTTAATGCGCTTATTGGCATCTTATTGGCTCGTATACTTTCTAAATCTGACTATGGGCTGATTGGAATGTTAGCAGTTTTCACAGCTATTGCAGGTGCATTACAAGAAAGTGGCTTTACTTCTGCAATAGCAAACCTTGAGAATCCCACCGATAACGACTATAATTCTGTGTTTTGGTTCAGTACATTTGTAAGCTGGTTTTCTTATATTGTACTCTTCTTTAGCGCTCCTCTTATTGCCAATTTCTTCCATCATGCTGAATTGGTAAACCTTTCTCGCTTTTTATTTGTTTCCTTATTATTTTCTGCTATCGGCACTGCACCGACGGCATATCTATTTAAGAATATCATGGTAAAGGAAACAACGATTCTGCGAGTAACCTCTTTGCTTATCTCAGGCATTGTTAGTGTTGTGTTAGCAATACAGGGTTATGGCTATTGGAGTTTAGCTTGGCAGCAGGTTTTGTATATTACTTTGACAAGTTTAGGGCGCTTTTTCCTTATTCCTTGGCGGCCTTCGCTGAAGAAAATAGACTTTGGTCCTGTGCGTCGCATGTTCTCTTTCAGCTACAAAATACTGATTACATCGGTAGTTAACGTTATTAGTCAGAACCTATTAACGTTTATTTTCGGACGATTATATACTGCTAACGCTGTAGGAAACTTCTCTCAAGCGTTCAAATGGGACACAATGGCAAGTACAATAATATCAGGTACCACTTCACAAGTGGCACAACCGATATTGGCAGAGGTGAAATCAGAACGTGAAAGGCAGACTTTTGTTTTCCGAAAAATGCTTCGTTTCACTGCATTTTTGGCTTTTCCTGCTATGTTTGGATTAGGTATGGTATCACAAGAGTTCATTATTGTGCTCATTTCAGAGAAGTGGGCAGAGAGTGTTCCGCTCCTTCGCATACTTTGTATTAGTGGTGCCTTCCTACCTTTTTATACATTATATCAGAACTTAATGATCAGTCGCGGCAAATCAGATGTACATTTATGGGTAACAACTTCGCTGATTGCGGTTCAGTTGTTGCTTGTTTTGTTGTGCAATAGCGAGGGAATGTTGTTCATGGTAAGTGCTTATACGGTGGCTACGGTGCTTTGGTTGTTTGTTTGGCAATACTTTGCGCATCGTGAAATTTCCCTTCGTCTGTGGGACGTATTGCTCGATATAGTGCCTTATATGCTTGTCTCGGCTGCTGTTATGGCTGCAGTTTATATGGCTACGGGCAGCATTCACAATCTTATTGTGCTTTTGTTGGTGCGAATAGGCTTGGCTGTTGTGGCTTATTTCATCGTTATGAAGCTGTTAGGGTCTAAAATGCTCGATGAGTGTATAGGCTATTTGCGTCGTAAGAAATAAAAGTAAAGATTGGACTTTATAGCGTTTAATGCGTGTGTTTCCTTATTTTATGTCTTATTTCTGCTTTTTATTTAGCGTACATATGTAACTGCATAATGGGGTAGAGGGCAGCTCGAACCAACCTGACAAATCCTTTTCCTTCGGTATGGAACAAGTATTTATAGTTCTTTATGCAGTGGTATTGTAGTTTCATAAAAGGCAAAATACCGTTCTGTAATTCCAATTCAAGTATCTTTTTGGCTGCATTTGCTTCTTCGTTATCGGCATTCACATAGTTTAATAGTGATAACTTGGCTGCGAAAAGAGGGCGCACTTGTTTTCTCGTTTCGCTGAAATGGTTAATTCCCCACATTAGTATGTGTAGGGCATTGCGCCACGATGGTAGGCTTTTGCTGTAATCGTTGTAGGTCGTTGCGGTTGTATGGCGACGGAAATTGACAAGGATTTTGTCGATGAATACGATGCTTTTGTGTGCAGATGCCGTTATGGAAAGGACTGCATCGTACATAGAGTATTTGTAAATGGAGTGGGTTAATGGAGGCAGCATGTCTACAAGCTCACGGCGAAAGAGCAACGTGTGGCCGGGGAGACAAAGAAAACACATACGAATGGCGTGTATATTGCGTTTCCTTTGGTCGAAATAAGCAAATGAACCGTCGGTAGAAAAAGGGCGTGAAAACCCAGAACAGAGTAAGTTTTTGCCGATACTGTTAATTTGATTCTCTATTTTATCTATTTCCCAAATGTCGTCTTGGTCGGAAATAGCTATGTATTCGCCTGTTGCTCGCTGCATTGCTGAAAGGAAATTGCCATTTACTCCTTGTGCTGAATCGTTTTGAAAAACCTTTATCAGATTATGTCTGCAAGCATATTCTTGAAGAATTTCTGTGGTTTCATCGGTAGAATGGTCGTCTTGCACGATGATTTCGTGCAGTGGATACGTCTGGGCAATGATAGAATCTAACTGCTCTTTGATGTATTTTGCACCATTGTAAGTACATAGGACGATAGAAACGCTTGCTTTCATAATCATTTAAAGTTTAGAAATACAGATACTGAACGAGCAGTGAAACATTATAAATAACGAGATATATTGCAAGTAGAACAAGAAGAATGCGCAGCGTTTGTCTTGTTCTGCCACAAGTATTGTGAACGAAAAATGCTATGGAAAGAGGGATAACGTAAATCCAATGGGCTGTCATAATATAGACTTCGTTGATGCCAAAGCCTAATCCGATGTGTAATACTATATCCAAAGCGGCAAAAGAGAGGCATAGCCACAAGAATTTAACGTGGCGTCCGCACCATATTCCTACGATGAAAAGGAGGAATATCAACGCTTCTACTACATAATTGGCTATCCAGTTGTAGGTAACAATTACAGGACGGGTTTTCATTACATCTTCCAACGTGTGCTTTTGGTGTAGTTGTATGGATTCGCCAAATAGATTTTCTACGATTGTTTCTGTGCGGGAAGTAGATACATCGGTCCAGTTCAGGAAGCGTTTGTTGCTTACAGGCTTACCCGAATGTGCCTTTTGAGGTTGCTTGGCTTCTGCTCTAAGCACTTCTTTACGATGTGCTTTCCACATTTTTTGGAAGGTTTGCTCCTGCTTTGTGCTATCTTTAATGTGCGTAGTGTCCTTAAATGCTGCGAACATTGCTTTGCGTTCAGCTTTGATAGCGTTGCGCTTCTTTACCTTACTTGCCTTAACTTTATCTGCAATGAACTGTTCGTGCTGCCATTCGCCTATTGCAAAGATGGCTGCAGCAGGGAAAATGATAGCCAAAAAGATATTTTTTATCGTGAAGAACCGTTTGCCTCGTGTGAAAAGATTGGATAGAAAAACTTTTAAACCGTTATTCAATGAGATGCCAGCAGTTAGCAGAAACAATAGAATAGTCTGCCAAATGCTCATTTCTTTTTGTTCTTGCAGTTGTTTTCCTGCAATATACAGCGTTAGCAAAAGCATAAACAACGACAAAACAAAGTGGTCGGGGGCTATGCTTGATAATAAAATATGGGAAAAAGAATAAAGGATAAAAGCAAGAATTGCTGAATCAAAGGAAGCAATTCCTATAATATGGCGTTGTATTCTCAACATAAGAACAAAGCCATAGGTAGAAAAGAAAATTAAAACAACTGTAACAATATAAACCGAAAAGTTTATTCCTGTTGCGTGAATGAGCAGTTGGTTTAATAATGAAAAGGGGTAATAGAAGAATGCCAGTAAAGGGTGACGGTTCACATCGTAGGCTAACGACCAATCGGAAACAATCAAATAGGTAAGTGGATCGAAGCCTGAAAGATGGTAATTATCGACAAATAGCTTGTAGTAATTGCTCGATGGCTTCGTGAATAATGGCACATATTTCGCTATGGCAAGTGTTTGCAAAAGTAATTGCCATACGAAGAATAAGCCAACAGGTAGGCGTTCTTCTCTTTTAATGGTAAGAAAACCTCCAATAGCGTTCATGCGATAAGGTAATAGATGATTTTTCCGCCATTATAAATCCATAGCCAACTTGTCAATAGAACCAGTGTGATGCGCAAGATAAAGCGTGATTGGCGTGAAAGAATGCGCAGCAAATAGCCGATGGAAATGGGAATTATGAAAGCCCAGCCTGCTGTCATGATATACACTTCATTAATTGCGAACCCCATAATGATGTGTAATGTGAAATCGCAGGCAAACCATAACAGAAGCATTTTCATGAATTTGTAACGCCACCCCGCCACTATTCCAATCAGAAATAGCAATACAATGAGTGCTTCGACAACATAATTGACAATCCAACTATACTTTACAAAGATAGGACGGTCCCACGAAACGTCTTTTAAAAGATATTCTTGATGTAGCTGGATTGGCTCGCCGAAGAAGTTTTCAATCAATGTTTCCGTGCGGGAAGTAGATATATCCATTAGCTTTCCTATGCCTTCGCTGCTCGCTGCTTGCCCTGTATGAGCGTGTAGCCACGCATTTCGCTTCTTGGTATGGGCTTCGAACTTTCCTGGTTGTTTCTTTCTCTTGTTACTTACAATCTTTTTGGTAACTTCTTCTTGCGGAATTTCTACTTGGTAGTATTGCATTTGCTGAATACCAAATAGCAATGCCAATGGTAGAATGATGCCGATAGTAAGATATTTAAAGCTGAAAAACTTTCTTCCATTCGTGAAAAGACCTGCCAAGATAGTCTTTCCAGCATTGGAAGCAGCCATTCCTGCGGTAAAGAATATCAAGAGAAAAGATTGCCATGCATTGATGAGCTTACCTTGTTTTTGCCGTATTCCTGCAATATAAAGGGTCATTGTAAGTAGCATAAGCGATATTATAAAATGGTCGGGAACCATCGCAGGTACCAGAATATGCCCAAACGAGAATAGGAAAAGCGTGAGCAACGTGGTGTCTTTTCGTTGCAATTCAAGCACCTCACGCAGAATACGATAGGTGAAGATAACAGAATAGAATGCTGAAAAGACAATGATTATTGCCATAAAGAATACCGCAAAGTTGATACCTACAGCGTTTATAATCCAGTGATTCAGCCAATATAGCGGGTAAAGCAGCGTTAGAAACAGCGGGTGGCGAATGGTTTCAAAGTGGACACGCATACAAGAGATGGTTATCCACGACCAGTTGTCATAGCCTGACATACGGAAATTCTTGGTAAACAACGACCAAAAACCTCCGTGTGCCCCCATTGTATAGACGCCAAAGTGGCTACTTATGAGCAGCGCATTGAAAGCCAAGAAGACAAAAAGCATAGCAAATGCTAACAAACGTTCTTCTTTTTTTACTGCAAAAATACCAAATACAGACATTCTTCCTTATTTAAAGTCTGCAAAGTTACACATTTATAATATATTTTCCAAGTATTGTTGGGTAACTCTTTAGTATATAATGATATTATTTCCGCTTTAGGAACAAACGTACCAATATGAAGTTTATGGGAACACAGATACCAAAAACAGGTATCATTGCAATGTTTTTAGGTAACCCAAGCCAAAGGAAAAGGGTTAGAAAAAACGTTTGTAGTCCATAATTAATAATGTGTGCAAATGTAAAACCTGCTCCTTTTTTTGCTGTGGATTTAACTTTGAACGTGAATTTTGTTGAGGCTATATAGTTAAAGATGAAGCTCAGCAGATAGCCCATCGTGTTAGAAATTCGTGGTTCTATCCATTTTATCAATAAAAGATATATGCCATATTGGAGAGCAGTAGCTAAAACACCTACTATGCCAAAACGAACGATTTCACCGTAATTTTCGTTCTTTCTCCCTCGAAAAGGTTTATAATAGCTTTTATCCGCTTCTTTCAGCAAGTAACGGTCGCCTTTGCTGTCGCCAAAAGCTATCAACTCGTAAGCTTTTCTATATGGAAAGGCACTTTTCAGTCGTTTCATTTTTTCTTTTCCATAGCAGTTTTTTGTAAGAAACTGCCCTGTTATTGTACCTAACCGAACATCTATCTGCGTTCCTTCCACTCTGATTTTATCGCCAAATTCTTCAAAAAATGGTTTTACCCAATTCTCTATGCTGGCGGTAATGATAATTACACTATCTCCTTCGTTCAATGCTTTGCGAATCGTTTCCAGTCCACTTTGTCGCATAATGCCTTGCTTCTCGGTTGCAAAATCTTTGCAAAGTCTGTTAAACTCGTCTATTTCCATTCCTTTGAAGAACCACGAGAACACACGTTGCTTAGCTTTCCAGTTCGGGTAAAGTCGCAGTTTCATCAATACAAGGATAGGTGAGAACAGGAAAAAGCCCCAGAAAGCTTTCCCAAATCCTTTGGAAAATTCGATGAACTCGACGAATGTATCCTTTTTCGTCAGTGTTCCGTCGAAGTCGAAGGCATATACTTTCATACTACAAGAAATATATTATAATGAGGAACGTAAGTCCAAAGCCTAATACAATGAACTGTATGAAACGGTCGTGGAGGATAACTTTCGTTGGGTCGCCGCTTTTCTTGTCCACCACGGCAATCTGTATATAGCGCAGCAATCCCAAGAGAACGAAGACACTTGTTAAGTAAAGGTTCTCTGTATGGAAGTTCGCAATTGTTTCAGGGCTTACCGTGTACATAATATAGCACACCAAAGTAACACTTGCCGTTATGGTAATGGCTTGATTAATGAACGTCAGATTGTAGCGAATGGTGTTCTTTCTTGGTGCTTCGCCTGTTTCGTTCATACGCAAGACATCGTCGCGGCGTTTGGCAAACGAGAGGAAAAGCATAAGCAGGAAGGTCATCAGCACAATCCATTTGCTCAGTCGTATGTCGGTTGCCATACCTCCTGCCAGAATACGCAGTACGAAACCAAATGCCACAATGCATACATCTATAATGGCGTGTTGCTTTAAATACAAACAGTAGGCAACGTTCAAAGCCCAATAAAAGCCGATGACTCCGCCCGTTTCTATGCGCTGTTGGGGTAGAAAAAGTACCGAAACCATCGATAAAATCACCATTATGCCCATAATGGCATAACCTTGTGCGATGCTTATCTTGCCCGATGCCAAAGGACGGTTGCACTTCTTAGGGTGGCGACGGTCGTCGGCTACATCAACAATATCGTTCAGACAGTAGATGGAAGAAGCGATAAACGAGAATGCAATCATCGTGATGCACCCTTCGTAGAGCGATTCTATGTTTCCCAAAGCCTTGCCAAAAAAGATGGGAAACAGTACAACGAGGTTCTTAATCCACTGATGTGGTCGTATTAATCTGATAATTTCCTTCATTTTCCTAACTCCTTTCTATTTTCATTGTTATCTTCTCCACTCCTTTGTGTAGAAGCCATGCGAAGGGTAAAACTATTGCAAGCGTTGCAAGGAACTTTGCCCAATAGTGCCACCCAAGCTGTTCGATATAGATAAGTATGAAATGGTTGTGCAGCAAATATATCTCTAAACTTATGCTGCCCACGAATATAAGAGCCTTGTGCAGGCGTTTGCCTGACCACTTGTCTAATGCGATGCAAAGCAGCAATATGCCTGTTATGGTGAGCGGAATATACAACATACGTTCCAAGAATAGCGGAAAGCGTCCGTGTCGCGCCTGTTCCAAATAGATACAAGCTGCAAGCATACCTGCAAACGTCAATAGTATGAGCCAAATGGAACTGCTTTCCAGTGTTCTTTTTTCTTTTACTGCCGCTCCAAAGTTCAGCCCGATGAAGTAAATAGGTACACGACTCCAGAATATTTCGATGTGTCCAAAAGCCTCGTGGATAGGCGAAACGTACTGAACAACTACGCACCAAGCTATCATAAGTGCAGGAATCCATCGGTAGGTTGGGTGCTTTATGATGAGCGACAGGTAGGCAGGTGTAACCAAATACAGCATCATGGCTGCAGGAATGTACCAAAAGGTAAGTTCGTCGTGCAGCCAAAAGTCCCAATTTATCGCAATATCGCCGATTAAATCGATGATATTTGTACTGTGTCCGCTGTGCTGTACCCAAGCGAGAGAGAGGAAATCGGGTATGTAGTACAGAGATGCCACGATAAGCCACGCAGGATAAATGCGCAGGAGTCGTTTCCTAAGGAATTGCATAGCATCGGCATTTTTCGTCCACGAATACCAAAGTCCGACACCGCTAAGGAAGAAAAACATATCGACACCGATGTTTCCCATACGTCGAAGACCAAAAAACATATCCGTGCGTGGCACTCCAACGTGGAAAAGCATAACGAACAATATCGCTAAGCCCATCAGTTCGCCACGAAACCGACTAATGTTTGCAAGTTCTATTTCTTTTCTTTTCATTTCACAATTTTGGTGAAGGCACACGCCTCATTATTTCCTTGAACAACCACGCCACGCAGACGGAGGCAATGATGTAGAGCAACAGCCCCGTCCAATAGTCGCCACCGCGCGATATAGGGATAATTATTTTTCGTGTAATGGGGTGTGAGATAAACAGTGCTGCCGATATAACGCCCAACCAATCGAAAGTTTTTGCTATTCCAAAAGTGTATTTGGGATAGTGCGTATTCCAATACGAAAGCAGCTTGACAAAACTGATACTTGCCGAACACACAAACATAGGCACGAAAAGCCACGTGAAAAAGTGGTTGCTGCCAAACCGAATAAGGAGCAGAGAGACTATAAACGTTGCCCCATAAATGCGTAAAGACACGTTCCGCATATACTTTGCATAAAGCAAACCCAAGCCAAAAGGCAGCATTCCACCGACAAAATTGTACCGCCAACGGTTTAATAGCTCGCCATTAGGTTCGCACAGCAGTTCGATAATGGTGCAAACAGTAATGAAAGCCACCACCCACGTCCAGCCTTTTCGGTATAAGAACAAGCGGTAGACGATGTATAGCTGAAGCATTAAGCCAAAAAACCAGTACGGACCAGGCCATATAATATCGTCGGGATTGGGCAGAAAGTTGTTGAACAAACCCATTTGTGCCACAATGTCCATCACTTCGTAATGGTGTTGCCCCTCGGTTATGGCATCGACTAATACGAAAGCTGCAAAGCCAACTATCATCATACGGAAGAGTTTCAGCCAATGGTAGCGCAAAAAGCTAAGCACATTTGGTTTGTTTGTACTGCCGCTGTCGGGAAGGCTTTGTGTTTTTGCACCTTCATACTTCATTACCAAGCCGTAAGCCGACAGGAAAAGGAAGATGGGCACGCCGTAATGACCAAAGAATGATAGCAGATGGAAAAACGTGCGTTCGTTGAAACCGTGTGCCATAACGTTGTTGAACCAATCCACATTGTGTTGGTTGAATTGGTATTCGTTCTCTTTTACGATAGGGCGAAGCCAATGGCAGTAGTTATGAAGCACTATCCCGACAATGGCAATGCCTCGCAAGATGTTGCATTCCGTGCGGTTCAGCATCTTATCGACCATACCTTTGCGGGCAGAACTGTTATTGTTGCTATCCATTTTTGTTGCTTGTAATCTTTAAAAATCTACGGTTTCATCGCTGCTTTTCGTTTATGTTCAGCCACCAAATCGTCGTAGTTCGTTTGGTTCTTGAGTATTCGTGGACGCTTCTCGTTGTATTGCGGACTCAGAATGTCGTACTCGCTGCGATAGTCTTTTGCCTTTATGCCTCCCAAATGGAGCAGCAAGTGGGGCAAGGCATCGGTCATAAAGCGTTTATGCCTTACCGCTTTTATTTGTTCAAACACCTTCGGGTGTTTTTCAATATATTTTGGCGAGCAGTATATCCAGAACGGAACAGCAAACTCGTAGCGTGCCAAATCGTAATCAATCTCGGCAGAATGGTTGCGGCATATAATGCCTCGGTTGCCTTCAAAACACTCTTCGCCGTGGTCGGGCATATAGATAACCACAGCTTCTTCGTTGGCAAAGCGTTTCACTATTTGGTCTACTATCGAGTCGTTGTACAAGATTGCGTTATCGTAATGTGCCAGCATATAGCGGCGTTGTTTCGTTAGTTCTGGGCGTTTTTGCTCATAATCTGCCGCTTTGAAATGCTTTCGGCTTTTCGGATAGCGTCGGTTGTACGACACGTGGCTGCCGATGAGATGGAATATAATCAAGTTGTTTTCTTTGTTTTCTGCCTTCAGCTTGTTGTCATAGTCGGCAAGCAATCCGTCATCGAATGTGTGTAGGCGTGTGTTGCGTGTATCGAACATCGACTCAGACAATTCCTTATGGTTCAGGAAAAAGCCACCACTGAAGTCGTAGACAGCCTCTTTGGCTTGCGGAAGGAACTGGTTGGTGATGAAAGACACGTGGTAGCCCGCCTTGCGGAACAGCTGTGGGAAGAGCGGATAGTCGCACCACTCGCCTTTCTGCCCTACAACGTGCATCGAAAAAATATTCTTGAACACAAAACTTGTAAGGTTCCACGGGGCTACAACGTCGCTGAAAGGTACAAGATGTCCCGATTTCTCCAAGGCAACTTGGCGTGGCGTGGTATTCATAAAGTAGCCATATTGTTGCGAATGATGCGGACCCATACTTTCGCCGATGATTAACACGATGTTTTTTGCATCAAAGGTGCAGCTCTGAACCGTAGCGCGGTCTTTCGCTTCTACCAATCTGTCGATTTGCTGTGCAGCCAAATGATTGGCATAAAGACTGAATATAAGTCGATATACAGGCGTATAGAACGTTGCACAATCGGGTGTCGTAAGTTCGTGTTCTACTTCACCAATCGTTTTCAACGAGAACATCTGTGCCATCTCATGCTTGTTGTGGTACGACGAAATTGCCGAAACAACGAAGAAGACGAGTGCGATTATCCCGATGAAATGGGCACTTTTCTCTTTTGATATGTTTAGCTGTACTGGGTATTTTATGCCTTTGCGCTTGCGGTAGATACTCCAAACTACTACCAAACACTGCATTACAATGATGAGTAGCAGCAAACCGACGCTCGATGCGAGTACTTCGGAATTGATATAGCTGCTGAAAAACTCGCTTGCCTCGCGTTTGTCGGTTTCTGCTGCCAATAGCAACATTGACGGATTGAGGGACGATTGGAATTTAACCCAACAGAAAAGGTCGGCTATGCTTGTTGCGTAGGCGATGATATAAAGCGTTCCAACCACCCAGCGGCGTATGCGTTTGGGTATCAGCGAAAGAAGAATGCAGACGATGTATAGGTCGAAAAACAGTTCCAACCATAAGTTTCCATATACCGATGCGTCCTCTCGATTGGCAGGAAGTTCCGCATAAGAAACAACGATACCAACGAGATACATAAAGAAGAAAAAGCAGAAATTGCTCCTGATAGGGTAGCTTACTTTCTCTAAAACTTTGGAAACAACGCTTAAAACATTCATTTTCTATACTTTGGGGACAAAGGTACGGCAAAAAATAGGATTAATCAAGTTTTACTACCTAATTATCTTCTTTCACCATATAAGCAGCTTTGAATGTAGCGTGTTTTATTTTCAGTGGTTGCATACCTTCATTTGTTAAAGTCTGAATATTCGTTAAAACGACTCCGCAACTGTTAAATTTCAAAGCCTCAACTTCCGAATTACGGGCACTTTTCTGCACTTCAAATTATTTATTTGCAAATAACGCCATTATTTGCGTGCTACCATAAGTGCTTCGTTCATAGCTTCTTGCAAGCTTA
>OGXX01003488.1_pt1 | contig 13055 bp, 16 predicted proteins | sample 1576301 | NCBI WGS metagenome assembly OGXX01 (sample SAMEA3541469, study PRJEB24748) | human gut metagenome | biome: human gut; feature: human-associated habitat; material: faeces | place: China | collected 2012
GCCGGTATACGAGGAGTATTCCCCCACGGCGTATCAGTACGCGAATAACACCGTCGAGGAATACCAGGCGGTCATTCAGAAGATCAAGGACGCGGGCTTCTACGCCATCGGCCGTCTGACGACCTTCAACGACTCCTTCTTCTGCCAGGATCATCCCGAATACGCCATCGCCGACGGCTCCGGCGACCCGCTGTATGTCGCGGCCAGCTACTGGCCCAGCTCCTTCTGCCGCTACGTATGGGAATACAAGGTCGCGCTGGCCATCGACGCGGTGCAGACCATGGGCTTCGACGAGATCCAGTTCGACTATGTCCGTTTCCCGGACAACACCGACCAATATGAGGCCTCCGGCGATATCGACTTCCGCAACGAATACGGCGAGACAAAGGCACAGGCCATCCAGCGCTTTTTGATGTACGCCACGGATATCCTGCACGAATACGGCGTCTACGTCGGCGCGGACGTCTTCGGCGAGACGAGCCGCAGCTACGTCACGGCCTACGGCCAGTACTGGCCAGCCATCAGCAATGTCGTCGACGTGATCTCCGGTATGCCGTACCCCGACCATTTTGCCCGCAACGGGACCTACCGCCCGTGGGAGCATCCATATGAGACGCTGCTCGACTGGGCAGAGTCCGCCGCCAAGCGGCAGGCCGAAACGCCTACGCCCGCAGTCGACCGCACCTGGATCCAGGCCTATAACGCCATCCAGCCGCCCTATAACGAATACGGCGTGCAGGAGATCGGCGACGAGATCCGCGCGCTGCGGGAAGAGGGGCTTACCGGCGGCTTCATGGCATGGAACGCCTCCTGCAGTCTCACCAAGCTCGAAGAGCTGCGCCCGCTGTACGAGGCGCTGGAATAGAGCCAGCCTTTGCTGCGCCTGTTCCAAGGGCCGTTGATACCGCTGCCCCAAAACGAGAAACCGCCCGGCTCCAAATCGGAGCCGGGCGGAAATGCGTTAGGATCAGAAGATCGCAACAACAGCGCCGTTGTAGGTCTTTTCGATGTATTCCTTCACAGCGTCGGACTGGAGCGCCTTGACAAGTGCCTGGATCTTGGCGCTGTTTTCTTCGCCTGCGCGGCAGGCAATGATGTTGGCATAGGTCTGGGCCGCGTCGCCGGAGGCATCTTCGATCGCGAGCGCGTCAGCGGCGTGGAGACCCGCCTGCAGGGCGTAGTTGCCGTTGATGACGGCCACGGTGCCGGGGTTGGAGTTCGCCAGCTGTGCGGGGACGGTATCGGCCTGCAGCGGCTGCACGTCATGGCCCTTCGCGTCGACGATATCCAGCGTGGTCACGCCCTTTTCGGCGGAAGCATCGGCGGGCAGCTCAATGAGGCCTTCCTGCGCCAGCAGGAGCAGAGCACGCGTCTCGTTGGAGTCGTCGGCGGGGATCAGGATGGTTGCGTCGGCGGCAATGTCCGCAACAGAGGCAACACCGTTGCCGTACAGGCCGAACGGCTCATAGTGGATCTTGGCGGCGGAGACGAGATCGGTACCGTTGGAGGCGTTGAAGCTGTTCAGATACGGGGTGTGCTGGAAGTAGTTCGCGTCCAGAGAGCCGTCAGCCAGGGACTGGTTGGGCAGGACGTAGTCGTCGTAGATCACGATCTGGAGGTCATAGCCCTCGGCGGCCAGCGTGTCCTTGACCTGCTCGAGAATTTCAGCGTGCGGGGTGGAGGAGGCGCCGACCTTCAGCGTTTCGAGCTTGCCGTCGGTGGAAGCGGCGGTATCGGCGGAAGCATTGTTGTCGTTGGAAGCGGGTTCGCTCTTGGAAGCGCAGCCGACAAGCGCGGCGACGAGCAGCAGAGCGGAAAGAACGATTGCAAGTACCTTTTTCATGATAAAATCTCCTTTATAAAATTTAAAATCGGTTTGTTTCTGACGTGCGGACGGCTTCGGTCACATTCGGCCGCATCGCCAGTTGATGCGGAGCAGCCGCTCAAAAATCAGTCTCATGGGACGCTCCTTTCAGCGGGCGCGCTTATCGGTCTTCCGAACAACAGTGGTGCCCACGATCTGGATGAGCTGGACGATCACGACGATCAGCAGCACGCAGACCCAGACGACGAGCTTCTGGCTTCTCTGGTGGCCGTGGATGATGGCGATCTGCCCAAGACCCGTGCCGCCCAGCGTCGCGGCCAGCGCCGTGTAGCTGAGAATGGTAACAGTCGAAATGACGCATCCGGAGATGAGCGACGGCTTTGCCTCCGGCAGCAGCACGTGCCAGATGATCTGAAAATTCGTGCAGCCCATGGCCTGTGCGGCCTCGATCACGCCTGCGGGAACCTCCTTCAAAGAGGACTCGACCATGCGCGCCACATACGGCGCGGCGGCGATGATCAATGTGACGATGACCGCGCCGTTGCCGGTCGAGGTGCCGAGCAGCAGCTTCGCCGCCGGGATCATGGCAACCATGAGAATGACTGCCGGGATGGAGCGGAAGAAGTTCACGATAAAGCCGAGCACGGTGTTGACGCCCTTGTTGGGGTGCAGCCCGTCCTTGTCCGTCGCCCAGAGAATGACGCCCAGCGGCAGGCCGATGAGATACGCGAAGATCGTGGTGAGCGCGGTCATGTAGACCGTCTGCCAGATGCCCATCTGGATAATGTTGTTATCCCAGAGCTTTACGAAATATTCGGTAGCCATTTACCGCTCCTCCTTCCACGTCAGTCCGCTGTTTTTCAGCCAGCTGACGACCTTTTCCGCGTCGTGCTCGTCGTTCGGCAGCTCGAGGATCATATGGCCGTAGGCCGCGCCCTCGACGGATTTCGTATCGGCGAACAGCACGTTCACCGGCACGCGGCAGGCCAGGATCATTTCGGAAATGACGGGCTTCTGCGTATCCTCGCCATTGAAGATCAGGCGGAGCTTCCGCCCGCCGGTCGTGGGATCGAGCACCGGCCGCTCCTGTGGGAGCACAAGCTCGCGCGCAATATCGGACTTCGGGTTCGTGAACACGTCCGCCACGCGGCCCTCCTCGGCGATGCAGCTTTTATCGATGACGGCCACGCGGTCGCAGATCTGGTCGATGACCTTCATCTCGTGCGTGATGACAATGATCGTCACGCCGAGCGTCTTGTTGATCTCGCGCAGCAGCTCCAGAATGGAGCGCGTCGTGTTGGGGTCGAGTGCGCTGGTCGCCTCGTCGCACAGCAGGTACCGGGGATTGGTCGCCAGCGCACGGGCGATGGCCACGCGCTGCTTCTGTCCGCCGGACAGCTGCGAGGGGAAGCTTGCGGCCTTGTCGGCAAGGCCCACGACCTTCAGCAGCTCCTCCGCGCGCTTCTTTGCCTCCACCTTCGGCGTGCCGGAAATTTCAAGCGGGAAGCAGACGTTGCGCAGGACCGACCGCTGCTCAAGCAGGTTGAAGCTCTGGAAGATCATGCCGATCTGCCGGCGTACCTGCAAAAGCGCCTTCTCGCTGAGCGCCGTCAGGTTCTGCCCGTCGACCCAGACCTCGCCGGAGGTCGGACGTTCGAGCAGGTTGATGCAGCGCACCAGCGTCGATTTGCCCGCGCCGGACAGGCCGATGATACCGAAGATCTCGCCGTCCGCGATGGTCAGGTTCACATCCTTCAGCGCTTCCACGCTGCCGGAGGCCGAGGAATAGATTTTGCCGAGGTGTTTCAGCTCGATCATGGGAAATCCCCTTCCACAGTGTTTTAATAGGTTTTCTGAGACAAATAAAAAGAGCCGGGAAACTCACATCGTTTCTCAGCTCCGGCATTGGCGGTTTGACTGCCAATATGGAAATTTATGAAACAAAGCGAGCCGATTTTTGAGTACGCGAAAACATGCACATGCAGCGCATGCACATGGGCATCATCATAGCGGTGGTAAACAGCTTTTTCATCGCGCGTCGGCTCCTTTCCTGATTTCTGGGGTCATTATATACAGCGGGCCAGCAAATGTCAATGGCAGATTCGCCCCAAAAATCCGCCTTTCTGCATCGATTTTTTGTCAGTCTGTCAAAAAGCAGCCGCTCTGCAGCAGAGTCAGGGTGCTCATTTTGCGCTCGGAAGCCGTATCGATTTCCTGCACCTCATAGCGCAGCTTGTAATTCGCGCCCACATCGGACTCGAAATCATCCAGATCCTCGCCCATAGATTCACAATAGTCCCTGACATCACGCACCGGCGCGGGCATGGCGATCCTGCCGTCGACGCTGCTCGGCATTCTGCCGGTCGGGTGCCTGCTCTCCATGCGCGGCACGCTGTCTGCTGAGACGTTCCTGTCGGTCATTGTGCTGTCCTTTGGCGTTATGCAGCCGCTCATCACCGCCTTTTCCCACACGGACGATATCGCGCAGGCCGGGCTGCAATATGGGAAGGACCAATATGACCGGGAGCGTTACGCGGAGCTGCGGCAGATCGCCGCAGCAGCGGACAGAATGATCGCAGTCACTGCTGCAGTCAGACATATTTTTCGTATCCGCATGGTCCCTGCACCTGATTTCCCAGCCAGCACGCGCGGCAAGACCTTTCTGCAATCGCTTCCGGCCCGAAAACAACAGACGCAGCGCAAACCGGCCTGATCGGATTGCACTGCGTCTGAGCGTCTGGCGTTTTTATTTTTCTGTCAAGCATATTGCGTGATGTGCATCATACAATATGCTTTGCTTATTATACGTAGGCATGGCGGACTGTCAACGGGGCTGCCGCGAAACAGCCCCGTTTCTTGCTTCGAATGCGCTGCTTTACACAAACTTGATCGTCAGCGCGATAAAGATCTGCGCCATATAGTACAGCACGTGCAGAACCGCGTTGCGGTAGGGGCTGTCGTTTTTGCCGAAGGAGAGCACGACCAGCATATTATCGCTCGTCGAGAAGCAGATGCCGCCGACAAAGAACAGGAACAGCGCCCGGTTGGACTCGATAAACGCGCCCGTCGCCGCGCAGGCCGTCATGAACAAAACGCCGCCGATATAAAGCACGCCGAGCGGCGTAATTTTGCCCGCGCGCACCTCCTTGGCGTATGCGTAGAAGCAGGCCGCGCCCAACGCCACCACCGCGATGGGGATCGCGTACAGCCACGCCGCCGGGCAGAGCGCCAGGATCGCGAGAATATACACGATATGGCCCAGAAAAAACGACACGGAGCCAGCAGCGAAGAACAGCCGGTGCAGCTTTTCCGACAAAAACCGCAGCGCCAGAAGCAGATCGCCCAGCATCCCGAGCGTCAGTCCCGCCACGACATACCATCCGTACAAACTCGGCCCCATCCGCCGCAGCTCCAGCAGCCCCAGCAGCACGAACACCACCGACGCCATGGTCTTGAGCACGACAGACGACGCATCGCGCCGCTTATAAGAGCGCATGATGAACAGCGTCTCCAATACCGCGCCCGCACTGATCAGCAGAATCTCCAGCATCCGCCTCCCCCCTTTCCGCGTGTTCCTTCTTCCCGCTTATTTTACCATGTCCGCCGCGCCGCTGTCAACGTTACGTGCCTGATCGTATTCGTACAGCAGCTTCGCCACGGCCTCGCGCGTGACCGGCTGCTGCCAGCCGAAGTTGCCCGCGCTGTCGCCGGTAAAAATGCCGTTCTCCTTGGCCCACTGTGCCGCCTGTAGCGCCCAGTCGGACGGATGGTCGCCCGTTCCCTTCAGAGAAAGCAGCTCCTCCTTCGTCATCTCCATCACCTCCATGACCTGCCGTTTGAACGCGAACCACGCGTTCTCGTCGTCCACCCACATTGCGGGGCACCGCTTGCTGACCACGTCATAATGCCGCAGCACGTTTTCGATCGGAATGCCGTACTTGCGCATCAGCCTTCTTGTCAGCAGCGCCGCGTTCGCCACGACCGCGTCCTCCAGCCAGTAGCGCCCCGCGTCATACCGGCAGCACATCTCGATGGAGATCGAGTTGCCGTTGCGGCAGCGCGGGTGCTTCTGCGTATAAACGCCCGCCGTGCCGACCGACCATGCCGTATCCTCGTCGCTGACCGACTGCAGCCAGCCGTTCCGGTCGACAAAATAGTGGGCCGAGGCCCCGCGCGGGGACTCAAAATATTTGAGTCCCGCCGCGGCGGAGTCGTTGCGCCCGGCCGTGTAGTGCAGCACAAGAAACTCGATGGGTGCGCTGCGGCCCTTCGTGTAATTACTCGGATGCGCCGTCGTCATGCCGTGTCTCCGCGCCGCTCTGCAGCTTCTGCGCCTGCGTCCCGAAATAAAACGCGATGACTGTCGTATAGATCATCATAAAGTCCTGGCTGACCTCGCCCCTGACCGCCTGACAGGCGAACACCGCCGTCAGCGCCAGCGTCACGATCGACTTGACCGTCAGCAGATTTTCGATGCGCTTCAAAAACTGTTCCATACCTCCAAAGCTCCTTTCCTGTACCTGTGCCTATGTCACGATCTCCCATTCGGCGACCTCGCGGGCAATGCGCTCGATGAACGAATTGCCGTGCAGCGCCTTATACGCCTTGTATTCATAGAGAAAATTCTCATATTCATACTGCCGGATGGTTTTTTCTTCCCTATGCTTATAATATGCCGCCAGCATATCCGCGCGCAGCATACAGCGCTGCCCTTCCCGGATCGCGCTGAGGCCGAACAGCCGCCCGCGCACCGGCTTTGCCAGAAGCAGCAGCAGACTCAGCACGGAACCAAGCCCGCTGCACACGCTTACAAGCGCGAAGAATGCGCCTGTCTGCTCCGCACTCATTGCATCGCTCCTTCCGCCGCCTCCAGCAGCGCCGCCAGCTCCGGCAGCAGCGCCTCGATGGTCTTTTTCGCTGCCGGCCCGAGCGCCGCATAGCTCTGTGCGAAGCGCCTGAGCACCGGCAGCAGGGCCGCCAGCTTCTCCGCCGCGCCGGGGTCCAGCGCGTCCAGCCGCGCTTTAATCCGCGTGAGCAGTTCCCGTTCCAGTCTCGTCATGTCAGCGCCTCCTCCAGCTCCCGCAGCGCCTGCTCCAGCTGCGTATAGCTGCCCATTTTAATACTGAGCGTCCCGTCCCGGTTGTCTGTGATCGGGCCTGCGACGCAGTAGCCGGAGCAGTCCTGCTCCTGCGCCGCGTCATCCGCGCCGGCCTCACGCCGGACGATGCCCCAGCGCAGCCCATCCACAAACAGCTGCACAGCCTGTGCATACGGCATGGCAAGCGTGACGGTTTTCGACGCGCGGCCATCCCATTCGCGGTCGATCTGCTTTCCGCAGAAGTGCGCGGGGTACTCCGTTCCGTTTACCTTCAGATATTCCATACGCTTCCTCCCTTCAGAAGCAGAACGCAAAGCTTACGCCGAGGCTGCTTGAGGCATTGGACGCGCCCGCCTGGCCGTTTGCTCTGACTCTGCCAAACATACCGCCGCTGGCTGACGACCGTTCCCACCAGAACTCGTCAACGCCTTCTCTCTTCTTGATCTTCGGGTTGCCTGCCTTGTAATAGTCGTACTGGCTTCCTTCCCCGGCTACGGAAGAACTTGCAGTCCCGAAAATCTCCACCTCGCTGAGCAGGAACAGCGTGTCCGATACTGTCTCAATCGTCGTGCTGTTGCCCCCCTCAGATGTCTTCTTGTTTACCGCGTGGATGCCGTTCTTCACCTCCGCCGGCATCAGCGCCAGAATCGCAGGCAGATAGGTCAGGCGCATATCGGTGTTCTTCCAGCCGAGACCGCTCAGGTTGGTGCTGTACATCTGCTTTGCTTCGCTGTAACAATCATGCAGCTGGAACGTCAGCGGAGCCGTGCCGGAGCCGTCCGCATACTCGTCATGATTCTTGCCGATGATATCGACCTGATAGGCCGTCCCGCCGATGGTCATGGACTTGCTGTCTCCCACGGCCCAGCTGTCCGGGGCGATCCCGGTCCTGCACACCGCGATGATCTCTTCCCATGTATTGTCGGCAAAGCTGTCGAGATACAGGGGCATTTTCATGCTCTGCGTGCCGATCACGATGCTCTGCGCGGCATTCACCCCGTTTTTCGCCGACGTAACGCTCCACGCGCCTGCCTCCGGCAGCTCCAGCGTGCACACTCCGTCTGTCCCGGCAGTTCCCGTGACCGTTTTGGAGCCCTTCACTGCCGTGACTGCCGCCCCGGCAGAGGTGGTCACGACCAGCTTCGGCGTAATGCCGGTCTGGATCGCCTGAATCGCCGACACGAAGCCGTTCGGATAGACCAGCTGCGCGGACGTGCCGCCCTTGGCTCTGATCGCGTTCGCGACCGCCGTGAGGTCGGTGTCAAATGTCAAAAATTCCGCCATCAGAAGCTGCCTCCATTCGCGTTCGTGATCGTCACTGCTGTCCATGCGCCATTGGACACCCGCAGGAACTTTCCGTTGTCGGAGGCCGTCACATCCGGCAGGAATTTTTCATCGCCGGACAGCGTATATCTGGTTCCCCAGAAGCCCTCTGCGGCATCCGCCGAATTGATCAATACGTAGCGGACCCTCAGTTCCTCCGGCGTATCGCCCTGCGTCATTTCTGTCAGCGCAAATTTCACATACCCGTCAGTGGCGTTCGCGTTCAGCTCCGCCAGCGGAAGCAGCACGGTATCATCACCAGTGCTCCCGGCCAGCGTCAAAATTGCACGGCATGGCCGCCCTGCCTGATGGGCGGCAAGGATCTCAGCGAATGACTTATCATGTGTAGCACCCTCGTCGTACACATCCTGCCCCGACAGCGTGCAGGTCACATAAAACGGCTCCGGGTCTTTGCCTGCTGCGCCCGCCGGGCCTTTAATACTGACGCTGGCCGGGTTCTGTTTTCCGCCGTCGTTCGTCCAGCTGAGAACACCGGCTGCGGAAACATGGGGCGTAAAGGTCGTGCCGTCCTGTCCCGGCGCACCGTCCGCACCTGCCGGCCCGGCAGCCCCATCCTGCCCGGGTGTCCCCGCCGGGCCTCTGATGCTGACGCTGGCCGGGTTCTGCTTCCCGCCGTCGTTCGTCCAGCTGAGAACACCGGCTGCAGAAACAGACGGCGTGAACGTTGTGCCATCCTGCCCCGGCGTACCGTCCGCGCCCGCCGGGCCCTGTGCGCCGTCCTTTCCGGGCGCACCGTCCGCGCCGGGGTCGCCCTTGTCTCCCTTTTCGCCCCTTGCGCCCTGAAGCGGCCCATTGTTGATCCAGCTCTCTGTCACGCCGTCGAAAATATAAATGTCATACGGCTCCGACGTACCGACGCCGTAAGCGTCGCCCGCCATCGGCGTCTGCACGGACGCTTCCAGCGCGGAGGCCGTCTCATAATACCCCTTCACGAGAAAGCCCGCGCCAGTCTCGCCCCTCGGACCCTGTGCGCCGGTTTCCCCCTTCGGGCCGCGTTCGCCGGGGTCGCCCTTTGGGCCCTGTGCGCCGGTGTCGCCCTTCGGACCCTGTGCGCCGGTGTCGCCCTTCTCACCCTGCGCGCCTGTTTCACCCTTTGGCCCTTGCGCGCCTGTTTCGCCTTTTGGCCCCTGTGCACCCGTCTCGCCTTTTGGGCCTTGCGCGCCGGTATCGCCCTTCGGGCCCTGCGCGCCGGTGCTGCCCTTCTCGCCCTGCGGCCCCACGACGCTTCCAACATCGACGGTGCTGCCGTCCGTCAGCGTGAAGACGAGCCGTCCCCCGTCCGTGACCTCAACCGCCTTCACGCCTCTGGAGATCAGTCCGCCAATGGTCACTGTGATCGTATTCGGAATCTCTACCCGCATATCCGCACCTCACTCTGCCGCCGCGCGGTTGTCCCGCGCAAGCGTTGTTTTGTCGCCGTGCGTATACAAAATGTCATAGAAATACGCACCCTTCGGAAATTTTGCGCTGACCGTGTCGTCAAACGTCAGCGTTGCCTGCCCGCCTGTCACGCGGTCAAACTGAAACGTATGCACCGGCGCGTGCGACGCGTCAAAAAAGCTGACCGTCAGACTGTCGGACGCGCCGACCGTGACCGGATCGCCGTCCTGATCGCGCAGCTCCAGCGCCAGCGTCACAGAAAACGTATCGCCCGCGTACCAGCGCAGCACACCGCCCGCAATGCGCGGGCTTGGCTTTGCGCCCGGAAGCTTTGTCATCTGTTCTCCTCCTTCCGGCCTTTTCAGTTGATCTCATCGCGGCGCGCCGTGCCGGGCGCCGTTCTGCCGCGCTTTTCGCCTCTGCCTCTGGCAAGGGAAGACGAGCGCTTTGTCTGCTTGTCCTTCGCCGTGCCCGCCTGCGCCGCCTTCTGCCGGGCCTGCGCCGCCTTTTCTGCCGCCGCAGCCTGCTTGTCCGCATAGGCGAGCTGCTTCCAGTACTGCGCGTTCGCCGCGTCCTCCCGGTCGGAGCGATAGTTCAGCTCATTCCAGTAATTGTCGTTCGCCAGCTTCGCGTACTGCAGCGCCAGATTCTCGCTGCGCTGCGCCTCGCTCTGATACGCGCCGCGCGCGTCGGACAGTGCCGCGTAATAATCCGACACCTGGTCGCGGTAGCGGTCATAGTCGCTCTTTTCACGGCTGCTGATGCGCGCATAGCGCTCGGAAAGCGCCGACCCCTCGCGGTCATACTGACTGCGCGCCTGCGCATAAAGCTCCGGCACGACCTCGTTGAGCTTCTGCAGATACGCGTTATACGACTGCTGCCCCGCCTGCTGGCTGTAGCTTGAGCCGTAGCCGCCCGTGAGAGACGCCGCCGCGCCCATCGTGTTTTCCATCGCCAGCCGTCCCGCGCTCCGGTACTGCTCCCGGTACTGCCGGTACATCGGGTCTGCCCCCAGATCGTAGGAAAACGCCTTCCGGTTCGCGATCTGGTCATAAAGCGCGTCCAGCTCGCTGTCCCACCGGGACGTATAGCTGCCGGGCTTCTCCGACAGCACCCGGTCCAGCGCCGCCTTCGCCTCGCTTGCCGCGCCGGACGGCGTATAGCCGGGCGTTCTGACCTGCACTGTGTCCGTCTGACCGGCCGGAGCCGTTCCGTAGCTGCCGCGATAGTTATAGATCGTCTGATATTTGTTGCTGAGCGAGCTGCGGTAGCTGCCGTCTGCGTTTACGCCGAGAATGCGGTACGTGCCGCCGCCCGTCACGACCTCGTCGCCCGCCTGCAGCCCTGCCGGAGCCTTTCCGTTACCCTGCACTCTGTAAAGCGCCATTGTCCTCCTCCTTTTTCTCCTCTGTTTCCGCGTCCTCCTGCGCTTCGAGCAGCCGCACCTGCTCGCGCACCTGATCGAGCACCATTCCGACGACGCACGGCGGGAGCCCGGAGGCGTTGATCGCCTCCACCAGCCCAGCACGCAGCGCGCCGATCGCATTCGAAAGCTTACTCATGCCGTTTCCTCCAATTTCCTCACTCTTTCCCGCAGCATCTGGATCTGCCGGATACACAGGGCGATCAGCTCCTCATAGCGCAGGCCGTAGTCCGCGCCGCCGTCTTCCCTCGGCGTTTTCACAAAGGCCGCGAAGTCCTTTCCCGTCAATCCGCACTCCCGCAGCGCCTGCTCCACATCCTGCGCGACAAGCCCCGTGTGCGTCCTGCCGGACGTGCCGCTTTTCAGCCGGTAGCTTGCCGGACGCAGCTTCTCAAACAGCGCGTCATAGCGTTCCAGCGCATACGAAATGTCCGTCTTCTTCTCCCGATCAGATGTAGTGATCGTGCCCGTCTGCGCGTACACGACCGACCACCGGTAATCGGAAAACCCGAGTGATCCCGCGCCGTCAACAGACGGCGCCGCACTGCCGCTCACGACCAGATCGCCGCCTACCGCCATTCGGCAGTTCGTCTGCGCGCCGCCCTCCGTGACGGAGAGCGTATTGCCGCCGTAGCAGAGCTTCGCGCCGCTTGCCGTCGCCACGACCTCGCCGAGTCCACTTTGCATATGGATCCCCGCGCCGCCGTAAGCGCCCGTCGTATAGCCGAGCCACCCGCCGACGGTACCGCTGTTCAGCGCATCGTATACCGCCATATCGCCGCCCAGCTTGATATAATCCGCCGATAAAAGCCCCGTCGTAATGTCGTTTGCCGACAGGTGATCGACCGAAAAATTGTTGAAATCCAGAATGCCGCCGTTGATACGCGAAGCAGACAGATTGCCCGTCACACTCGCCGCATCGACCGTAAGCCCCGTGATGCTTGCGCCCGTCACATTCAGGCTCGTCGCCCTGATCGCGCCGGAGATCGTCGCGCCGGAGCACGTCAGATATCCGTTCGCGTCCACCTGAAACCGGTCTGATACGGAGAGGCCGCCCGTCCCGAAATACATACCTGCGCTGCTGCCGAACGCGTTTTCCACGCGGTAGATGCTCCCGTCCGAGATCGTCCACGGCCCAAAGGCCGAGCCTGCCGCCGCCGTGATCGTCCCGGTCAGCTTCGCGTTGTACGCCTCCAGTGTTCCGGACGGGAAATGCAGCTTCTTCTCCGACAGATACGCAACCTCCATCCCCTCCTGCCAGAAGGAAATGCGTTTCGGCGTCACGGTCAGCAGTTCGTTTTTCGTCCGGTCGACGATCCTTCCGCCGCCGTCTGTTACGGTCGTCTCGATATTGCCCACGCCCACACCGTACACCGGCGTCACGTCGTTGTAATACAGCAGCCCCGTCTTGATATACTGCTGCGTATTCACGGAAAACGCGTTGTTCACGCCCGCCGTGTAATCATACAGCTGTTTAATTCCGACGGAGTTTCCCTCGATCGTCAGCTGTGTCTTCTCAAGATACTTTCCAAAATCCGAGATTGCCACATAGCTGCCGGACAGCTTTGCTGACCACGTTTCCGAATTCGCCGCCGCGAAATCCGCCGTCTTGATGATGAGGGACTTTAAAGCCGCGTATCCCGAAAGCGTTGTCTTCTTCTCCGCCTCCGGCAGGCTGTCCGCGTCAATGACCTGTGCGATCTCCGTCAGCGCCGCCTTCGCCGACCAGTCCGCCAGATTCAGCTGCTCTGTCACGGAACACAGATACCGCCGCATGCTCTCCAGCTGCTCCTGCGTCGTCCTGCCCGTAATGGACGGGTATGCAAGCGTCAGGCTGCCCATGTCCTCTGCACCTCCTTCCGTGCGTTGTAGGGGCGGACGACTCTGTCCGCCCTCTTTTCGTTTGCGCACAATCCATCGGGCAGGCAGAGTCGCCCGCCCCTACAGAGCGTTCTACGCATCGCTTCCGCCCTCCAACACTCTCG
>OGXX01003489.1_pt1 | contig 13047 bp, 6 predicted proteins | sample 1576301 | NCBI WGS metagenome assembly OGXX01 (sample SAMEA3541469, study PRJEB24748) | human gut metagenome | biome: human gut; feature: human-associated habitat; material: faeces | place: China | collected 2012
TGCGGGCTTCGTCCGAGGGGTCGATGTCGGTCAGACCCAGTAGGTAGTCGGCAGAGGTGCCATAACGCTTGCAGAGTGCAATCAAAACTTCATGGCTGGGAGATGCTTTGTCGCGTTCCCATGTGCGGACGGTAGGCACTGAAACATGAAATGCTTTTGCTAAATCTTCTTGCGTTTCACCGTTTAATTTGCGTAACTCCGCGAGCCGTTCGCCAATCATCCTAATTCCCTGCCTTTCTTTGCTATCAGTATAAATAATATTGTCGCTCTTGACAAAAACCGATAATCCTGTTGTCAGTTTTACTTAAAAGTGATAATATTATTATCATAATAGTGCGAAAGTGATAAGAATACTGACACTTCCGCCGCAACGCTAAGGCAAAGCGAGGGAATCCCCGTTGGAACAACTGATCGACTTTCACGCACCGGAAGTACAGGCGGTGCTGGATACACTACTAAAAGATAAATCTACCGGCAAGAACATCATCTGGGCGACCGACCCGCCGGAAGAACTGCAAACGGTAATGTACGAGCCGGTGACGGATAGATCTCAGATCACCACCCAGCAGCTCGGGCTGACCCACTACGAGGTGGTGCTGCCCCGGATGATGAAGCAGACCGACACCCAACAGCAGCGCACCCGCAAAAAGGGCGAAGTATTCTCGCCCGCATGGGTCTGCAACAAGATGAACAATGCACTGGACGCCGACTGGTTCCGTGGGCTGGGGGCAGAGGAGAATGCTGGGCAGTTCACGGTGGAGCTGCCCCAAGGCTGGCAGACGGTGGAAACGCCGGTGCAGTTTCCGGTTTGCAAAGGCAGGACTCCGGCATGGGTGCAGTATGTGCAGAGCCGCCGCTTGGAGGTGACCTGCGGTGAAGCACCCTTTCTGGCGTCCCGGTACGATGCCGCCACCGGCGAGATGATCCCGGTAGCCCGGCGAATTGGCATTCTGGACCGCAAGCTGCGTGTGGTAGGCGAGAACGCCGCCACAGAGGACGAGTGGCGCAAATATGCCACCCATGCAGTGCAGTCTACCTACGGCTATGAGTATCAGGGAGATAATCTTTTGTTGGCGCGGGTCAACCTGCTGCTGACCTATGCAGAGCATCTGCAAGCTCGCTGGCAGCGCAAACCCACAAAAGAGGAGTTACAGCCTATCGCCAACATCATCAGCTGGAACCTGTGGCAAATGGACGGCTTGCGCCTGTCCGTGCCCGGCGGCAAGCCCCAGCCGGAGGCAGAACAGCTTGACCTCTTTTCCATGTTCGGGGCGGCAGAGTCGCAGCTGCCCACGGTATCCTGTAAAGTGAAAAACTGGCGCAAGGGCAGCCATGGAACCGCCCAGAACTTTGAAACCATTCAGGAAGGGAGTACCAGCATGAAGTTTGATTATGTCATCGGAAACCCGCCGTATCAGGAAGAAACTGTGGAGGAAGTTTCCAAAAAGAATGGTCAAGCACCACGAAAAAATATTTTTCACTATTTCCAGATGGCAGCAGACCAAGTTGCCAGAAGGGGAACGGATTTAATATATCCTGCTGGTAGATGGATTCATAGATCTGGAAAGGGAATGGAAAATTTTGGATTGGAACAAATCAATGACCCACACTTAAAGAAACTCATTTTTTATCCGAAGTCAAGAGAACTTTTTGATGGGGTAGATATTGCTGATGGAGTTGGCATTGTTATTAAAGATATGACGAAGCAGACAATGGGATTTGAATATGTCTACACAAGCGAACAGAAATGTATATGTGTAAAAGTCAAAAATCCAGGTACGGAACTTATGCCCTTAGACCCAAGAAATATGGTTATTACTGAGAAAGTGAAATCTGTTGTTGAAAAATACAAACTTAATTATTTACACGATAGAATTTTGCCTCGTTCGCTTTTTGGCATTGAAAGCAATTTTATTGAAGAAAATCCTGAAAAAGCGGTTTTGCTAGAAACGGTAGATAACATTGATTATTCAAAACAAATAAAGCTTTTTACCAACGATAAGGCTGGTAAGGCGGGTCGAGCCAAGTGGTATGTTGTGGACAAAAATGTTGTTGAGAATAACCCTGAATATATTTCTCAATGGAAAGTTGTTGTTTCAAGTGCGAATGCCGGAGGACAAAAGAGAGATAGTCAGCTTGAAATAGTGGATAATCACTCGGCGTTTGGTCGAGCAAGAGTTGCGCTGGCATCATTTAAAACGCAAGATGAAGCAAACAATTTTTATAACTTCGCAAGGTCGTATGTGGTAAGATTTACATTTCTTATGACGGATGAATCTCTGACAGCATTGGGAAAACGCGTTCCTGATTTGATGGACTATACAAACAAAAACTCATTAGTGGATTTTTCTGAGCCATTAGATGAACAGCTTTATTTATTGTTTGAACTCAACAGTGATGAAATTGAATATATCGAAAGTACAATAAATAATCTCAGAAAGAAAAAGGAGATGGCATAATGGCTGGTATTACGCTGCACACTGCCCGGCAGGTAGTGCCCATGATCTACGCCTATACCACCCCGGAAATTGCCCGGCACAACGGCTGGACGAAGATCGGCTACACCGAGCAGTCGGTGGACAAACGTCTGAAACAGCAGACCCACACCGCCGATGTGCTGTTCCACGAGGAGTGGCGGGGCAATGCCGTCTATGATGACGGCAGCGGCGAGGTGTTCACCGACCACGATTTCCACGCCTACCTCCGCAAGCTGAACGTGGAGAACGACCGCAAAAACGAGTGGTTCCATCTGGATGGGCAGCAGTCCCGGCGGTATTTTCAGGATTTCCGCATGAACCGGGGCAGGGTGCAGCTGGATGCCGCCATCGCCTACACCCTGCGGGAAGAACAGGCAAGGGCTGTCCGCGACACTAAAATCTATTACCAGAGCCACCCCGGCGGAGAATACCTCTGGAACGCCAAGCCCCGCTTTGGCAAGACCCTCTCCGTCTACGATTTCTGCAAGCAGGTGGATGCACAGACGGTGCTTATCGTCACCAACCGCCCCGCCATCGCCAATAGTTGGTACAGCGACTATGTGCGCTTTCTGGGCAGGGAGTCCGGCTATCTCTTCGTCAGCCATGTGGATGCCCTTGCCGGGCAGCCCCATGTGCTGGACGAGCAGGGTTATCTGGATGCCGCCGCACAGGGCGAGGAGCTGTATAAGCGCATTGAGTTCGTCAGCCTGCAGGATATGAAAGGCTCGAAATATTTCGGCGGCGAGTACGACAAGCTGCGCCACCTGACCGAGCTGAACTGGGATGTGCTGGTCATCGACGAAGCCCACGAGGGCGTGGATACCTACAAGACCGACCTTGCCTTTGAACGCATCCGCCGCCGCTTCACGCTGCACCTGTCCGGCACGCCCTTCAAGGCGCTGGCGAACGACAAGTTTGCTGGGGATGCCATCTTCAACTGGACCTACGCCGATGAGCAGGCCGCCAAGCGGAACTGGCAGGGAGCACCGGGGCAGCAGAACCCCTACGCAAACCTCCCCATGCTCAACCTCTACACCTACCAGATGTCCGAGATCATCCGGGACGAGATCCAGCAGGGCGTGGAGATCGACGGCGAAACGCAGGAATTTGCCTTTGATCTGAACGAGTTCTTCAAGGTGAAGTCGGGCGGCAGCTTTGAGCACGAGGCTGAGGTGGAGCGTTTTCTGGATGCCATGACCACCCAGAACAAGTTTCCGTTTTCGACCCCGGAGCTGCGTGCCGAACTGAAGCACACCTTCTGGCTGCTGAACCGAGTGGACAGCGCCAGAGCGCTGGCGAAAAAGCTGCAGGCACACCCGGTATTCCGGGACTATGAGGTGATCCTTGCCGCCGGTGACGGCAAGCTGGACGACACGGACGAGAACCAGAAGAGTTTTGACCGGGTAAAAGCCGCCATCGCCCACCACGAAAAGACCATCACCCTGTCGGTGGGACAGCTGACCACCGGCGTGACCATCCCGGAGTGGTCGGCGGTGCTGATGCTCTCCAACCTGAAAAGTCCGGCACTGTATATGCAGGCGGCGTTCCGTGCCCAGAACCCCTGCCTTTTCCATGAAAACGGCACCTTCCGCCGCAAAGAGAACGCTTATGTGTTCGATTTTGACCCTGCACGCACCCTGCTGATCTACGAGCGGTTCGCCAACGACCTTTCACAGGACACCGCCAGCGGCAAGGGCGACACCGAGGAGCGCAAGGCGCACATCCAGACCTTGCTCAATTTCTTCCCGGTCATCGGCGAGGACGAGGAAGGGGAGATGATCCCGCTGGATGCAGAAAAAGTGCTCAGCATCCCCCGGAAGATCAAGTCCAAGGAAGTGGTGCGGATGGGCTTCCAGAGCAATTTCCTGTTCCAGAACATTTCCAACGTGTTCAGTGCGCCGCAGGAGGTGCTGGACATTCTGCAAAACTTCCAGCCCATCAGCGAGGCAAAGGCAAAGCCCATCCAGATCACCCCGGACACCGGCGCAGACCTCTCCCTGAACGACAAGGGCGAGGTGGATCTGGACGAGGGCTACGTCATCGGCAAGGCAGCGGATGTGTTCGGGGAAAAAATTTACGAGAGCACCCCGGCACTGGACACCGCCCTGCAAGACCTGACAGATGCTCCGGCTCCTGCCAAAGAAGAGCATCTGGAACCCCTGAAGAAAAGCATCACCAAGGAGATCATCACCCCCATGGTGGAGCAGGCAAAGCAGGAGTATGGGCGCGACCTGAAGCTGTCCGACCAGAAGCGGTTTGAGAGTGCCGCCAAGGCAAAAATGGACGTGGCGGTGAACAAGGTGGTGGACAACTACCGCATCGACCAGAGCCAGCTGGAGACCCAGCGCACCCAGCAGCTGCAAAGCTGCACCACCGCCCAGCAGCGCCAGCAGGTGAACCGGGAATTTGACGCCAAGCAGCAGCAGAGTACCGCCGCCCTGATGGAGACGCTGCAATCCACCATCCAGCAGACGGCGCAGGAAATGCAGCAGACCATCGTGCGCACCGTGGAGACCAACCAGAAGGAGCAGGAGAAAAAGGGCTACGAGGACACCGTCCGTGACCATCTCCGGGGCTTTTCCCGCACCATCCCGTCCTTCCTCATGGCGTATGGCGACGAGACCGTGACGCTGGCAAACTTTGACCAGATCATCCCGGACAAGGTCTTTCAGGAGGTCACCAGCATCACGCTGGAGCAGTTCCGCTTTTTGCGGGACGGCGGGCCGTACATCAACCAAGCCACCGGACAGGAGGAGCACTTTGCAGGCCACCTGTTTGATCCGGTGGTGTTTGACGATTCGGTGAAGGAATTTTTGAACCTGAAGGTCAAGTTGGCGGATTACTTTGACGAGAGCCGCACCGAGGATATCTTCGACTACATCCCGCCCCAGAAAACCAACCAGATCTTTACCCCCAAGTGGGTGGTGAAAAAGATGGTGGATTTGCTGGAGCAGGAAAACCCCGACTGCTTCGATGACCCCACCAAGACCTTCCTCGACCCCTACATGAAGTCCGGTCTGTACATTACGGAGATCGTCAAGCGCCTTTACCGCAGCGAGAAGATGCGGCAAGCCTTCCCGGACGATAACGCCCGGCTGGAACATATCTTTGCCAGGCAGGTCTATGGGCTTGCACCGACTGAGATCATCTACCGCATTGCCATCAGCTACATTCTGGGCTTTGCAAAGGGTCACGGCATCACCGCCCACCATATCCGTCAGGCGGATACGCTGGAATTTGCCAAGGCTGGCACCATGGACAGGGAATTGGATAAGATTTTCAGAGATTGAGAAAATAGAATACAGCATAAAACAAGGGCGGCTGTCTGCGTGGGTGCAGAGGGCCGCCTTTTTGTGCTATGCCTGTTACAAAAATGAAAGCTGTTGAACGTCCGGCAAATCGTTTTCAGGTGTGGAATGATTGGCTTTTTTCATCATGTTTCCAATGGTTTCTTTGATGGTGGACTTGTTTTCGAGACTTTGCTTACGCATCTTTATATCATCGGTGTTCTTTTGAGTCGAACAGATACTGGATTTCAAGATATGATCGTAGAAGTCCAATGCCATGATATTCGTTCGCTCATTTATATCGATCGTGGACTTTCCAGCATATCGCTGAGCGATATTCCGTGCGGTTTGAAACATTGATGTTTCATAAATTTTAAGTTTGCTTGCGAAATCTTTTCCGTTACACCTCGAATTTAAGCTGTCCTCAAGGGGAATCAAATTCCCAATGATACCATTTTCGGGGGAATTTGTATCATCCAAGATATGCTCGATCGTGAAGGCAGCACACTGCTTACTGGCACATTTGTATCGTTCAAGGACTTCCAAAACAACTTGCACACGTTCCTTGTTTCGGTCATCGTCGTAATACCCAGCGTGATGTGACCACCCTAAATTGGAGAATGCTTTGAGAAAGACTTCTTTGCTGGGAAGTTTATTCTTTAACTCTGAGATAAAGCATTCCAATGCGGAGTTGGAGTAGTGGTTTTCGAGAATACTGGAATTTTTGTAAATCGCATTTGTTATTTTGTTCGAATTTTCTTGTCCAATAATGGTATAGCAGATGAAAAAATCATAGAGAAACAGAAGGGTCTCCTCGTACTTCTCTTGGCTGAGGTGACCGAGTTCATATTGATGAATTAGACTTAAAAGGATAGGACGAATTTGTTCTTGCCGATGCTTTTTGAAAAAAGCATATACTTTAAATTCAACATTCGAACAGTTTGCAGATTCCTCAGATTGAGAAGGAGAAAGAAGGCGGTTGTAGTAGATGGACTTCTGATAAATATCGGCAAGAAGCGGAACAGTTGGAATGCCTTTGTTGGAATCACGAATGAGTTTATAATCGCTGATACCTTCCTGAACAGAGGTTCTATATTTGTGGGTTGCATAATGTTTTACAAAGCGTTCGATGTTGTTACCTAAAAGCGATTCGATCTCCGACCAAGTGGTTTTCGCAGAGTCGACATCTCCATCGGGTCTAATGCCTCTTAGAATAAAGTTCTTTAATAGTTCATGCCCTTCCAATGCTGAGCCGCGAGCGTTTAAAATCTCAAAAATCGTGTAAGCATCTTCCTCGGAAGATGCGGTAATATCAACGTATAGCAGATTGTCCGTGATGGCGGTTCGTAAATTGAGTAGGACCTGAATTGGAGAAAGAGCAGATTCTTCAATATGTTTATAAATGCTGTTTATGAAAAACACAAAGGCAGCTGCGAGATTCTTGTTGTTTCGAGAATACTGCTTTACAAGTGCTACGGTTTCAAAACACTTTGCCATATTTGGAGAAATTGAAAAGAGCCCGGTAATAATTCGCTCCAGTGCAATATATTGCTCAGACTTGATGACCATAGTTTCCTGATTTAAATCATCACGAGTGAACAAATACTGCTTTGTTCCTCGAAATTCGTCGTCAAATTCATAGCAATGAAGGCAAAAGGCTACACTTGCAAGAAAAATTGTTAGGGAAATAATCCGTTGTTGACCATCTACAATTGTAAAATATGAGATGCCGTTTTTGCGGTCGTTCTCTTTGTAAAGAACGATACTTCCGATGAAGTGGGTTGCTTCTTTTCCGGTAGCAACGAGCAAGACATCATCAAATAACTCTTGCCAGTTTCTTTTGTTCCATACATACTGTCGCTGGTTTCGGGGTGTTCCATAACAACGCTTGGTGAAAAGGTCGTAGACGTGTTTGTCATCTGCTTCAAAACTCAATGAAAGTCACCTCTTTTTCAGTGGATGGATTTGACCATTTGCTAATTAAGTTCATTTTAACCCATGAGAGCCAGAAAATCAACATTAACGCTATGATTTGGAAGTTGCGGTTTACCGATGAAAAAACGGAATGGACTGAAAAGCTAATAATATAGAAAAACCAATACTGACTTCTACATAATCGCAAGCGACAGTTATGCGACAGTATGCTAGTGCAGGCTTCATCTAACGGATGCGGTTTACGGGTTTAGGTGTTCCCAATAAACATTCCGCAAAACGAAATGCCGTTTATATGCTGACGAATTGTTGGCTTACGCTACGGAGACTCCTAGGGGGCTTTCTAAATTTCAAAGCCATTTTGTAAACCAGACCGTCAGCTTTCAACTTTGACTTGAAACTGGCGGTTATTTCATAACCTAGATGATTTTCGAGTTCACAACACCATATCAAACAGGATAGGCTACCTTGTTTTCTATCTTTTTGCCAAAGTTTTCAGCGTGTTTTCTTGCACACTGCTGAAAGTGGCGTGTTTTCAAAACTTTTTGTTGACATGGCTCGATTTTTGTGGTAACCTATCCCAACAATTTAATATAACATATTTACTTAGAGTTCCAGCTCGGCTCCCGAAGGAGCCGGAGCAAGTTTTTAACTTTCTTATCGCTACATAACGAACCCGAACCAAGGCTATCCCGAAAGGGGTGGTCAGGTTCAGGTTGTTGTGTGGCGATTTTTTATTGCCAAATTCAGCACCGCACCTTGAAAACCGAAAGACCGTCTGCATGGGATACCCGGCGATGACCCCGCAAGGGCAGCACTGACGACTGCGCCAACAGGCGAAGCAAGGAGGAAGTGCTGGCGCAGTGCTCCAATTTTTGCAAGCAAGCGAACAGCGCGCCGCAAAAATTGGCTAAGCACAAGAGGAGAGCCGGAAAACGCCGCCGGAAGGGGGCAGGAACACCATGCAGGGAGAACGGCACACTCAGTATCAACCTTATGCGTTACGGCTCACCTCATGTGGACAATTTGTCTAGCATCGCTTCTTATCAACGCTACGGCTCTATTCTTCCACAAGCTTAGCTTGTGGTTTTTCTTATGAAAAAAAATCCGAATCCTTCTCTTGCGAGAGGGGTTCGGATTTTTTGTTTTATTTCACAGGCATCCCGACCGGACGGAACCGGTCTATTGCCTGCATTCTATCTCAGTCGAGGAAGTCCTCGTTCAGGGTCACACCGAAGTCGCGGGCAATGGCACGCAGGTTGTCATCGGTGATGGTCTGACGGATGAGGCCGCCGCTCATGCTCAGCACCTTGACATAGATCTCGGCACTCTTCTCGATGGTGTGAGCCAGACCAAAGGCGATGTCAAAATCCGGGCCGGAAACGAACAGGCCGTGCTGTGCCCAAATGGCTGCCTGATATTTCTTCATCAGTTCGCTGGTGGCCATGGCGATGTCTGCACCGCCGGGCACCATCCAGGGGCAGACGCCCACACCTTCCGGGAAGACCACCGGGCACTCGGTGGCGCTCTGCCACAAAGCACGGGAGAAGTCGCGGTCGGTCAGGGGCAGAATGTAGGTCAGAGCGATGACATTGGTGGCATGGCAATGGTAGATGACGCGGTTTGCGCCGTTCGTGGCCGCCTTGCGGACGCTGTGGTTCATGAAGTGGCTGGGGAACTCGGAAGTGGGCTTTGCGCCGCCTTCCAGGCCCCAGACGATGCGCCAGCTGTCGCCCTTGTCGTTGATCTCCACGATGCCGATGCTGTGGATGGGATCGGGCTCGACATTGCGGAAGAACTTGCCGGAGCCGGTCGTGATGAAGTACTCACCTGCAAGGTTATCGGCCTGAACACCCATGTTGACCCACTCGCGCGGCTCGGCGTCGAAGTAGGGGCGGCAGGCAGCGACCTCCTCCGCCGTCATGCGGTAGGTCAGGTTGCCGCCGTTGCGCTCATGCCAGCCCTGCAGCCAGCCATCGTTGCACATGCGGATAAAGCCCTTGACGCAGGGGATCTCATAAATTGTAGACATAGTTTTTTGCTCCTTTTTTTGCTTTTGCCGTGCCTGTAGGGGCCGGACATGTCCGGCCCGCCACCTTGCGCAGCTGCCCATTTACGGGTCATGATTTTTATGTTGAGGGCCGGGCATGCCCGGCCCCTACCGTGCATTCGTTGTAAATCACCGCGTAACAATATCCACTGGCACATTGAAGATCTTTGCGACCTTCAGGATCGTGTCGATATGACGGCCCGGGGCGGCGGCCATGTGGTGGGTGGGGCCGGCCTCGCTCCAGCGGTTGCAGAACTCGCGTGCGCCGCAGCTGAACCGGGTGCGCATGTTGGTATCGCCAAAGGTAAAGATGGGGCCGGGTTCATTGACGCCCTCGGCAACCACAAACTTGAAGTGGCCGTCCTTATCCTGCGTGATGGCCAGATAGGTCACATCGCCAACCGGTGGATAGAATTGGGTCAGATAGCCGCCACCAGTCTTGCCGTGGAACACGGGCACGATCTTCATGGTCGGCTTTTTTGCCTTGGAGATATCTGCATCACCGGAGCCGGAATGGCCGATGATGCAGATATCCTCGTTGAAGTCGATGGAGTACATCTCGCTCAACTGGCCGCAGCCCGCAATGGTTTTCAGGATGGACATTGCCATCGAAACCTTGATATCGCCCTCAACCGCGCAGGCAGTGCCCTGCTTGATGAGCATCGAGAATGCAGGAATCAGCATGGAGTCCAGTTTGCCGGCCACACCCTTGGCAAAACCGTCGTAGTGGGAAGCCACAAACGCAATCTTTTCGTCCTTGACCCACTGCTCAAAGGCAACAACATAACGGGCCATATCCCAGACCTTTTCGATCGTGCCGCCGCCCTCAATATCAAAGGTATCCAGAATATCCTGTGCCTTGGCACGAATCGCTTCTTCATCGGTAACATTATCGGCAATGGCCCACATTTTTTCCCAGTCAAACTGCTTGGTGTAAAGCCACATGCGGTTGTATAGGTTGGTTTCGTCAATGTACAGGTCCATCATGCCGGGGTACGGGCGGCCGATCTGGGCAAGGTTGGTATCGCGGAAGCGGCGGCGCACCTGTGCAGCACGGCACCAATCTTCAATTTCAGCCTGCACACCGGGGTCACCGCCCTCGACCACGCCGGTGATAACGGCATGGCGCTTACCGGCGCGTTCCAGGTCGGCAACCATTTCACCAACGGCACCACAGGCGTACAGTTCACCTAGCCAGGTTGGTGTATCAGTGTTGGCATAATCCGGGGCTTTCTTCTTCTGCACATTGACCAGTACAATGGGTACATCCAGATCGCGCACGGCGGGCAGCATGTTGTAAGAGGTTGCATAGGTCAGCAGCTGCAGAATAACCAGGTCAACGTCTGCGGCACGGAACTTATCGCCCGCTGCCATGGACTGCTCTTTGGTGGTAACAATGCCGCCGTCAATGACCTCAACGGTATCGGGAATGGTCTTTTTGAAAGCGGCATACTGACCCTCAAATTCAGGAACCAGGGTTGGGAACTGCGGCAGATAGGCCCCCAGAGCAATGGCAAACACGCCAACACGGGCTTTGGTTTCAACTAACATGGATATTACCCCCTGTAATAAAATTTATTGCGGATCACATTCCAAAATAGTGAACGACTTTTTGATGGAGGCGCGTGCATCCGCAAGGTCTTTGAACTCCCCTGCACGGATCATCTGCACCATCAGGTTGCCAAGGGCGGTACCCTCGGTAGGGCCTGCAAACACGGGCAGCTGGGTGGCATTTGCGGTCATCTGGTTCAGGTACATATCCTGGCTACCGCCGCCCACAATATTGATGCTGGTATATTCTTTGCCGGTCAGGCTTTGCAGCTCTTGAATAGCGGCCTGATAATCATGCGAAAGCGAGTTGTAAATGGTCTGCATCACTTCGCCGGTGGTGGCGGGAACCGGTTTGCCGCCGTCTATGCAGGCAGCCTTGACTTCTTTGATCATGGATTTCGGCGCCAGGAAGCGGTCGTCGCCAGTGGATACGATCCCGGCAAAGCTGCTGGCTTCCTGCGCGGCGGCAATCAATTCCGGGAAAGACGGGCGGGTTCCGGTCTGCTCGCCAAGTTCACGCCGCACAGACTGGATCATCCACAGGCCCATAATGTTCTTAAGGTAACGGTAGCGGTATTCATAGCCGCCCTCGTTGGTAAAATTGGCCTGCATGCTGGCAGGGGTCGTGATGGGGTCTTTGTTTTCCACACCCAGCAGGCTCCATGTGCCGCTGGAAAGATAAACGGCCTTATCATCCCTTGCGGGAACAGCCAAAAAGGCGGAGCCGGTATCATGTGTAGCGGGCAGTACGACGGTACAGTCAAAGCCGACATAATCCTTGACGGCGGAGCTCAAATTTCCCAGTTTGGTGCCGGGGGTGCTGATTCTGCTAAAGATTTTGCGCGGCAGACCAAGCCGGTTGATGATTTCATCGTCCCAATCCTTGCTTATAGCGCCCACCAGGGCAGTGGTGGAAGCATTGGTGTACTCGTTGGCCATCACGCCGGTCAGGCGGTAATTCAGGTAATCCGGCACCATCAAAAAATGCTCGGCAGCGACAAGCTGTTCCGGGTGCTCTTTCTTTAAGGCACACAGTTGGTAAACCGTGTTGAACGACTGGTACTGAATGCCGGTACGGGCGTAAAGTTTTGTAAACGGCAGAATGGGTTCCAGTTCCTCCCGCATGGCGGCGGTGCGGCCATCGCGGTAAGCAACGGGGTCCCCGATAGGGGTACCATCGGCATCCAGAAGCAGAAAGTCAACAGCCCAGGTATCAATACCGACCGTTGTGGGCGTATAGCCTGCATCGTGGGCGGCTTTCAGCCCCTCGATCACATTCTGAACCAGGCCTTCCATATCCCAGCAAAGGTGACCGTTCTTTTCAATCAGGCGGTTTTCAAAGCGGTAGACTTCATGCAGGGCCATAACACCATGTTCCACGGTGCCAATAATGTGCCGGCCGCTGGATGCTCCGATATCTACAGCAAGATAACAGGTTTGCATCTTTCTCTCCTTTTTGGTAAAATACGAATCAGGCGAACTGCCTTATGCTATTAGTATAGCGGCATAATATCCGGCATTCCATGGTTTGAAGTGGACTGTTTTTTGTGAAAATTCTACTTTGCCATTCCCTGCTGGCAAAGACGGTTTCACTGCTTTTGCTTGACTTATAGTAATGGGAAAAAATTAAGTCTGTGTTTTTTCGATGACAAGGCGAAGCTTGTTGTAATACTGTCGCAGTGCCTGGCGAAAATGCTAAGGCAACACCGCACAATTCCCGCCTTGCGGCTTAAGCACCGCTCCGGCAGCT
>OGXX01003491.1_pt1 | contig 13045 bp, 3 predicted proteins | sample 1576301 | NCBI WGS metagenome assembly OGXX01 (sample SAMEA3541469, study PRJEB24748) | human gut metagenome | biome: human gut; feature: human-associated habitat; material: faeces | place: China | collected 2012
GATCTGGCAGCAGGATTGATGACGATGCCGTCATAGACGCCGTAGGCCGCCTGGATGGCGTCCACAATGGTCCCCTCGTGGTTGGACTGGACGAAACCGACCTCGATGCCCTCGGCATCGCAAGCGGTGCGGATGAGGGCCAACAGGGACTCATAATTCTGGCTGCCGTAGATGGCAGGCTCCCGCAGGCCCAGCAGATTCAGATTGGGCCCGTTGATGACCAGAAGCTTCATAGCAGCGCCTCCTTAATGGTTTGTACCGTGACCTCCAGCGCCCCGTCGTTGGACACCGTCACATCGGCAAAGCGGCGGTACAGCGGCTCCCGGCGGGCGCAAAGCTGAGCGAGGTCCGTGGCTTTGGAAATCGGTACGGATTGGAACGGACTGTATGGGGGCAGCGTTATTTTCGGAAAGCCCTTTGAGAGCGGCGGATTAACCTACACTCTGCGTGCGCCCACGGTGGGCAGCGGAGTTTCGGAGGAGGGTACGGTTATCCCGGAAAACAACGAATGGGATGCCATCCGGAATAAGGGATATATAACAGGCAACGACTCTTATTGCTGGGGACAGGATACCTTCAGCGAGGACGCCTCCAAACGATCGAGCCGCAGGTTTGATAACGGCGAGCTGAGATCGGAAGGAAACGATACCTGCATACGCCCTGTTCTGGAAATCCCCGCCGAGCTCACGAAAAAGGATTTCAAGGTGGTCACCCTGGACCTTAACGGCGGCTATGTGTGGAGCACCGCCGGCAGGACTTCGGGGAAAATCAAAATCCTCGTAAAAGCCGGGCAGGACTTCTCTGCGCCTGTGAATTCCGAAATGTATTTCGCCACGAATCTGAAGAAAAACAACTTCCACTGGCGGGATGAAAACGGGAACATTTACCGAGTGGGCGACCCCGTCCCCGCCGAAGTAAATACCCTTACCGCGTGCTGGACCTTCGAGGAGAAGTTTTCCTTTGAACCCGGCTCCACATACTATTTTAATCTCTCCGAGGCCGGTATTCCCGGCAGCGCCAACACCGATTTTTACGGCGGCTCCCTTGACTGTGTACCCTTTACCTATGCGGGAACGGTCGATACCTATGCTCAAAAGGGCGGCTCGTCGGCAGTGACCGACGGCAGCAGAAGCCTGCTTGTGGCAAACTACAATGTGACACGGGATGTGAGCTGGGATGCGCTTAATGAAAAGGGCTTTATTTTCGGAAAGCCCTTTGAAAGCGGCGGCGTGAGCTATACCATGCGCGCGCCCTCGGCGGGAACCGACAGCTATTTGAACAAAACGGAGGTGCGCGGCACTCCGTGGAACAACGAATGGGATACGATCCGTGTCAAGGGCGAGATCGACCCCGCAAGCCTCACCAGAAACTATATCAAAAATTGGCAGGGATCGCCCTCCTGGGGGCAGGATGCCCTCACCGGTGATGCGTCCATGCGCGTATATCGGGGCGGCGAGGGGGCCGACAGCTTTGCAGGCGCCTCTCCGTCCTCCGGCACGGGCATAGGCTATCGCCCGATTCTTGAGATACCGGAGGAGATCGAAGCCGACGAGCTGAGAGCGGTAACGATCAACCTGAACAAAGGCACGCTTGGCGGCGATACCGGACCTGTCCGTATGATCGTACGTAAGGGCGCGTCGTTTACGGCGCCCACATCAAAGCACCTGACCGACTCCGAAGGAAATCCCGCTTCGGCAGACTTTGTGTGGGTGGGCGACGACGGGAATGCCTATGCCCCAGGCGCGACCGTGCCCGGAAATGTCAGAATGCTGGTGGCCCGGTGGGCTGAGGACAGCATTGGTATGCCTCCGGTCCCTTACCTTGACGAAAACGGTCAGATGCAGGGGTGCCTTACCTATACCGAGCTGACGAGCTATTTTGAGCCAGATATCAAAAATAACCCGTTTTATGACCTGTCGGCAGGCTGGTATGTAATAAGCGGCGATGTGACGGTTACCAGCCGTATCCGTCTGAACGGCGATGTGAAGTTTATACTGACGGACGGCGCCCAGCTGGATGCAAAATGGGGCATTGACCTGGGGGCCGGCGACACCTTTACCATCTATGCTCAGACTGACGATGCCGAAACCATGGGCAAGCTGACGGCCTGTATTCCGGATGCCATCGATCTGTACGGAATTCCTAAAGAGGAAAAAGAGGAAGCCGAATGGATCTCTGAGTTCCGCAATAATACCCCCGGCATCGGTATGAAAAGCTACCATGCCAGAAGAGACGGGAGGACAAGGGGCGTTTCCCGGGATGAAGGAGACGTCATCATCAACGGCGGCCATATCAAGGTAAAGGCGGGGACAGGCGCTTCCGGCATCGGAGGGACCGGCGATATGCGCTATCCCAGTGAAGGCATAAAGGGCGGTAATATTACCATAAACGGGGGTATTGTCGACGCATCCACCGGAAGCTACCTTGCAAGTGCTCTCGACAGCGGAGTCGGGATCGGAACCAATAAATACGAGTTGGGCGGCAGCGTTACCATCAACGGCGGCACCGTCATAGCCAAGGGCGTGGATTGCGGAATCGGCGCCGGGAAAGGCGGAAACATTACCATCAACGGCGGCGATGTGACGGCGATAGCCGGCGTAACAGAAGATTCGTCCAGATACTACTGGCCGAAGGGCATCGGTATCGGTTTGTGGCATGATGGTACTGTAACCATAAACGGCGGTAACATCAACGCCTCCACCGTCTACAGCGGAGCGGGAATCGGCGGATATTATGCGGATGTCGCCATCCACGGCGGCAATATCGAGGCTACCGGAAGCGGAGAATCGAAATTTCCTCCCTCCGTAGGTATCGGCAGCGGAAAAAGCCTCTTGATCGACGGCGGTGTTATCCATGCGTACGGCAAAGGCGGCGCGGCAGGCATCGGCGGTGCAAACGTATGGAAAACCGAGGAATATTCCGAAAACGCGTCCCTGCTCATCACCGGCGGAGAAATTTACGTTTCGGCAGAGGGCAACGGCGCCGCTATAGGCGGAACAAGCAAACTCGATTACGGATCAATCACCATTATCGGCAATGCCATTAAGTCCCTTTCCAGCGAGTCCGGTCCCTGTATCGGTGCGTCGGTGGATAAAAGCGTCGGCGATATCACGATCACGGACGCCGAGCTTCCTCTGTTTAACTGCAAATATAATCTTATCGGCGGCAGCCCGCTTGAAGAAGGGAATAAGATTCACATTCAAAACTCCCGTGTCATGTCCGTGAACGGAAACGATACCTACTTGGGAATTTCCGTAGGCAATAACGGCACTCTCATTGTAGAAAACAGCGAAATAAACCTGCCCAAGCCAAGGAGCATACAGGGCGGGGACGGATCGAGCATTATTCTCAGAGATTCCAATATCCATACCTGCGGAATCTATATGAAACGTGCCGGTACGCTGAAAAAAGTGGAAATTACCGACTGCACCGTGATAACGGGGGCTATGATCGGCGGCAATGCCGATAATGCCGCTGTGGGTGAAATCGTGATTCGCGGAAGCAGTATAAGCATGGCCGACGATCATTACTCCAACAGATGCTGTATCGGCAGCGGTAAGTATGCCGCCTTTAAAAGTATTGACATTCAGGACAGCAAGCTTCATCTGCCGGTGGCTGTCGATGCTTCGGCAATAGGCGGCGGATGGTACACCTCATTTAAGGAAGACGCACGGATCCGCATTGCAAACAGCACGGTAGATGCCACCACTTACAGGCTGTGCCCTGCAATCGGTGCGGGCTATTATGCGACCGGCGACGCAACGCTGGAGATCATCATTGAAAACAGTAATGTGATCGCCAAAGGCGGCACCTTGCGCTCGGGCAGCTCCGGCACTTATGTTCCCGGTATCGGAAAAGACAGCTACAGCAAATGGCTGAATGTCAAAATCCAAATCACGGACAGCACCGTAGAATCCCTGCGCCATACAGAGCAATGGGAGGAACCCGATGACTACCGCATTTATGACGGCCTGCACGAAAAGAACCTGCCGGGTATTCCGGAGGAAAATATGACCTTCTGCGGCAGTACCGTCAACGGGAAGCGGTTCGACCATGACGTTGATGCATACGGCAAATGCCGTCTCTGCGGGAAATACGATCTGGGATACTGCTATGAAAACGGACTTCTGCGCCTTTCCGGGCTTGAAAATTGCCTGTTCGACGGAAGCGAAAAGAAGCTGACAAGGCTTGTTCATCGGACCGATCCGGAGGTGCTTACCGTTTTGGAGGAAGGCACGGACTATACCGTAACTTATAAGAACAACATATATCCTTACACCCTATCACCGGGCGATGACGGGTTTGATTCCGCAAAGGCCCCTAAGGTGACGATCTGCGGCACGGGAAGCTTTTGCGGCAGGGCGGAACACTGTTTCACTATCGGCGGTCAGGCGCAGCCGTCCTATACCGTAAGGTTTGATACAAACGGCGGCACGGCGATCGCCGACAGAACCGATGTGAAATGGACAAATCGCGTGCTGGAAAACATAGAATCTCCCAAAAGACCCGGGTATTATTTCGCCGGATGGATGTGCGGCGAAACAGCCGTCCATGCGGCAACGACCTATGCCGACCTTGCAGGGGACGAGAGCGTTCAATCCGTCACGCTCACCGCCTTGTGGGAGGCCACCGGGTATCCCTGGGGCGAGATCCGCATTGACGAGCGCAACGCATGGCAGAGATTTCTGAATCTCATTTCCTTCGGCCTGTTTTTCCGGGAGGAGAAAACCGTGACCGTTACCGCCGGGGATGCAAACGGAGAGGATGTTGAGGTCGAATATTTTATCGGTGATAAGATGTACTTTGTGGGAAGCTGGGACGGCAATACCTTTTCGCCCTACACCGGCCCTATCGGCATCGATGCGGACGGAAGGTATGCCGTTTATGTAAAGATCACCAATGCCTCCGGCAAGGTCACTTATTTAAGCTCCGACGGCTTTGTTATTGACACCGCCGCCCCGGTCATTCAGGGCGTTGAAGCGGGTAAGATCTATTGCGATGAAGTGACCGCTGCCATAGTTGAGGAGAATATCGACACCGTTACGGTCGGCGGCGAGCCCGTTACCCTTGACGAAAACAACCGTTTTGCCATTCCCCCGGCAAACGGTCCTGTGACCATTGTAGTCACCGATAAGCTCGGCTACCGGGCAGAAGTCACCATAACGGTGTTTGACGGACACGATCCCGACCCTGACACCAACATCTGCAGTCACTGCGGTATTGCGGTTGCGGCGGATCTGAAGCTGGGCGATACGGTAACGCATTTCGGAACCGTTATCGAGGCATTGAAGGAAGCCTGCAAGCCGGAAAATTCCGGCTGCACGGTGAAGCTCTGGGCGCGTAATACCATGCTGCCCGACGGATTTTATGCGGATACGGATTCCACGGGCTTCACGCTGGATCTCAACGGCAGGAGCCTCGGCGGATATCCGCTGAATGTGGGCGGCGCCGGACGCAGCGGCAAGCTGACGGTCATCGACGCAAGAGGCAACGGCACCCTGGGCCTTGCGGTGAGAGACGGCGGCGAGGTGACAGTCGGCGGCAGCAAAGACACAGCCTATTCCATTGCGGTTTACGGCGGTACGCTTAAATTCACCGGCGGACATATAAATGCCGGAATGTGCGATCTCTATAACGGTGTGAAGCTGACCGATCTCCTTCCCGAGGGCTATGCCTACCGCCGTTACGACGGTATCGGAACGGAGTTTTCAAAGAACAGCTGGGTTTCCCGTGCCGACGCCGAAAACAGAACCGGCTGGGCGGCTGTCGGGCAGTACGACCTTGCCGTGATGAAATGCGAGCACGTCGGAATGGATTCGGACGGCAACTGCCCGTATTGCGGACTGAAAATAGCGGCAGCTATCACAAAACCCGGTGTTTTCAGGGGATATACAGATATCAATGAGGCAATTTCCGATGCGCAAAGCGATGAAAATCGCGGCTGCGCCCTTACCCTTTGCAATGGCGAAGTCAGGTCTTTAACGCTGAGTAAAGGACGGCTGGCCCTTGAAATTCGGGGCGCCGCTGTCGACTATTGCACAATTAGCGGAGCGGATGTAACCATAGACCGCAATATGGACGCATGGGTCACCTTTACCGGCGGAAAGCTCAGCATTACGGGAGGTATATTCACCAATTATGTTAGCCTGAAAAGTAGTGAGGCTCGTATCTCCGGCGGTCAGTTCGCAGATATCGACATGACGGAAAACTCCAAAGTCAGCACCCTTGCCGGCTATCTGGGGGAGGGCCGTGCCTTCGCCGATAAGGACAGCGGCGAAATCGTAAACGGTTATGTGACCGGTCTTAAAAATGTCACGGTCTTACCCCATGCGCATGACTGCCGCTGGAATACCGAAACCCACGAAAAGAGCTGTATCTGCGGCTATGTTGAGGCAACCGACAGTGACGCGCCGATAATTTCCGGCATTGAAAACGGAAAGACCTATTACAGTGCTGCCGAATTCACCGTGACCGATGATAACGACTTTACCGTGACGGTGGACGGCGAAGAGGTACAGCTGACGCTGGGCAGTTATATCCTTATGCCCGACAACAAACAGCATACCGTCACCGCCACCGATGTTGCCGGAAACACGACGAGCGTTACGGTAACTGTAAATATGCTCTATAAGGTCACTTTGAGCAGCGGTGCGGGATATACCCTCAGCGGTGATCCGCTTGTCGGCCACGGTCAGGAGTATACCTTTACTTTGGAATTTGCGAAAGGGTATTCCAAGACCGAGAATTTTATGGTCGACGTAAACGGCGCGCCCATGCATTCCGACAGCGGCAGCTATACCGTATCACCAGTGACGAGCGATATTGTCATCACCGTTTTCGGTTTTGCGGATATTACTCCGCCCGCAGCGGAAATCACTATAAGCACGAACAGATTCAATTCGTTCATGAACACGATCACCTTCGGTCTGTTCTTCAAGAAAACGCAGACGGTGACGGTGACCGCATCGGATAACGGCAGCGGACTTTCAAAAGCGGAATACCTGCTTTCCGAGACCGCGTTTGAGGATAAGGACGCGATTGCCGGCGACTGGACGGCGCTTACGCTTGCGGACGGCAGCGCGAGCTTTGATATCGAGCCGGACAGGAAAGCATTTGTATACCTGCGTGTGACGGATGCGAGCGGCAACATTACCGTTATCAATTCCGATGGTGTGGTGGTTTACACCGATGCCGAGGCAATCACCGAAGCAGTCAGCTTTACAAAGCTTGACGGCGCGGATGTTTCCTTCCGGGTCAGCCTTAACGGCAATACCGTGGCGGCGCTGTATAACGGTGACGCACTTCTTGACAGCGCTGATTATACGGTATCCGCAGACGGAACCGTAACTCTTAAAAACAGCTATCTTTCCGCTCTTGCAGCAGGCGAATACACCGTCCGTGCGGCCTATAACCCGTTGGGTGAGGAATACAGGTCGGGTGACGAGCCTGCCGTGACATCGGTAAAATTAACTGTGAGCAGGAAAACGCCGAGCATCAGCCATGTGTCGGGCGATGCAAAGAACTACGACGGAAATCCGATAAGCGCGCCGACCTTTGATACCGATTCCGACGGTACTCCGACGGTTGAATACAAGCCTGCAGATGCGGATGATTCGGCATATACCGCTGCCGCACCGAAGAATGTCGGCAAGTATACGATTCGCATTACAACGGCCGAGACCGACACCTTCAAAGCGGCGTTCTCGACGATGGCCTTTGAAATTAGGCCCGGGGAAGTGACTGTCTCCGGCGTTGCTGTCGGCGACAAAACCTACGACGGCAACGCTTATGCAGCGATCACCGCTGTCGGAGCATTAGACGGACTTGTTGACGGCGACAGGGTTGACATTGTAACCGGCAAGGCATTGTATAATGATGAGAATGTCGGCAACGGCAAGACGGTCACATTCTATGACTTTGCCCTATCGGGAGACGACGCTGCAAACTATGTACTGTCGGCGCAGCCCGCCGGCACTACGGCAAGTATTTCTGCCAGGGAACTGACGATTAAGGACCTTGCGGTCAAGGATAAGCAGTACGATGGCAAAAACTCAGCCGAGATCGACGGCACACCTGCACTTGTGGGCATGGTCGACGGCGATGTACTTGAGCTTGTGAACGGCGTTCCCACCTTTGACAGTGTGACGGTCGGCAATAACATCCCGGTCAGCTTTACGGCGTTTACGCTCTCCGGCGACAGTGTGACCGTCGGCAACTACACGCTTACTCAGCCGACCGGCATTACGGCGAGCATCGTGGAATATTCTGCTGACGGCAGCGAGTATGAGGTAAATTCCAACGACTGGATCAATAAAGACTTTGTTATCACGGCAAAAGCGGGCTACAAGCTCGGCCTGACCGATACGGCAAACGGCGAGTGGGTAGATTCCCTTACGGCGTCGGATGAAACCGGTAACGGCAAGCTTACCTTCTTCGTGAAGAATACCGGAACCGGAGTTATTTCTGCGGCAGTTACCGAGAACTACAAGATTGACAAGACCGCGCCGACCGGTGAGGTTAAGCTGAACGAACGCACGGCGTTCCAGAAGTTTATCAACAAGATTACCTTCGGTCTGTTCTTTAAGGACGATGTCCATGTCAAACTGACGGCGAAGGACGACGCCTCCGGTGTGAAGTCTGTGCTGTACTTCAAGTCCGATAAGGTGCTTACTGACAATGAGGTTCGTGCAATCACCGATTGGACGGATAACAGCGACTTCGACATTGAGGCAAAGGATATGGATAAATTCATTATCTATGTCCGCATTGAAGACAATGCCGGAAATGTCATCTTTATCGGCTCGGACGGTGCGACCTTTGATACCGCCGCACCCGAAATCGTCGGCATCGAGAACGGCAAGACCTATTATGTGACTAAGAAGGTCGCGATCGACGACGAAAACCTTGAGTCGGCAACGCTGAACGGCGAGTCCGTTGAGGAGATATTCCTCCTTGTCGGCGACACGGAGGCGACATATTTCATCCGTGCGGTGGATAAGGCAGGTAATGTGACGGAGTATACGGTCTATATGAAGCCGCTTTCGTCCGTCACCGATGCTGTTTCCGGTATCACGGTCGGCAATGTCAGGTCGAGCGATGCGGAGACGATATCCGCAGTCGAACGGCAGATACTGGATATTGCCGAGGCGTTTGACGACGGCGAATCCACCGAGGAGGAATGGAACAAGCTGACCGAGGCGGCTGCAAAGTGCAAGGACCTGAATAAACGCATCACAGAGGTTGCGGATGAGATCTCCCGTCTGATCGACACCATGAACGGCTACGATATCGACAAAGTGACGAGTGCCGACAAGGCGGACATTGAAAAACTGATTGCCGATACCGACACGCTGCTTTCCGGCGATAACCTGACGGACGCGGAAAGAGCTGCTCTTAAAGCTCTGAGGGGCACGGCACATGCGCTCCTTGACCGCATTTCGGCTGCAAAATATGCTGCCGAGGACGATGAAATCACTTCGGTCAAGGATATTACAAAGGACAATGTAAAGCTCCGGGACAAGGAATCCTTTGAAAAGGCGGAAAGGGCTTTGGAGGGCGCTCTGCGTGACTTCGGCGGCAACTATACCGAAGAAGAGGGCAAGAACCTTGGAGAGAAGCTTGAAGCCGTGAAAGCGGCGCTGACTGCCATCGGTAACGCCGAAAAGGCGGCAGAGGAGATCGGCAAGCTGCCATCGGTTGATGACGCCAAGCTCAGCGACAAGAGTGCGCTCGACCGAGTGAAGGAGATCGTTGCGGGGCTTACCGAGAACGAGAAAGCTATGCTCGGCAAGGATGCTCCGGGCAAACTCGATGCGCTGGCTGAGAAGATCAAGGCGCTTGCTGAGGAAGCAAATTCTCCGGGGACCGGCGATACAGGGAATCCGGCTCTGTGGATTGCATTGCTATTCATCAGCGGCGGTTTTGTGATCGGCACTACGGTTGTAAGCAAAAAGAAAAAGCGCTCCGTGAAATAACGGACGGCGGGACAGTCAAATTATAGTGGCTGTCCCGCTTTTTCGCAGCTTTTCGCAAGCCGCTCTTGAAATGATCACAATTCTATGCTATACTAATCGTAACCGAACGGTCGGTACTTATAAAGGAGCGAAGCAACATGAAAACAACAGAGCAACAGCACAACGCGCGCAAGCGTGAACTAATGGAAAAGTGCTTCGAGTGCTACGCGGAAAACGGGCTCACGGGCACGGGGATCAAAGCCTTGGCTGATGCCTGCGGCTGCACGAAGGCAAATCTGTATTCTTATTTCAAAAACCTTGACGAGCTGATCATCGAATCTACCGCCTACTGTATGGAAAAGGTCGAGGACGACTTTATGGAGATGGCTCCAACCGACCTCAAGGATGTCGTCCGGTTTGTGAAAGAGGTGCCTTACTGGACAGCCAAAAAGCACGGGAAAAAATATCGCCTGATGTATCAGATCTATACGCATCCGAAGTATATTGAGCACGGCAAGAAATTCTTTGAGGGCGTCAACGAGCGCTATACGGAATATGCTAAATCGTTGGAGCCTAAGATCGGCATTCCCTATACGGTCATCACGCCGCTGATTTTTATATTCGTCCGCGCCTGCGTCCACTATGCCATGTTCGAGGATGAATACTACCTGAAAACCCAGATGGAGGTCTTAAAGCAGGGAGTTGCCCTGTTTGCGGATAAATACAAGGCAAACCAACCATAAGCAGGTCTGTCACCGCTCATTTACGGCGAGGGCAGCGGTGCAAAGCTTCGCCGTGACAAACCATTCCGAACGGAGGAAAGAAGATGAGAACAGAAAGGAAACTGCTCACAGGCTCACTTTTGGCGCTTTGCATCTTGTAGAAGAATTCAGCGGCACCATTACAATAAATGTTCTTGATTAAGTTTATATAACGGAGGTAGAAAGAAATGAAAAAACGAATACTCAGCATCCTGCTTCTATTCTGCATGGTGCTGACGCTGCTGCCGACAACAGCCTTTGCCAGCAATGACGGGGCAAAAGCCATACAGCTCGGTACAAGTGGGATCAGCGGTTATGACAGCACAAATAACAGCTATGACTATATTCATTTTGGCACATGGGATAACAGCACCGTCAAATGGCGTGTGCTGGATACAAAAACCAATATGCCCAATGCCCGGGAGGAGGACGGATTTTTTCTGCTCTCTGATGCACTGCTTGGGACAGGGGAATATGGCGGCGTAGAATTTGATTATACGACCCCATATTTCAACGACTGGAAGGGCAGCCGTGCGCAGGACTGGTGTAATGACTTTTACAGCAGAAGTCTCAGCATTACGGAGCAAAAAGCTGTTTTGGCAACCAGCAAAAGTGATGCTCTATACGGTATGTACTATGCCGCTTCTGACAACATCCTGGATGGGGACAAGGTGTTTTTCCTCTCGGCAGAGGAAGCGGAAAATGCAGCCTACGGATTTACCGATGACAATGCGCGTATCGCCAATTATGGCGATAGTGCATACGTATGGTGGCTCCGTTCTCCTAGAAGAATGAACCCTGATTCTGCGGGGACGGTCAATGAAAAGGGCGCTGTGATCGGTGAATGGGTAGGCCAAACCAACGCCGCCCGCCCTGCCTTCAACCTGAAGCCGGACTCTGTCCTCCTCGTTTCTGCAGCCGTTGGCGGCAAAGGTACTGCTGACGGAATGTTCAAAATCCCGGAATACAGCGGGGACGAATGGAAATTGACACTTTTGGACGATACCCGTACTTTTAGGGTAACGGAAACTACCGCAGCAGGAAAACCCGGCGGCACGGTTACGCTGAACTTTTCCGGGCCGAGAACGGGGCAGAATGAATATATTTCTGCGATTATCGAGGGTAAAAACGGTGCGACCCACTATGGAAGAATTATGAAGCCCACTGCCGCAGACAGACAGCTCAGCTTTACACTGCCGCATGACCTTGCCAGCGGAAATTATAAACTCCATGTGTTCTCCGAGCAGTATAATGGTGATTACCAGACTGACTACGCCAGCCGATTTCAGACGGTAGCGTTGACGGTGGAGGAGGCAGCCACCGAGCAGTTTGCCCTCACTCCTGGCGGCACTTATTACTTTGACCTCTCCGGTGAGAACATTCCAGGCACAATAAACGATGATTTACCGGACAAATCAATGCACTATGTTCCCTTTACCTATGCAGGGGCAGTGAACGCCTACAAGCTCACATCTGCGATGGCAACCACCGAGGAGTATGCACAGCAGTATAAATACGACCACAGCCTGTTTATAGCGGACCATGCCGTAACGCATACGGTAAGCTGGGATGACTTAAATACGAAAAGTCTGATTTTCGGCAAGGACTATGTCGCCGGCGGCGTGGACTATACCCTGCGCGCACCGTCTTGTGGAAGTGGGTTTACCGGTTCAGACGATTCAGAGCGCGGTACGCCCCAAAGCAATGAGTGGGACGCGGTGCTGGACAAGAACAGCGGCTATGTCAAAAACTGGAACGACATATATTCGTGGGGGCAGGACACATCAAGTTACGAATCGTGGTATCGTGCGGTTCGCGGGTACTATTCGGCCCGCGGCTGGGGCAACTACGGTGCTGCGTACTCCTACCCGAACGTCGGTTTCCGCCCCGTGCTTGAAGTCCTGAACTCTGACACACTGGGCTCTGACGGACTGAAGGTCGTTACCCTTGACCTGAACGGCGGCAAGCTGGGTGGTAGCTCCGATGCTATTCAGATCATCGTGAAAACCGGCAGCGAGTTTACCGCGCCCGCGTCCGGCGGTTTGACCCGCCCGGACGGAGATACAGGCAATTTCTTCATGTGGCGCGGAAGCAACGGTAAATTCTACGTTCCCGGTGACAGTGTTCCTGCTGATGTGACGACCCTGACGGTGCAGTGGACAGCCCCGACCTATACCGTAACCCTGAATACGAACGGCGGCACGATCAACAACGGCAATGTCACCGAATACACCTACGGCGTGGGTGCAACACTCCCGACAGATGTGACGCGCACCGGGTACACCTTCAAGGGCTGGTATGATAACGAAGGCTTGACCGGCGATCCTGTGA
>OGXX01003498.1_pt1 | contig 13026 bp, 10 predicted proteins | sample 1576301 | NCBI WGS metagenome assembly OGXX01 (sample SAMEA3541469, study PRJEB24748) | human gut metagenome | biome: human gut; feature: human-associated habitat; material: faeces | place: China | collected 2012
GTCCCGCCGCGGCAAAATACGGCAGGAGCGACGGCACGAGAAGCGTTCCCCACAGCCGGAGCCCGTCGGCGGCACCCTGCCGGGCGTCGGCAGAGGAGAAGAGGAAGAGAAGAAAGAGCGCCGCGCCCGCGGCGTATCCGAAAAAGCGTCTTTTCATCATATCGCTACTCTATGTCCTTACCGGACGGTTCATGCGGCATGTACGTCCTGCCGCGCTCATAGGATGACGGGGAAGGGGGCGGGGCTATGAAACTACGCGATACGGTGGCGGATCTTGCCGATTCGCTCGAACTGCCGGAGGAGGCGGTCTCCGATGCGATGCGCGTGACGCTCATCGGCCGGCGGCGCGCCGTGGTGGAGCATCACCGCGGACTGCTCGGATACGACGCGCAGAGCGTCGAGGTGAGCGCCGCCGCCGGGAGAGTGCGTATTCTCGGCGCCGAGCTGACGCTGCATGCCATGGACCGGGACACGCTGATCGTGACCGGGCGGATCGCCGCGGTGGAATATGCGTAAGGGGAAAACAGGGCGCGTCGAACGGCTGCTGCGCGGCGTCGCAGAGATCCGCATCACGGGCGCGGCGCCGTGGAAGCTCATCAACGCCTGCGTCCGCGAGCGTATTACCGTGGAGGGCGTGGAGTCGGACGATCTTATCACGTGCCGGGCGCTGATCTTCGCTGCCGACGCGGAGCGGGTAAAGTCGCTCGCGCCGCGCTGCGGCTGCGATGTCGAGGTGCTGTCCGTGCGCGGGAGACCGGTGTGGAAGAAGTTTCTGCACCGGCGGCGGTGGGCGGCGCTGTGCGCCGCAGCGGTCTCCGCGGCGGTGCTCGTCTCGTCGCTTTTCGTATGGGACATCCGCGTGACGGAGAACGATTCCGATGTGCCGGATGCGCTCATTCTGCACACGCTCGCGGAGCAGGGGGTGGGCGTCGGAAGCTTCTGGCCGGGCTTTCGGGGAGAGCGCATCCGTTCGCGCGCACTTGCCGAGCTGCCGGGGCTCAGCTGGCTCGCGGTAAACGTCCGGGGAAGCACGGCGAGCGTGGAGGTGCGCGCCGCAGTGGAAAAGCCGGAGATCACCGATCCCCGGCAGGCCGCAGACGTGACGGCGTCGCGCTCCGGCGTCATTACGGAGATCCGCGTCTTTGAGGGCGAAGCGCTCGTTTCGCGCGGCGACGCGGTGACGGCGGGGCAGACGCTCGTGAGCTGCGAGCGCGCCGCGCGCCGGGGAGAAACGCGCACCGTCCATGCGCGCGCCGAGGTCACGGCGCATACCTGGTATGAACTGACGGCCTCCGCGCCGCTCTCGGCACAGGAAAAAGGGAGCACGGGCGCGGCGCGGTACCGCTTCGCGCTGCTTATCGGAAACACGAGAATAAATTTTTACGCGGATAGTGGAATTTCGGGTACGGAGTGTGATAAAATTACAAGGATATGGCAGCTGGGCGTAAAAGACGTGTTTTCCCTGCCGGCTGCCGCCGTGGTTGAGACCGCGCAGCCGTATACGCTCTGCGAAACGGCGCTCTCCCGCGCGGCGGTGCGTGCGTCGCTCGAAAAAGAACTGCGCGCCGCGCTGCAGGAACGGCTCAGCGAAACGGGCGCGGTGCTCTCGGAATACTTTACCGAGTATGAGGAAAACGGCATGCTCACGCTCACGCTGCGCAGCGAGTGCGAGGAGCGCATCGACGAAGAAACTCTCCGGCGATGACCGGATGAAGAATACAGGAGAATCCATGGAACGAATCATTTCCGCCGAGCGTGTCGAGGACATTCTCAATGTTTTCGGCTCGTTCGACCAGAATCTGCACATCATTGAAAAGGAGTGGAACGTCTGTGTCACGGACCGGGACGCCGAGCTGAAGATCTCCGGCGAGCCGGAGGACGTGGTATCCGCGGAAAAGGCGGTGCAGAACCTGCTGATGCTCGCCGCGCGCGGCGAGACCGTGGACGAACAGCGCGTGCGCTATGTGATCGGCATGATCCGCTCCGGACAGGAGGATCAGATCCGCGAGCTGGACAGCGGCGTTGTCTGCATCACGGCGAAGGGCCGCCCGGTCAAGCCGAAAACGCTCGGCCAGAAGGCGTATGTGCAGGCCATCCGTGAGAACACCGTGACGCTCGGCATCGGCCCCGCCGGTACGGGCAAAACGTATCTCGCCGTGGCCGCGGCGGTGGCGGCCTTCCGCGAGAAGAGCGTTAACCGCATCATCCTCACGCGCCCGGCGGTCGAGGCGGGCGAGAAGCTCGGGTTCCTGCCGGGCGACTTGAAGGAGAAGCTCGACCCCTACCTGCAACCCCTCTACGATGCGCTGAACGACATGATCCCGCCGGCCAAGCTGGCGAAATACCTCGAAGAGGGGACGGTACAGATCGCGCCGCTGGCCTACATGCGCGGCCGTACGCTCGACAATGCGTTCGTCATCCTCGACGAGGCGCAGAATACGACCCTGTCGCAGATCAAGATGTTCCTCACGCGCATGGGGCGCAACGCCAGGTTCATCGTCACGGGCGACGTGACGCAGATCGACCTGCCGAAGAAAAGCGACAGCGGGCTGACCCGCTCGATGGAGATCCTGCGCGGTGTCGAGGGGATCGGCATCGTGGAGTTCGACAAACGCGACATCGTGCGCCACCAACTGGTCAAATACATCGTCGACGCATTCGACAAATATGCCGGGGATACCCGGAAAGAACCTGAACAATCAAACTCAAAAACCGAATAATTATGGACAAGAACCTGTCTGCGCTCAAGCCGGCGCTCGTCTGGAAACATTTTGCTCAGATCGTCCGCATCCCGCGCCCCTCGTCGCACGAGGAGAAGATCCGCAAGTACGTCATGGATTTCGCCAAGTCCCGGGGACTGGAATGCAAGGAGGACGCTGCGCACAACGTCTATGTCCGCAAGCCCGCCTCGAAAGGGATGGAAGACCGCAAGGGCGTCATCCTGCAGGCGCACCTCGACATGGTGCCCCAGAAGAACAACGATAAGAAGTTCGACTTCACCAAAGACCCCATCGACGCCTACATCGACGGCGAATGGGTCACGGCCGACGGCACGACGCTCGGGGCCGACAACGGCATCGGCGCCGCGGCGATCCTTGCCGTGCTGGAGGACGATACACTGGTGCACGGCCCCCTCGAAGCCTTGTTTACCGCAACCGAGGAGACCGGCATGGACGGTGCCTTCGGGTTGAAAAAGGGCCTGCTCCGCGGCGATATCCTGCTGAACCTCGATTCGGAGACCGAAGGCGAGCTGTATGTGGGCTGCGCCGGCGGGCTCGATGCCAACGTCACCTTCAAATATGCGGCGGAGAAGACGCCCGTGCGGAATTATACCGCTGCGAAGATCACGGTCAAGGGGCTCAAGGGCGGCCACTCGGGCATCCAGATCGGATGCCAGCGTGCCAATGCCAATAAGGTGCTGTTCCGCTTCCTGAACGCCGCTTCGGCGTCGCACGACGTGTTGCTGTGTTCGGTGGACGGCGGCGGCCTGCGTAATGCCATCCCCCGCGAGGCCGAGGCTGTGGTGATGGTCAAAACGAAAGAGTACGAGGCATTCGCCAAGGAGCTGAAGGCGTATGAGAAGGTCGTCAAGGCCGAATACGCGGGCATCGAGGATGCCGTGTCGGTCAAGATCAGGGAGTGCGAAGCCCCTGCGGAGATGGTTGCCCGCGAGGTGGCTGAGAAACTTACGAAGGCTGTGGTCGGCTGCCCCGACGGTGTGCAGAAGATGTCGATGGCCATGCCGGGGCTGGTGCAGACTTCGAGCAACCTCGCACGCGTGGTGTCCGACGGAAAGACGGTCAAATTGCAATGCCTGCTGCGCAGTTCGGTCAACACCGAAAAGGCCGCGCTGGGCGAGGCCATTGCCGCCGTGTTCTCACTGGCCGGCGCCAAGGTGCAGCTTTCGGGCAGCTACGACGGATGGAACCCCGACATGGACTCGCCGATCCTGAAGGCCATGACCGCTTCGTACAAAGCCCTTTACGGCAAGCAACCCGCCGTGACGGCGATTCACGCCGGGCTGGAATGCGGCATCATCGGCAGCAAATACCCCAAGATGGACATGATCTCGTTCGGCCCCACGATCTGCTACCCGCACTCGCCCGATGAGAAGGTGGAGATCGCATCGGTCGGCAAGTCATAAAACACCTCGAATGCACCTCTCGTAATGAATGTAGAAATGGCACCCCTTTTGACCACCCTTCAAAAAAGAAAAATTTCCCCATCGACTAAAATAGGCTGATGAGGTATTATGAAAATGCATTGAAAACAAAAAAGCACGCACCCACCATTTAAGGTGAATGCGTGCAAATGATAAGTCGGGAGGAAGCTTTGATTTTGGACTAAATCAGCATACTCACTCCATAGAACCGACTGTATGTCTATTATAGGTCAATCCTCCGTCTGAAAGTCCACGGCGGAGGATGCCACCGCATTGGCAAAGCCGGTGATGGGTACCAGCGTACCGGCGCCTGCAAGACGCGCCAGCTTGTGGTACACACCCAGTCCGGTGGCCAGCGCCGACAGAAATACCAGCGTCACCGATGTGGCGGTGCCGGCGTCGGCGGTATCCAGCCCCAGTGTGCCGTACCAGTTGGACAGGAGCTGCCCCACGGTGCAGATGGCGCCGCCCACCAGAAAGGCCAGCACCGTGTCCTTGACGATGGGGGACGGCGGCGACATCTGCTTGACCAGCGCCTGATATGCCTCGGGGGTCATGGCAGTCACTTCCTTTCCTCCATAGTGTGCGCCGCAGGGCCGCGTTTCATGCGGGCTTGTCAAAAGCGGGAAAAACGGCTATAATCAGAGAGATAAAATCAAGGAAAGGCGGGTGAGCCCATGACGGATCCGGCACACCCTTTTGGGCGAAAGGCCATACAGCTGGCGGTGATCGACGAGGTGAGCTGCACCGGCTGCGGCTGGTGCGCCATGTTCTGCCCCGTAAAGTGCATTCTTCTGCGGGAGGACGGCATCTATGAGGTGAACCAGCAGCAGTGCATCGGCTGCCGCGGCTGCAAGGTGAACTGCTTTTACGGCGCGGTGACCATCCTGCCGCCGCAGGTGCAGCCATGAGCGGGCGGCAGGGAAAGCCCGCGCTGGGGCTGTATATCCACATCCCGTTCTGCAAGGCCAAGTGCGCCTACTGCGACTTCTACTCGCTGGCTCACAGCGAGGAGAAGATGGACGCCTACATGGCGGCGCTGCTGCGCCATCTGGAGGAGGTAGCGCCCCGCGCCGCCGGGATGCAGGTGGACACGGTGTATTTCGGCGGCGGCACGCCCAGCTATCTGGGGGCGGCGCGGCTTTGCCGTATCCTGCAAACGGTGCTGCGGCGGTACGATGTGGCAAGGGACGCGGAGATCACACTGGAGGCCAACCCCGACAGCGCCGGGGACTGGAAGGAGCTGCGGAGGCTGCGGCGGGCGGGCTTCAACCGTCTGTCCCTCGGCGTACAGTCCACCGACGACGCCCTGCTGCGGCGCATCGGGCGGGTACACACCTATGAGCAGGTGCAGCAGGCGGTGAAGGCGGCGCGGCAGGCAAAATTCACAAATCTGAGCCTGGATCTGATCTACGGCCTGCCGGGACAGACCGTGGAGGACTGGCAGCGGACGCTGGCGGACGCCGTGGCGCTGGGGCCGGAGCATCTGTCCTGCTACGGTTTGAAGCTGGAGGAGGGTACGCCCCTGTGGCAGCAGCGGCAGACGCTGACGCTGCCGGACGACGACGCACAGGCGGATATGTACCTGTACACTGTGGCGGCGCTGGGTGAGATGGGCTACGAGCAGTATGAGATCTCCAATTTCGCCAAGCCCGGCAAGGCCTCCCGCCACAACCTGAAATACTGGAACATGGAGGAGTACGCCGGCTTTGGGCCGGGGGCGCACTCCGACTTCGGCGGCGTCCGGTACGGCTATGTGCGGGATATCGACAGCTATATCGCGGGCAAGCTGGTGCTGTCGGAGTCCGAGAATGACAGCACGCTGGCGCGGGACTATGAGTATGTGATGCTGTCGCTGCGGACGGCGGCGGGCATCGACCGGCAGACCTTTGAGAAGCGCTACCGCCAGCGGTTCCAGCCCATGGAGACGCTGTTCGAGCAGTACGAAAAGGCGGGTCTTGCCTTGCCCACCGAGGGTGGCTGGCGTCTGACGCCCAAGGGCTTTCTGGTGTCCAACAGCATCATTGCCGCCTTGCAGGAGGCGCTGGCGCAGCAGCGTGCGGCCCGGCAGGCGGCCATGGCGGAGGGCAATTTCCGCATCGTATAGATACGGCGGCACAGAACATAGAACGGGAGAGGCGTCTCTCCCGTTTTTTCCGCCTGCACTCTTCCCAAAATCGTTCGGTAAACGAACGTTTTTTCGCGGGAACAAGGGATATTGTAACGGTTTCGTTAATTTTTCGGTATGCCGCTTGCGAAGCGCACAGCGGCATGGTAGACTACTTCATTGGATAAAATCGGGTATGTGCCCATGTGGATAAAATCAGGCGAGTGCCATGGAGGAACGGGAGTATGGCAAAATTCAGCGTAAAGAGGCCGCTGACGGTATTTGTGGTGGTGCTGGCGGTAGTGGTGCTGGGCATCGTGGCGTATCTGCGGATGACGCCGGATCTGCTGCCCAATATGGATTTTCCCTATGTGATCATCGTCACCGCCGATCCCGGCGCCAGCCCCGAGGCGGTGGAGGAGGAGATCACGCGGCCTATGGAGCAGTCCATGGCCACACTGGATCAGATCAAGGAGATCACCTCCACCAGCCAGAACAGCGTGTCCATGGTGATGCTGGAGTTTGAGGACGGCGTGAACATGGACACCATCAGTGTGGATATCCAGCAGAAGATCTCCATGCTGGAGGGGCAGTGGTCCGACATGGTGGGTACCCCCTATGTGCTGAAGATCAACCCGTCTATGATCCCGGTGATGGTGGCCGCCGTGTCCCGGGAGGGCAGCGACGTCTACGCCCTCAGCGATCTGGTGACGGATGAGCTGACCGGCAAGCTGGAGGGTGTCAGCGGCGTGGCCAGCGTCACGGTGTCCGGCGCCCTGACCCGGCAGGCCCATGTGATTTTGGATCAGGCAAAGATGGAGGCGCTGTCCGCCAAGCTGGCAGACGCGGTGAAGGCCCAACTGAAAAAGGCGGAGGGCAAGCTGTATGCCGCCAAGCAGCAGGTGGAGGACGGTGAAAAGGCGCTGTCCGACGCCAAACGCGCCGCGGCGGACGGCGTAGCCGGTGCTGTGGGCGATTCGGCGGACGAGGTCTATCATAAGCTGAAGGAGCTGTACGACAAGCTGAAGGATGCGGACATCGGCGATATTCTCGGCGACATCATCACCGACCCGGAGGGCTCGCTGGAAAAGCTGCAGCAGAGTCTCAAGTCGCTGCGGGAGCAGACAAAGAAGATGCTGGACGATCTGGAGAGCGGCAAGCTGAAAGCACAGATGGAGGGCGATATCTCCGATTTTCTGGTGCAGATGATGGACGGTATGTCCCAGATGACCGGCGCGGAGCTGCAGCTCAGTCAGGCAAAGAGCCAGATCGAAAGCGGCCTCAAGCAGCTGCGGGAAGCGTATGAAAAGGTGGATTCCCAGACTGATCTGGGCGGCCTTCTGTCTATCTCCACCGTCAGCGGTCTGCTGACGGCCCAGAATTTCTCTATGCCCGCGGGCTACATCGACGACAACAGCGGCGTGAGCTACATGGTGTCGGTGGGGCAGAAGTTTGAAAACAGCAGCGAGCTGGAAAATATGGTGCTGTTCGATCTGGGGCTGGACGGCGTCGAGCCCATCACGCTGGGCGACGTGGCCACCGTGGTGGTGACGGATGACAGCGACCAGCTGTACACCAAGCTCAACGATGAAAACGGCATCCTGCTGTCCTTCAACAAGCAGTCCAACTACGCCACGGCGGCGGTTTCCAACAACCTCACCGACCGATTCCGGGAGCTGGAGAGCCAGTACGAGGGGCTTACTTTCGTGCCGCTGATGGATCAGGGCGACTATATCTACCTGATCGTGGAGACGATCCTCTCGTCCCTGCTGTGGGGCGCATTGTTCTCCGTGGTGGTGCTGTTTCTGTTCCTGCGTGACTGGCGTCCCACCGTCATCACGCTGCTCTCCATTCCCGTCAGCGTCATTTTCGCAGTGGTGCTGATGTACTTCACCGGCGTGACCATCAACATGATCTCCCTCAGCGGCTTGGCGGTGTCGGTGGGTATGCTGGTGGATAACTCGGTGGTGGTCATCGAGAATATCTACCGTCTGCGGGCCAAGGGCGCCACCATCGTGCAGGCGGCGGTGTCCGGCGCGCAGCAGGTGCTGGGCGCGGTGACAGCGTCCACCCTCACCACGGTGTGCGTGTTCGCGCCCATCGTGTTCGTGGAGGGTCTGACCCGCCAGCTGTTCACCGATCTGGCGCTGACCATCACCTATTCGCTGCTGGCCAGCCTGCTGGTGTCGCTGACGCTGGTACCGGCCATGGCCTCCGGTATGCTGCGGCGCGAGTTTGTGCCGAAGCCGGGTCTGCTGGATAAGATCTATCCCGCCTACCGCAGGGCCATCACGTGGTCGCTGGATCACAAGGCCGGCGTGCTGCTGCTGTCTCTGGTGCTGCTGGTGACGACGGCGTGGGGCGCGGTGAGCCGGGGCTTCACATTCATGCCGGAGATCGACATGAACAACCTGTCGGTCACCGTCACCATGCCGGAGGGCATCACCCGCGCAGAGGCGGTGGACCTGGCCGATCAGGTGGTGGAGCGGGTCATGTCCGTGGAGAACGTGGAGTCTGCCGGCTTTATGATGGGCAGCGGCGACATGGGCGGCCTGAGCATGGCCAGCGGCGACAACGGCGAGTTTGACGTCACCGGCTACCTCACCATGCCGGAGGGTACCTTCGGCTCCGACGCGGGGAAGGAGATCGAGGCGCTGTGCGCCGATCTGCCCTGTAAGGTGACCACCGCCGGCGTCATGAGCGGCATGATGAGCTATATGACCGGTACCGGCGTTTCCCTGCGGGTGTACAGCAGCGATATGGAGTCGCTGCAAAGCGCCGCCCGTTCGCTGGGACAGCGCATGGAGCAGGTAGAGGGCGTGCAGGATGTCTCCGACGGTCTGGAGGACGCAGCCCCCGCCCTGCAGGTGGTGGTGGACCGGAACAAGGCCATGACCAAGGGCGTCACCGTGGCGCAGATCTATATGCAGGTGGCGGCGGCGCTGCAGGATACCACCACCGTGGCGGATGTGACACTGGACGGCGCCAGCATGGAGATGATCGTGGACGCGGCGGCGGACAGCAAGCTGACCCGCGAGAAGCTGATGGATCTGACCATTTCGCCGGACAGCGGCGCTATGTCCTCGTCCATGAGCAGTATGGGCAGCATGAGCGGCTCCATGTCCTCGTCTATGGGCGGCATGAGTAGTATGAGCAGCGGCATGAGCGGCATGAGCAGCAGTATGGGCAGCATGAGCAGCGCCTCCGCGTCCGCCGGACTGAGCCAGCTCACCGGCGGGGACAGTCAGGACAAGGATACCTCCTTCAAGCTGGGGGAGGTGGCCGAGGTCAAGGAGACGGTGTCCCTCAACAGCATCCAGCGCGACCAGCAGCGGCGGTGCATCACCGTGTCGGCGGCGGTGGCGGACGGCTACAACGTGACCAAGGTCACCACGGCGGTGCAGAAGGCGCTGGGCTCGGTCACACTGCCGGAGGGCGTCACTGTGGAGTTCGACGGCGAGAACGAGCAGATCATGAACGCCATACAGCAGCTTCTGCTGATGCTGCTGCTGGGCGTGGTGCTGGTGTACCTCATCATGGTGGCGCAGTTCCAGTCCCTGAAGGCGCCGTTCATCGTGATGTTCACCATCCCGCTGGCGTTCACCGGCGGCTTCCTGGCACTGCTGCTCTCCGGCATTGAGGTGTCGGTCATCAGTCTCATCGGTTTCGTGATGCTGGTGGGCATCATCGTCAACAACGGTATCGTGCTGGTGGACTACATCAACCAGCAGCGTCTGGCGGGCATGGGCCTGCGGGAGGCCATCGTCGACGCGGGCGTTACCCGTCTGCGGCCCATCCTGATGACCAGCCTGACCACCATTCTGGGCCTGGTCGTTACGGCGCTGGCGAAAAACGCCGGTACGGCGCTGATCCAGCCCATCGCGCTGGTGTGTATCGGCGGCTTGCTGTACGCCACGCTGATGACGCTGTTCGTGGTGCCGTGTATGTACGAGATCCTCAACAAAAAGGCGCTGCATCAGGTGGAGGAGAGCGATCTGACACCGGTAGATCTGTAAGCATACATAAAACGCATCAAGCGGGGAGGGAACCTGTTCCCTCCCCGCTTCGTCTTATAGGTAGAAGAACGTACAGGCGAAAGACCTTATGCGGAAAAGGAGGGCGCGAGGATGAGACGATTTTTGACGTGTTTTTTGGCGCTGTGCTGCGCCGCGCTGCTGGCGGCCTGCGAGTGGTCGGCTGTCCCGCTGGAGGGGGACAAGCCGCCGGTCAGCTCCCCGCCGGAGCCGCTGGAGATCACCGGTCAGCTGGCTGAATACACCCAAGGGAACGTGGACGTGGCGCTGACCATCCCCGACGGCTGGTGGTGGGAGACGCTGGAGGAGGAGGGACAGTCCGGCCTGCGCTTCGGAAAGACCGGGGAGAGGTCTGTCGCCTTCCGGCTGACCTGCTGGCTGGACGGCTACGGCATCTGCGGCACCGGCGTGACGGAACAGGAGCTGACGCTGTCCGGTGGCCAGAGGGTGTGGCAGTACACCGAGGGCGGGCAGAGTACCGTTTGGGTCAATATCGCGTTTCGGGGCGTACCAGGCAGCTATGTGTGTATGCCCGATGACGACGGCGTGATGGGCAGCGCCGCGTGGGACGGCTGCCGGGACGAGGTGCTGGCTATTCTGGGTACCGCCCAGATCGGGCGGGGCATCCTGACGGAGCAGCAGGCCATCGAGCTGGCCGCCGCGCAGTACGACGGCGCATACGCCATGGCGTGGGGGCGGTACGATGTGAAGACCGGCTGCTGGTCGGTGGTTTTCTCCAAGGACAGCAGCGGCGGGAACACCGTGACGCGCAATGTGGACAGCGACGGCACCGTCTCCGACGAGGAGCCGCGCTGCTGGGAGGAGGCGATGGAGGACGGGGAAAAATAGACCTTGACGGGCGGGCGAAAAGATGCTATGCTTTCCCTGTTATCGGCGATGAAGGGCGTGGCTGCCCGGAGCTGCGGGAGGAAATGCCCGCCGGATGCCCCGTTACCGGCAAGAGAGTGTGGAGCGATCCAAATTCAGGTGGAACCACGGACTAAAGCTTAGTTCGCCCTGATGTCAGCAATGGCATCAGGGCGTTTTTTGCTGCGACTAAGGAGAGAGTCTATGAAAAAGAGGACACTGGCGCTGCTGCTGGCGGCACTGCTGGGACTGACGGCCTGCGGCGCACCGGCGGAAAGGGGTACGCCCACGGGGGAGATATTCATTTACGGCGAGGAGCACGCCAACGCCAGCTGCCTGGATAAGGAGCTGGCGCTGTGGCAGACCTGCTACGGTCAGGGGATGCGTCACCTGTTCATAGAGATGGGCGCAGGCTCCACGCTGCTGCTGAACCGCTGGATGGCGGCGGAGGACGATGCCTATTGGGATATGGTGTACGGCGCCTGCGAGGGGACGCTGTTCCATGCGGAGGTGGTGGCGGATTTTTACCATCAGATCAAGGAGACGTGTCCTGACACGATATTCCACGGCTTTGATATAGAGCATCAGTATGCCACCTCCGGCGAAAAGGCGCGTCAGCTTCTGGAGGACGAGGGAAAGACCGACACCGACGGCTACCGCGCGGTAGAGCGGAGCATCAAGCAGGGCGTCATGTACTATCGGCGCGGCGCAGACGATGAAGCCGACGTGCAGCGGGAGTACGCCTTGGCGAACAATTTCTGCACCGCCTTCGACGCACTGGGCGGCATCAGCGTGGTGGCCTTCTGCGGCGGCGCCCACGCCGACCCCAACGGGATGGATCACCAGACCGGCACCGTACCCTCCATGGCAGCTCAGATTGCGGCACACTACGGCAGCAAGGTGACGCTGACCTGTGCCAATCTTGCGTGGGAAGAAAAACCGGAGATGGAGCCGCTCCGCACGGACACACTGACCATCGCCGGAAAGTCGTATACGGCGTCCTACTTCGGAGAGCAGGACATATCTGATTGGAGTGATTACGCCAGCCGCGAGTTCTGGCGCGTGGAGGGCGGATACGACGCCTTTTCCGCGTGGCCGGCTACCGGTGACCAGCTCCCGGAGATCAACTACCCCATGGCGCTCCACGGGAGAGAGGCCTATGCCGTTTTGTACCACCAGCCGGACGGCGGGACAATGTGGTGGTACGGTGTGTCCACAGACCAGACGGATTGGGATGCGGGAGTCATGACCGTGCAGGTAGCGCCGCCGGAGGCGGCTTGAACATACAGACCAAAAATATTCACATAAAGGAGACGATCACATGAAAAACACCGAAAAGACCATGGATAAAATCGTGGCGCTGTGCAAAAACCGCGGCATCATCTTCGCAGGCTCCGAGATCTACGGCGGCCTTGCCAACACATGGGACTACGGCCCGCTGGGCGTGGAGCTGAAGAACAACATCAAGAAGGCATGGTGGAAAAAGTTCGTGCAGGAGAACCCCTACAACGTGGGACAGGACGCCGCCATCCTCATGAACCCCCAGACGTGGGTGGCCAGCGGCCATCTGGCGGGCTTCTCCGATCCCCTGATGGACTGCAAGGAGTGCAAGGAGCGCTTCCGCGCCGATAAGCTCATCGAGGACTGGTGCCAGACCAACGGCGTGGAGCTGCCCAAGCCCATCGACGCCTTCTCCCAGCAGGAGATGAAGGACTTCATCGAGGACAAGAACATCCCCTGCCCCACCTGCGGCAAGCACAACTTCACCGACATCCGCCAGTTCAACCTGATGTTCAAAACGTTCCAGGGCGTTACCGAGGATGCCAAGAACACCGTGTATCTGCGGCCCGAGACGG
>OGXX01003499.1_pt1 | contig 13020 bp, 9 predicted proteins | sample 1576301 | NCBI WGS metagenome assembly OGXX01 (sample SAMEA3541469, study PRJEB24748) | human gut metagenome | biome: human gut; feature: human-associated habitat; material: faeces | place: China | collected 2012
TTGGTCAGCAGGTCGCGCAGGGGCTGGCCCAGCAAAAAGGGCAGCTGGGCCTCCGCCAGCGCGCCGCGCTCCACACAGAGGCGGCGGAAGGCGGCGTCGTAACGTTCCATGGCCGCGGCGGCCTCGCGGTCGTCCGTATCCAGCAGGACGAAATACCGGCGCACGTCGCAGGCCTCCTCATGGGCCTGCGCCAGCTCCTCCCACAGACGGCGCCGCGCTTCGGGCAGGGGCAGCAGGGCAATGGCCGCCCGGCGGTCCAGGGCCGGAACCTCCCGCAGCAGGGCCTCCAGCGGCCGGGTATCCGCGCAGAACAGCACGCCGCACTGCACGGGACGCCGGTCATAGATGGTGCAGCCCGTGCCGGGCGCATAGGCCAGGCATTGCCAGGGGTGCGGGGCGCGTCCCGTCCCGGCCAGCTTGAGCATCTCGTTCCCCAGCTGGGCCAGGCCGCCGCCCATGCCGTCCTGGCGGGCCCATTGGCCGCGGCGCAGGCAGACCAGCATCTCCGGTCTCAGGGCGCCCGAGGACAGCAAGGGGGCATCGTCCCGCAGCAGGCCGGGCCCGCCCAGTTCACAGCAGCGGCCGCAACGGCGGCAGACAGGCGTGCTATCCGGCATGGCTGCCCTCCTCCTTCTCATGCCGGGCGCGGGCGGCGCGGTTGTCCTCGAAGCGCTGCCCGAAGCGGCGGGTGAGCCAGCGCGAGAAGTCTTCCATATAGGCGTAATACACGGGCGTGATGTACAGGGTCACCAGCTGGGAGAAGCACAGACCGCCCACCACAGCCAGGCCCAGGGGACGGCGGGCCTCGGCGCCGGCCCCCATGCCGATGGCGATGGGCAGGGCGCCCATGAGGGCCGCCATGGTGGTCATCATGATGGGACGGAAACGCACATGGCAGCCTTCGGTGATGGCGTCCAGCGGCGTGCGCGAGGGGTCATGGCGCTGGGCTTCCAGAGCGAAGTCCAGCATCATGATGGCGTTCTTCTTCACGATGCCCAGCAGCATGATGACGCCCACGAAGCCGTAAAGGTCCAGCGGCTGGCCGAATATCCAGAGGGTGAACAGGGCCCCGAAGCCCGCCGACGGCAGACCGGAAAGGATGGTCAGCGGATGGATGAAGCTCTCGTAGAGGATGCCCAGCACCAGATAGATGACCACGATGGCCAGCAGGAGCAGCCAGCCCATGCCCTTGAGCGAATCCTGGAAGGCCTGGGCCGTGCCCTGGGACTTGGCGCTCACCGAGTCGGGCAACAGCGGCAGGCTGACGCGCTCCACGGCGGCCACGCCCTCGCTCAGGGCCACGCCGGGACGCAGGTTGTAGGAGATGGTCACGGCCGGGAACTGGCCGTCATGGTTCACGGCGATGGGGCCCACGCCGGGGCTCATCCTGGCCACGGTGGACAGGGGCACCAGCTCGCCGCCGGACGAACGCACATAGAGGCGCGTCAGGGCATCGGGGTTGCGCTGGAAGTCCTTGCGCACCTCCACGAAGACCGTGTAGTCGTTGGTGGGCGCGTAGATGGTGGAGACCTCGCGCGAGCCGTAGGCCGTCTGCAGGGCCAGCTCGATCTGTCCGGCGCTGATGCCCAGGGCCGAGGCGCGGTTGCGGTCGATGGTCACGCGGATCTCGGGGTTCTTGAGCTGAAGGTCGCTGTTGACGTCCTGAATCTCGGGCACCTGGCGCAGGGCGGCCTCCACCTTCTGGGCGCAGTCGAACAGCTCCTGCATGTTGGTGCCGGTGAGGGTGTACTGGTACAGGGCCTTGGTGGAGCGCCCACCGATATTGATGGCCGGCGGCACGCGCAGGAAGACCTGCATGGCCGGCGAAGTATTGAGCTCGCGGCGCAGGCGCTGCACCACGGTCCCGATGTCCGGCCGCTCGCCGTGGGGCTTGAGGTGGATCATGAGCGTGCCGTTGTTCATGCTCTGGCTGCTGCCCACGATGCCCACCACGGAATTGAAGCGGTCCACGTGCGGATTGTCGCGCAGCACCTCGTCCAGCTTGTGCTGCGCTTCCACCATGCCCTCGAAGGAGATGCCCTGCTCCGCCTCGGTGGTGGCCACCACAAAGCCCATGTCCTCGCTGGGCAAAAAGCCCTTGGGCACGATGACGCCCAGCCAGACGGTGGCCAGCAGCAGCAGGAGCGAACAGACCAGCGTGGTGCGGCGATGCCGCAGCACCACATCCAGGGAGCGGGCGTATTTGTCGGCCAGCCATTCAAAGGCGCGCTCCAGCTTGCCGTAGATGCCCTCATAGCCCACGCGGTGCTTGCTGCCCGAATGGCGCAGGAAATAGGCGCAGAGCATGGGCGTCAGGGTCAGGGAGACCACGCCCGAGAACAGGATGGCCGTGATGATGACCACGGCGAACTCGTAGAACAGGCGGCCCACGATGCCGCCCATGAACAGCACCGGGATGAAGACCGCCGCCAGGGAGATGGTCATGGAAAGGATGGTGAAGCCGATCTCGCCCGAACCGTCATAGGCCGCCGTGAGCGGGTCCTTGCCCATCTCCTGGTGGCGGACGATGTTCTCCAGCATGACGATGGCGTCGTCCACCACGAAGCCCACGGCCAGAGTGAGGGCCATGAGCGAAAGGTTGTCCAGGCTGAAGCCCATGGCCAGCATCACCGAGAAGGTGGAGATGACCGACATGGGCAGGGCCAGGCTGGGGATGATGGTGGCCGGCAGGTTGCGCAGGAACAGGAAGATGACCAGCACCACCAGGAAGACCGTCAGCACCAGGGTGAACTTCACCTCGGCCACGGACTCGCGGATGGATTCCGAACGGTCATAGAAGATCTCCAGATTGACCGAAGGCGGCAGCTGGCGGACAAGGCCGGGCAGCAGGGCCTTGATGTCGTCCACCACCTGCACGGTATTGGCGCCGGGCTGGCGTTCCACGGCCAGCATGATGCAGGGCTTGCCGTTATCGGCCCAGGAAAGCTGCTTGTCCTGCTCCACGCTGTCCACCACTTCGCCGATGTCCGAAAGGCGCACCGGCGCGCCGTTGCGATAGGCCGCCACCACGTCCCGGAAGGCCTCGGCGTTCTCCAGCTGGCCCGAGGCCTTGATGGCGCTGGCGCGCCGCTCCCCTTCCAGCGAGCCCGTGGGCAGCTTGCTGTTGGCGCCGCTCACGGCATCGGCCACCTCGTCGATGCCCAGCCCGCGGCTGGCCAGGGCGTCGGGGTCCACGCGCACGCGCACGGCGTATTTCTTCTGCCCGTAGATGACCACCTGGGCCACACCCCTGACCATGGAAAGCCGCTGCCCCACCAGGGTATCGGCATATTCGTTGAGCTCGTACAGCGGCAGGGTGGGAGAGCCCACGCGCAGGTAGAGGATGGGATAGTCCGCCGGGTTGACCTTGCGGAAGCTGGGGTCGTTGGTCATGTTGGTGGGCAGACGGCGCTGGGCCAGGCCGATGGCGGCCTGCACGTCCAGGGCCGCGGCGTCGATATCGCGGTCCAGGGCGAACTGGATGGTGATGCGTGTCCGGCCCGTGGCATTGACGGACGAGATGGAGTCGATGCCCGCGATGGTGAAGAATTCCTTTTCCAGCGGCGTGGCCACGGAAGCGGCCATGGTCTCCGGGTCGGCGCCGGAAAGGTCGGCACTCACCTGGATGGTGGGAAAGTCCACGTTGGGCAACTGGTTGACCGGCAGGTTCACATAGCTGGCAGCCCCGAAAAAGAGCATGCCCAGCATGATGAGCGCCGTGGCCACGGGTCGGCGGATGAAGAGGGCAGCGATATTCATGCCTTGCAGCATACCTGCCCGTCCCGCAGGACACAAGCGGGCGGGCCCGGGGCCAGCCTCCCGCCCTGTTGCGCCTGCAACGGTATTTTATCCGCGATTCAAGGGGATTACCCCCGGAAACAGCCCGGAAATTTTTTCCGCTAAAAACAGCCCGTCTGGCGCAGGAAGAGGAAGGCCCCCAGCCCGATGCACAGCGCCCCGATGACCGTGCGCAAAAACGGGGCCGAAACCCGCCGGGCCATGGCGATGCCGCCCAGCAGGCCCGCCACCTGCACGGCGCACAGGGCGGGCAGCAGCAGCCAGTCCACATGGCCGCCCAGCATGTTGCCCACGCTGCCGGAAAACGAGGTGGCGATCTGGTAGGGCATGGACAGGGCCACGGCATGGATGGGGGAATACCCCACCAGCACCATCCAGGGGATGGAGGCCACAGGCCCCCCCGCACCGGTGAGCCCGGCCATGAAGCCCGTGGCGCCGCCGATGACCGCCCGGCCCTTCCAGCCCAGCCAGAAGGGGCTGCCCGCGCGTCCCGCCCTGGGCGGGCGCAGGGTGCAGGCACCGGCGAAGATGATGATGACCGCCAGGATCATGACCAGCGGCCCGGCATCGATACGGGCATTGACCAGCGCACCGGGCGCGGCGCAGACGAGGCTGCCCAAGGCGAAGGGCACGGCCTCGCGGAAACGGTAGTGCCCGCTCCTGTGATAGAGCCATGTGCCCACGAAACCCGTGCCGATGAAGGAGGCCAGCGCCGTCCCCATGGCCGTATGCGGCTCCAGGCCGCTCATGAGGATGAGCACCGGCGGCACCAGGATGCCGCCCACTCCGGCCAGCCCCACAAGAAAGCCCACCAGCAGGCATACCAGCGAAACAACGATCATCATGACCCCCGGATGTGGAAAAGCCGGTGCGGCACCCTGGCCGCACCAGATATGCCTTATCCCCCTTTTGGGCCCTGCTGGCAAGGCGCCGTGCCGATGTTGCGCGGATGCGTCCCCGGCCTTCCCAAAAGGCAAAAACATGTTGCATCGGCGCATCATAGAGACCTAACAGATTATTTTTACCGATAAAGCCCCTTCATCTCCTCCGGCCGGCGCCATATCCCGGCCCACGCTCTCGCGGCAGGGCACGCCGCTCCCGGCGATCCGGCCAGGGCCATGAAAAAAGGCAGGGCCGCGCCCTGCCTGCATGGCTGCGGGAAAGACCGTCCTCCGCCCCGCGGGGCTGGGGCCCGGGCAGCCGGATCACCGCCATTCCGGGCCCTCCATGAGCCCGCAGGAACTCATGGCCGTGAACAGCACGATGCCCGCGGCCGTGGAAAGGTTGATGCTGCGCACGCTGTCCTTGCGCATGGGGATGCGCACCCTGTACGGGGAGCGCTTCAGGATCTCCGGCGGCAGGCCGCGCGTCTCGGGCCCGAAGACCAGGCAGTCGTCCGGCGCGAAGGCGAAATGCTGCAAGGGCTCTCCGCCCCGGGCCGAGGTCAGCACGCAGCGCGGCGGGGTGCCGCCGTTCTCCGCCGTGGCGGCGGCCAGCCAGCTGTCCCAGTCCGGCCAGACATCCATGCGCACATGCGGCCAGTAGTCCAGCCCGGCGCGCTTGAGGTAGCGGTCCTCCAGCTTGAAGCCCAGCGGCTCGATGAGGTTGAGATGGATGCCCGCAGAGGCGCACAGGCGCGCGATGTTGCCGGTATTGGGCGGGATCTCCGGCTCGAACAAGACGATTTTCATAGGATGGCGTCCCTTGGTGATGACGACGGTAAACAACCGGGGATGAGGAAGAGCATTGCGGGGAAGGCCCCTGGCCCACCGCAGCGACCGGATGGCGTTCCTCCGGCCGTGCCCGCCGGCAGCGCAGGAGCGTCACGGACACCGGCAGCGGGGATGCGGGGCCCCTGAAAAAACGCAGGGCCGTGCCCGCTGGCGCTCCCCCCGGGACATCAGCACGCGGAGGCCCCCTCCCCCCGGACAAGCGGCGGCCCAGGGGGGGCCGGACAGACCGCCTAGCTGGCTGCCGCCACCTGCCCGGCGATGCCCGGCACGGCCTGGCAGCGCACGCGCATGTCGCGCGAGGCCCGGCCGCTGTCGTCCAGCACGGCGAAAAGGTCGGCCTCCACCACCTCCACCCGGGCACCGGCCGCATCGTGGGCGGCCAGACGCTCTTCCAGCAGGGCCACGGCGCGCTCCTTCACGGTCTCCAGCGTGGCCGCACGCGGCAATTTCTCTTCCAGGTCCAGCGAGGGCACGCGCAGCAGGGCCCGGCCGCTGTCGGCGTAGACTTCCAGACCGGCGGTGGGCAGGGTCAGGGCCGCGCCCACGGCATTGGCCACCGGCGCATGGGGCGGGCAGTCCACGGGCAGGGCCAGCCGCCCGGCCAGGCGCTCGCGCAGGCGTCCCGCAGGGCCGCCCACCAGCCAGACCCGTTGCGGCGCGATGTCGCGCAGCCCGCGCAGGGCCGCCAGCGTATAGACAGGACGGGCGTTGACGCCGTCCACCAGCTCGCGCACGGCCGCCGCCACCTGATCGAGGGCATCGACCACGGCCCGGGCCGCCAGGTCCCCGGGCGCCATGCCGTGTTCCCGGGCCAGGGCCGCCACCGCGCGCAGGGAGGCCGCCGCATCCCCGGAAAGACTGCGGGGACGCTCCCGGTCACAGACGTTGAGGGCATCCAGCAGCGTGGGGAGCGTGCCGCCGAAAGCCACGGCCGGGCCTTCGCGCAGGGGGCCCGTATGCACGCGGGCCTCCGCGCCCTGCCCGTCCACGCGCAGCAGGGAATCCCCGCCCACACCGATGGACAGGGAGGCCAGCGAGCGCACCAGCGTCCGGCGGCCGCGCACGCTCATGCCGTCGCGGTCCACCACCGGCGAGCCCTGGGCGAACAGGGCCACGTCCGTGGTGGTGCCGCCCACGTCCAGCAGCACGGAACAGGCATCCTCCGCCACGGCGGGGCACAGGGCCAGGATGCCCATGACGCTGGCCGCCGGGCCGGACAGCACCGACTGCACGGGTTCCTGCCGGGCCAGGGCCGCCGGGACGGCGCCGCCGTCGGCCTTGAGCAGGCGCAGGGGGGCCCGGATGCCCGCCTCCCGCAGGCTCTGCTCCACGGCGGTCAGAAAGCCGTCCACGATGCGGGCCACGGCGGCATTGTAATAGGCCGTGGCGATGCGGCGCGGGAAATTGAGCTCGCCGGACAGGCTGTGCCCGCAGACAGGCACGAGCCCGGCGGCACGCACCACCTCGGCCATGCCCAGCTCGTGCGCGGCGTTGCGGGGCGAAAACTTGCCCACGCAGGCCACGGCCCGCACGCCCTTCTTTTTCCAGGCGGCGCAGGCGTCGGCCAGGGGACGGGCATCCAGCGGCGTCACCTCCACGCCGCGATGATCCAGACCGCCGGGCAGGATGCAGACGTCGTCCCCGATGGCGAAGCGGGCGGGCGCCAGTCCCGGTCCGGCGCTCAGGGCCAGGGCCACGCGGTCGGCCCGGCCCTGCACCAGGGCGTTGACGGCCAGGGTGGTGCCCACGGTCACACGCTCCACGCTGCGCAGGCGCGCCGGGCCCTCGGGGCCGAATCTTTCTTCCAGAGCCTTTTCCAGAGCGGCCAGTGCCGCGCGTACGGAAAAGGGCAGGTCTTCGTGGCGGGTGGGCGCCTTGGCCCCGGCCAGGATGCCTTCCGGCCCGCAAAGCACGGCATCGGTGTGCGTGCCGCCCGCATCGATCCCCAGAAACGTCTGCGCTGTCATGCTGCCTCCACAGGCATCGCTGCCTGAAATGTTTGTCTGCTGGGTTGTAAACTTTCGGCCCGGCACTGACAAGCAAGCCCGGCCGCTGCCCTGCGGGATTCTCCGGGCCGACGGACGACGGACGGGGTCCGTCCCTTGCCTGCCGCCGCGTGCCCGCGACAGGCCGGGACAGCGCGACCTCGCACCATCTTTGCGGCGTCCTGCATATCGCCGGAACAGCGCAGCCGCCGCGGACGGGCCTCCCCGGCCGTCCCGCCGGGAGGCGCATGGGGGGCCTCCCTGTTCCCGGTCACGGGGGCAGGCCCGCCCCTGCGCCGCGCCGTCCTCCCCCCGGCCCTTTCCCGTTGCGGGAACCGCATCTTCCTGCCTGCGGACGCTTGCCATACGCGGCGCTTTCCAGTAAATTTTTGCTCTTCGGACAGGCCCCGCCCCGTGCGGAAGATCCGGCCTGACCAAATCGCGGAATAATTTTTGAGGAATGTATCATGCAAACGACCGATTTCATCTGGTTTGACGGCAAAATGGTCCCCTGGGCCGATGCCCAGGTTCACGTTCTCACCCATGCCCTGCATTACGGCAGCGCCGTTTTTGAAGGCATCCGCGCCTATGCCTGTGCCGACGGCACCTCCGCCGTCTTCCGCCTGAAGGAGCACAGCCAGCGCCTGCTCAATTCCGCGAAGATCCTGCGTCTGAACATTCCCTACACCGTCGACGAGATCAGCCAGGCCATCCTGGACACCCTGAAGGCCAACAAGCTGAAGGAAGGCTACATCCGTCCCCTGTCCTTCGTGGGTGACGGCGAAATGGGCGTCTACCCCGGCAACAACAAGGTGCGCACCATCATCGCCGCCTGGCCCTGGGGCGCCTATCTCGGCCCCGAAGCCCTGGAAATGGGCATCCGCGTCAAGACCAGTTCCTTCGCCCGCATGCACGTCAACACCCTGATGAGCAAGGCCAAGGCCGCCGGCAACTACGTGAACTCCATCCTGGCCAAGATCGAAGCCAAGGAAGACGGGTATGACGAAGCCGTGATGCTGGATACCAACGGTTTCGTTTCCGAAGCCACCGGCGAGAACATCTTCATCGTGCGCGACGGCATCGTCAAAACCACGCCCTGGACCTCCATCCTGGGCGGCATCACCCGTGATTCCATCATGAAGGTGGCCCGTGACCTGGGCTACACCGTGGAAGAACAGCAGTTCACCCGCGACGAGCTCTATATCGCCGACGAAGCCTTCTTCACGGGCACCGCCGCCGAGCTGACCCCCATCCGCGAAGTGGACAACCGCGTCATCGGCGCCGGTCATGCCGGTCCCGTGACCAAGCACCTCCAGAAGGAATTCTTCCGCGTGGTCAAGGGCGAGAACCCCGCCTACGCCGACTGGCTGAGCCACTACACGTTCTAGCACTCCCTTCCGGCGCGCCTGTATCCTTTCGGGGGGACAGGCGCGCCCTGCCGTTTTTTCATGAAGCACCTCTCCCTCGCCGCCAAATACCGCCCCCAGACCTTTGCCCAGGTCGCCGGACAGGACATGGTCAAGGCCGTGCTCTCCCGTGCCGCCGCCGAAGACCGGGTCGCTGCCGCCTATCTGCTCAGCGGTACGCGCGGCGTGGGCAAGACCACCATCGCCCGCATCTTCGCCAAGGCCCTCAACTGCCGCCATGCGCCGGGCCCCGAGCCCTGCAACCAGTGCGACCAGTGCCGCAAGATCACCCAGGGCAGCCATGTGGACGTCACCGAGATCGACGGCGCTTCCAACAACAGCGTGGAAGATGCCCGCGCCCTGCGCGAGAACATCGGCTACGCGCCCATGGAGGGCCGCTACAAGGTCTTCATCATCGACGAAGCCCACATGCTCTCGCGCAGCGCCTTCAATGCCCTGCTCAAGACCCTGGAGGAGCCGCCCGCGCGCGTGGTCTTCATCTTCGCCACCACCGAGGCGCACAAATTTCCCGTCACCATCATCAGCCGCTGCCAGCATTTCGTCTTCCGCCATCTGGGCGAGGACGCCCTGGTGCAGCACCTTTCCCAGGTCCTGAACAGGGAGAACGTCCCCTTCGAGGAAGGCGCCGTGCGCCTCATCGCGCGCCGGGCCGCGGGCAGCGTGCGCGACAGCATGTCCCTGCTGGACCAGACCCTGGCCCTGGGCGGTGACCATCTCACCAGCGCCGTGGCCCGCGAAGTGCTGGGACTGGCCGGACAGGAACTGTTCGCCGACCTTTTCGACGCCCTCCACGCCCGGGACTGCGCGGCCGTCTCGCAGCTGTGCGCCGGCCTGTTCCGCCAGGGAGTGGACATCGGCTTTTTCGTGCGCGAGCTGGCCGGGCATCTGCGGGACCTGTTCCTGCTGCGGCAGGGAGGCGAGGCCGTGGCGCCCAGCCTGGGCCTGCCCGGCGAGGAGCTCCTCTTCTGGCAGGGCCTGGCCCCGCGTTTTTCCGCCGGGCACCTGCACGCCGCCTGGCAGATGGTCCTGGACGCCCAGCGCGGCATCGTGCAGAATCCCGAGCCGGCAGCGGCCCTGGAGCTCTTGCTGCTCAACCTGGCCCTGCTGCCGCAGCTGCTGCCCCTGGAGCGCATGGACAGCCTCCCGGCGCCGGCCGAGCCCGTACAGGGGCATCCCGGCCATGACAGGCAGGACGGCAGCGGCGAGCCCGCGCCCTCCCGGAGCCCCGGAAATGGCGCGCGGCCCCATCGGGAGACGCCCGCCCGCCGGAGCGCGGCCCGTCCCGCACGGGTGGCGGAAGCCGCCGCCCCGGAAGCCGCCCGGCCCCAGGCCCCGGAACATGTGGGCCCCAGTGAAACGGACATGATCGAAGCGGACGACATCCCGGCCGCCGCACCGGTGACGCCCGCGGGACCCGCCCGGTCCGCGGCCCCGGCCGCTCCTGTGGCCCCGCCCGCACCGGCGACGGCTCCCGTGCCGACCGCTGTCCCGGCCCCGGAGGCACCTCCGGCAGCCCCTGCGGCTGCGGAAGGCTTCCGGCCCGACTGGCAGGCCTTTTGCGATTTTTGCGCCCGGCGGCTGGAAAACGGCGAGGCCGCGCCCCAGCTCCATCTGCTGCGCCAGCTGCGCGCCAGCTGGGAGCCGGACTGCCTGCGCCTGACCCCGCGGGCCGAGACCCTGCTGCACCAGACCGAGAAGCAGCGGCCCCAGCTGGAACAGGCCCTGGCGGCCTGGGGAGCCGGGCATCTGCGCCTGGAATTCGTGGCCCCGCGCCAGGCCCGTACCGAAGCGGAACTGATCGAGGAATTCAGGAACAGGCCCGAGATGCAGGCCTGCCTCCGTCTGCTCGACGCCACTATCGAACATTGCACCGAATCCAACCAAGGAGATACCCATGCGTAACATGAACGATATCCTGCGCCAGGCGCAGGTCATGCAGAACAAGCTGTCCAAGCTGCAGAACGAGCTCAACGAGCGCACCTACGAAGCCAGCAGCGGCGGCGGCATGGTCAAGGCCGTGGTCTCCGGCAAGCAGGAACTGCGCGGCCTCACCATCGATCCCAAGGCCCTGGAGGGCGGCGACGTGGAGATGCTGCAGGACCTCATCATGGCCGCCGTCAATGAAGCCGGCCGCATCGCCCGCGAGACGCTGGACCGCGAGATGAGCGCCATCTCCGGCGGCATCCGCCTGCCCGGCGTGTTCTAGGCCATGCACAGCCAGATTCCCGAACCGCTGCGCGCCCTGGTGGAACAGCTGGCGCGCCTGCCCGGGCTTGGTCCCAAGTCGGCCATGCGCGTGGCCATGACCCTGCTCAAATGGCCCGAGGCCGAGACCCGGCGCCTGGGCAAGGGCATCCACGACCTGCGGGACAATCTGCACCTGTGTTCGCGCTGCGGCGGCCTTTCGGCCACCGACCCCTGTGCCGTCTGCAAGGACGAGAACCGCGCCCGGGACACGCTCTGCCTGGTCAACGAATGGGACAGCATGCTGACCCTGGACGAAGGCGGCTTCTATCACGGCCAGTACATGATCCTCGGCGGCCTGCTGGCCCCGCTGGCCAACATGGACAGCGACAGCCTCGACCTCGACCGCCTCATCTCCCGGCTGGAAGAGGGCGAAGTGCACGAGCTCATCCTGGCCCTGGGGGCCACCATCGATGCGGAGAACACGGCGTCGTTCATCAGGAACCTCGTCCGCAAGCGTTTCCCGCACATCCGGGTGTCGCGCCTGGCCCAGGGCATCCCCCTGGGCGCGGAGGTCAAATACATGGACCGGGAGACCCTGCGCCAGTCCCTGCAATACCGGCAGGACATCTAGGCGTCCCGGCATGTTCCCGACGGGAAAGGGAGCCTTGCCCAAGGCGCCCTTTCTTTTTTTCATGCCCGGGACAGCGGCTGCCCTGCGCCGTCCCTGTCCCGGCCGGGGATCTCCCCGCAGGAGCGGCCGCGTGCCGCTCTTCCCCTTCCCGCAGATCCCGGGAAGGTGTCTTCCTCACGCCGTCATGGCCGCATGACCGGCGGCTGCCGTTCCGGGGGGCGCGGCAGGCCGCAGGACATGCCGTTGTGCGGCGCGCCCCGTGAACTTTCGCCTCACAGCCCCCTCCGGTCATACCGGCGACCCGGACGCCACCCCGGCGCGGGATACGTCGGGCCCGGTCCGACCGGCGCAAAAGGAGAACGTTCATGGAAGCACTTTTCGGTCATCCCATCCTGCAGTCCCTGCTGGCCGGCATCCTTTCCTGGATCTCGGTCAGCCTGGGGGCCAGTGCCATCTTCCTGCGCCGCGAGTTTTCCCGTCTGTCCATGGACTGCATGCTGGGGGCCGCCGGCGGCATGATGCTGGGCGCGGCCTTCCTGGGCCTGCTGGAACCGGCGGCGGCGATGGCCTCGCACATGGGCCGCTGGAACTTCGTGCCCATCGTCTGCGGCCTCATGGCCGGCGCGGCCTTCCTCATGGGCCTCGACCATCTCCTGCCCCACCTGCATATCCGCCAGAAGCAGCAGGAAGGCCTGTCCACCAGCTGGCGGCGCAGCGTCCTGCTGGTCACGGCCATGGCCCTGCACCACATCCCCGAAGGCCTGACCATGGGCGTGGGCTACGGCGCCGTGGCCGCGGGCAGCACCCTGCCCTCGGGCGTGTCCCTGGAAATGAGCTCCGCCTTCATGGTCACCGGCACCACCCTGCTCCAGAACCTGCCCGAAGGGCTCGTGGTGGCCACGGCCCTGCGCGCCGAAGGCTTCTCGGCCAAAAAATCCTGGCTGTGCGGCATCTTTTCCGGCTGTACCGCGCCCATCGGCGCCATCCTCGGGGCCGTCGCCTCCCAGGTGGCGGGCAGCCTGCTGCCCTTCGCCCTGGCCGCGGCCGCGGGCGCCATGGTCTATGTGGTCATCGAGGAGGTCATCCCCGAAGCCAACGCCTCCGGCAACGGCAACGCCGCCACGGTGGCCTGCATCGGCGGCCTTTGCCTGGTCATGAGCTTCTCCAGCCTGGTGGGCTAGCTTTCCTGCCGCGGATGCCCGCGACGCCCTTTCCCGGCGGACAGGGCTCCCGGGCTCCGGCAAAAGGAAAGGGCGCGG
>OGXX01003503.1_pt1 | contig 13017 bp, 8 predicted proteins | sample 1576301 | NCBI WGS metagenome assembly OGXX01 (sample SAMEA3541469, study PRJEB24748) | human gut metagenome | biome: human gut; feature: human-associated habitat; material: faeces | place: China | collected 2012
TCACGTTACAAAACTTGACCGCGTTTATTTTGCAGGACTCACAAAGAAGAATCTTCCGCGCGGACGCTGGCGTTATCTCACTCAGGAAGAAGTAAACTTCCTCAAGATGGGATCATTCGAATAATCCAATCAGTTGCTTAAAATCACCATCATTCATTGAAATAAATAATGAAACCGACCAAAATCACCCAGCTCCTTGATCCGGCTATGGCAGGACATGATGTCACAGCCATGGGCTGGGTAAGGACCCGCCGTGGCAACAAGCATGTACAGTTTGTGGCCCTTAACGACGGTTCCACCATTAAGAACCTACAGATAGTGTTCGACATGTCCCGGTTCTCCGACGAACAGCTTAAACCGGTAACCACCGGAAGCTCCATTGCTGTAACAGGCAAGCTTGTCCAGTCAATGGGCAAAGGACAGACAGTTGAGATCCAGGCCGACACATTGCATATATTCGGCAGCGCCGATCCTGAGAAATATCCGCTACAGAAAAAAGGCCATTCTTTGGAATTTCTGCGCGAGATAGCCCATCTTCGTCCGAGAACTAACACATTCGGCGCTGTGCTCCGAGTGCGGTCGCTCCTTGCTTTCGCCATACACAAATTTTTCAACGAAAAGGGTTTCTTCTATCTGAACACCCCGCTCATCACAGCAAGCGACTGCGAGGGCGCCGGAGCAATGTTCCAGGTAACCACCCTTGACATGAACAACCTTCCACGCACAGAGGAGGGAAAAGTGGATTACTCGTCCGATTTCTTCGGCAAAGCTGCCGCACTCACAGTGTCAGGACAGCTTGAAGGAGAACTCGGGGCCACTGCATTAGGCGCCATCTATACTTTCGGTCCTACATTCCGTGCCGAGAACTCCAACACGCCCCGCCACCTTTCAGAATTCTGGATGATAGAGCCTGAAATGGCTTTCTACGAGATAAAGGAGAATATGGATCTTGCCGAGGAATTCATCAAATACTGTATATCCTACGCGTTGGAACATGCCAAGGATGACATAGAATTCCTTGCCGAGATGTACGATAAGGATCTGGTAGAGCGCCTGCGCCATGTCGTATCCACCGACTTCGTGCGTCTCACCTATTCCGAAGGCGTGAAGATTCTCGAAGAATCGGGACGCAAATTCGATTTCTCGGTATATTGGGGTGCCGATCTCCAGAGCGAACACGAACGCTATCTGGTGGAGGAACACTTTAAAAAACCTGTTATCCTCACGGACTATCCCAAAGAGATCAAGGCTTTCTACATGAAACAGAACGAGGACGGAAAGACTGTCCGCGCCATGGACGTACTGTTCCCGAAAATCGGTGAAATAATAGGTGGTTCGGAACGAGAAGAAAACTTCGACAAGCTCATGGAGCGTATCGAGACTCTCGGAATTCCGATGAAAGACATGTGGTGGTATCTCGATACACGACGTTTCGGCACAGTACCCCACTCCGGATTCGGTTTAGGCTTCGAGCGGCTGTTTGTTACAGGTATGACCAATATCCGCGACGTCATACCTTTCCCCCGCACTCCAGGCAACGCAGAGTTCTGACAATATATCATATAAATAAAGACCGAGGGTACTTCTTCAATAACAGTGCCCTCGGTTTTATCTTACAGTGCCACGAATATTTTACCGTGCTGTCAGAATCCTTTCTCCGAGAATGCGGGCAAACTCCTTGCGTATGCCAATCAGATCCGCTTTCTCTTTCATCAGCGACATCAGCCGGTCAACATCATTGGCCCGTGCGGCATAATCGATATCATTCTGCACCGCCTGAATACGGAAGCCGAGAATAGCATCCTTCCATTCATAAAGAGCCCGCGGCACAAACTCAGCCAATCGCTCACGCTCTGACTCCACGTGAGCATATTTGGTATGCACCTTACTCAGCACATATTTATCTGAACCAAGCTCTGTGGCAAGCTTACGGAATGTATCATCGGGCGAGGAGGACAGTTGCTTCAATATAAAATCCGTACGAAAAGTTTCCACTATGGCCTTATGTGCAGCCTCCACATCCGATCTCAGCTGCTGTTCAAGAGCTGTAGCCGACGAGAGGTCCTCGGCCTTGGCCCTTATTTCCTCGAAACCCGCTCGCAACCGTTTGTCAGCATCAGCCGACGCACGAGCCGTCACTTCGTCAAGCAGTTGTGGGAATGCTTCCCGACACAACCGAAGTATCTCGGCAAAACACCGTGAATAACCTGCATGAGAAAATGCAATGGAGTCAGCCTGCAATTCATCGGATATGTAATCAGCCACCGTGACACCTGTTTCATTTCCGTTCTCGTCATATACGCGGCATAGCTCCACAGCACCGTATTTGATGGCATACATAAGCGCTTTGCGTTCAAAAGGATGTATAGGTGATGGAGCAATGTTTTCTGTTTTCACCCCTCCGGTATCGGCGGCAGCATCGGACACTATCACCGGACTTGCAGATGGCGATTGCGGCAGAGACGCTATATCCGCGTCTGCATCGTTCACACGTACTTCACGCGACTCCGATTCAAGCCTACGTGCCACCATACGTGCCAACTGCAGATTGACCGTATGATCATCAATCCCCATAAGCCGGCTGCATTCGGCCACATATACATCGCGTGTAACCGGATCACTGACCATTGATATTGAGCGTATCACACTGTTTATGGCATCGGCTCGCGCAGTAGGGTCACCATGAGTGTCCTTCAGCAGAATATCAGTTTTAAATCTTATAAAATCAGTCTCATTGGCTGCTATATAATCCTGAAGTTCCTGTGTGGTATGTGACTGCGAAAATGAATCGGGATCCTCTCCTTCCGGCAGCAGCAGCACCTTTATCTTCAACCCTTCAGCCAGCAGCATGTCTATACCTCTCAGTGATGCCTTTATTCCTGCGGGATCGCTGTCATAAATTACGGTGACATTCTCGCTGAAACGCCTTATCAGCTTTATCTGATTTACTGTAAGAGCTGTGCCGGATGAGGCCACCACATTCTCCACTCCGTTCTGATGCATGGATATAACATCCATATATCCCTCCACCAATATCGTTTTATTGGCACGGGCTATAGCCTGTTTGGCCTGATAGAGACCGTAAAGCTCATTGCTCTTGTGATATACGGCGCTCTCCGGCGAATTCACATATTTGGCAATCTTCTTATCATTCCGGAGTGTACGGCCACCGAATGCCACCACTTTACCCGACACGGAAAAAACCGGATAAATCACACGGCCTCGGAAACGGTCATACATTCCGCCGCGTTCACGACGCGCACACAAGCCAGTAGCCTCAAGATATTTCTCACTGAATCCCTTTTGAGTGGCATAGTCATACAGAACGGTCAGTCCTTCAAGCGCATAACCGAGCTGAAACTTTTTTATCATCAGATCGTTTATGCCGCGGTGGCGGAAATAGGAAAGTCCGATGTCACGGCCGTCGTCAGTATCCGTGAGATTTGAAGAGAAGTGCTTCAAGGCCATTTCATTTACAGCCATCATGCTCTCACGCTCGGTGATACGCTCATTCTCCTCAGGCGTGAGTTCCCGTTCCTCCACTTCTATATTATATTTGGCGGCAAGGTGGCGCATAGCCTCCTGATATGACCATCCCTCTATTTCCATCAGAAAACTGACAGCAGTGCCCCCTTTCTGACATGTAAAGCATTTGCATATGCCTCGTGAGGGTGATACGGAAAATGATGGATTACGCTCATTATGAAACGGGCATAATCCGCGCAGACTCGAACCATGACGGCGGAGCTTGACATAATCGCCCACCACTTCCTCTATTTTTACTGCGGCAAGGATCCGTTGTATTGTTTCAGGGGATATTCTGCTCATCCTGTTGGATATTCTGTTCATGCAAATTTAGCACATTACACCATTATCCGCAACTGCGGCATCGAGCATTATAATTTCAGTGGTCGAGGCCGTGACCGGGAAATGACGCGACGCAATGACACCGGGAACCCATATTACCGTCCCGTTGCGTGTAAGCACTTTCAAAGTACGTTTCTGCGACAGGCTGTAATGACGGTCACTGAACACATCGCTGAGTTTACGTGAGCCTGAACGCATACCGAAGGGAGCAATACGCATTCCATCACACCATGGTTCAAGCCTGAACTCCGGGGCGCCATCAAGCAAAGATATATCAAACCATACCTTATATGGATCGCGCATCGGATGAAATTCGCTACGTGATATCTTCTTCATGATCCATGGTCCGTCAGAAAGCGACGCGAGCGTTTCCGCCTGCCCTCGCTCGCCGGCCAATGGCAACAGTTTCATCCCATGCAGCTCATAGGTGCCGAAAATACGGCCCGACCGACCTGCTCCGGCCACAATATCCGACGCCATTGCCATTGTAATGCCGGCGTCACGCAATATATGCCACAATACAAACGATGCAAATTTGCCTTCTAAGTCAATAATTCCGGCTACGTCAACCGCCCCGGTGGCCGAATCGATATACCGTTCACGCTTCTTTGCAAACACATAATCCAGAAACCGGCTTTCCTCAGCCAACGCGCCCATCGACACTTTAATGCCGACTGTAGATTCAGGTATCTGCTCTCGGATTGCGGGAAGAATCACATTACGGATCCGGTTACGGCGGAAATCATTTTCAGCATTCGTGGAATCATCCACCCAGCTCTCCCCTATGCTACGGAGATAGGACTCCGCATCAGCTCGGGAGCAGCCGAGCATAGGGCGCACAATCAGGCCGTTGACCGGCTTCATGCCGCGCAAGCCCGTTATACCGGTTCCCCGAAACAGGTTAAGAAACAATGTCTCGACATTGTCGTCGGAATGATGAGCCACCGCCACTGCCTTATAATCATGCTTCCCGGCCATGGCACGAAACCATTCATAACGCAGATCCCGACATGCCATTTCCACAGAGCAGCCGGTGGATTTCATATAACCGGCAACATCCGGTTCGTAAAGATGAAACGGCACACCGATGCGGGCGCACAGCGACTTCACAAATTGTTCATCACGCACACTCTCGTCGCCACGCAGATGAAAATCGCAATGCAGGACCTCACAGTCAAGCCCGAGCCTTACCAGAGCCATGAGCAAAGCAGTGGAGTCAGCACCACCGCTCACTGCCACGCCTATTTTATCCCGTCCCGGAACAAGCCCTACCTTATCAAGGTCTATATTTAATATTTCCTCAGCCAATGTCATAGAATCTTTTAACACGCAAGGATTCGATATCAGCAGAAACTATAGCATCCACGATACGTTGTAGAGTATCAGGTTTTTCATAAGGGTTTTCCTTCCGTGAGGCCAATGCTTTCATATCAGCCGACACTGCCCGTGCCAAAGCTTCTGCTATTTCATCCTCGCCATCACCGCAATGTATTACCGATGGGGCGGCTATACGCCCACGCTGTCTTATTCCGATATCCACTGTGGGAATTCCCATTGAAGGCACCTCTACTATTCCGCTCGACGAGTTGCCTACAACAGCATCAACAAACTGCATGGCTGAAAGATAGCGTCTCATTCCCAACGAAGGCACCACCTTGACACGTTCTGGACTACTTGCCGCATATTCCTCTATCTCATCTATAATTATCCGCCCGCGCGGATCATTATTGGGATATGTGATAAGCACATTATGATCCTTAAAACGGTCAAGAGCCCGGAACAGGGCGCGGCAACGACCTGCCACATCGCCAGGATCAAGCGTAGCGGGATGGTATGTCACCAGAAATGACGGACAGGAAAAATCAAATCCGACAGAATCCGACAGTTCCCGGCAATCCATCAGCTTTACAGAACGTATGTTATGGATTCCTATTGCCCCGGTGTTGATAACCAGGGCCGGATTCTCACCCATTGCAATGACACGTTTGCGGTACGGTTCGGTGGCTGTAAGATGCAATGCCGACATTTTGGTTATGGCATGGCGTATGCAATCATCCACCGCACCTTCCGAAATCTCGCCTCCCGCAATATGGACTATGGGTATTCCGCACATCAGGGCGGCGCTCGCAGCGGCCAGCATCTCATATCGGTCGCCGAGGATCACAACCAAATCAGGCTTTATTTCGGAAAAGGCCTCAGCCATCCCTTCCATACAACGGGCCATTCCTTTCACGGAACCCAAGGCCGTACCGTCGGGGCGCCCCATATCCACTTCAACCGGCTTAAATCCATCGGCCACTATATCATCCACAGTATGACCATATTCCTCAAGCAGATGCATGTTAGTGGCCAGCACCGTGAGTTTTACATCCGGACGCAGAGCGAGGGCTTTTGCGATTGGACACAAAAGCCCCCACTCTGCACGGGTACCGGTGACTATAGCTATTTTTCTCTGCGACATGTTCATCATATCGCAAAGTTACATTTTTACCCTAAGTTTTCAGCTAAAGCCGGCTCATTTATTTTCCAATGACTTTATAACTCCGAGAGCAGCTTTATAGTCAGGTTCGTCGGTTATCTCATTCACGAGCTCCCGATATGCAACCTTTCCGTCAGGAGATATGACCACAACTGCCCGCGCCAAAAGACCTTTCAGAGGGCCGTCTATCATCATAACGCCATAGTCCTTGGCAAAATCGGCATCACGGAATGCGGAAGCAAATGTCACATCCTTTATTCCCTCAAGCGTACAAAAACGGCTCATGGCAAAAGGAAGATCCATCGACACACATACCACCTTCACTCCCGGAAGTGCGGCTGCCTCCTCATTGAACCGGCGCACAGAGCGGGCACAAACCTCAGTGTCAAGGCTCGGGAATATATTCAATACCACTGTATGACCTTTCATATCGGCACTTTTCACTTCGCCGAGATCTGTCCCGGCAAGTTTGAATTCCGGGGCCACACTGCCTACGGTGGGAACAAAACCGTAAGCATGAACTTCATTACCTTTAAAATGCAATGTTTCCATATCTGTTATTATCAATTTAATGTTTATTCTATCAGTCAAGCAATGCCATCTGCTGCATGACAATGGCGGGTAGATCCTTGTTATATCCTGTGCGCACAAACGCCACTTTACCGGTACGGTCACAAACCACCACCGAAGGATATGCGGTGACACCGCAGTCACGGGCAAAACCTTTCACACTCATAAGCACTTTTTCATTAGCGGCCAATGGCATGAGCAATTCCTCTGCCTCATCAGTAACGTTTCCGTTAAAAGCCCATATCACAGCTACCTCAGTGGGCAACAGAGCCGTTTCCCGACGTATTTCTGAAATCAAATCCTCCGAAGCAGAATTTCCGGCTTCCACAAATGCCATTATAACCGGCGAGGAATATGGATCACCGCTACGGTGCAGTATCCGTGAACCTGAAATATCGCGCAAAGCATACGACGGGAGATTCGTCCCTACAAGCGACTCAAGACGATAATCGCTCTCTCTGCCTGAACTGAATATATCAGGATAACACTCCATTAGAAACTGTTCATCAATGGGGCGACATTTATCGGTATCGGAAAATGTATAGTTTACCTCAATGGTCTGCTCACTGATAGTGGCCGGATTGGCTTCAATAGAAATGCGTCGCGGAAGCGAGGTCACGGGATCAAGTACATAACGCTCCTCACGCACTACCGTGCCGTCATATTGAGTAAGCACGGTAAGCACATCCTCCGACGCCGAACTTGCCAGTTTCATATACACTGATTTATCGGCCAAATCCTTCCGGAGCTTATCAGCGAGATAACGTGGCATAAGATCCACAAACTGGCTTGCAAACTGAACCCCGCGACCCTTTGAGGGACAGAACACATCGGGTTGGGTAACATAATGATATTCCTGAAGACGAGGGCCGCGCGAACGATAGAAATTACCGTCAAAATAAGCCGCAAAACTCTTTGACGGTCCGAGTGGAGTTTCAAGCGACATCTCGGTAAGGTAAGCTGCCGGCGCCAATGTGTCGGATCCTGTAGCTGTCTGCATAAAATCCACATCATACATCACGTCGTCGGACCGTTGGGGCAATGTAAGGGTGACGCGGGCATGGCCTGTATAGCACCTGGTAGAGTCCAGCCGGGATATAATCTCAGCTATACGGGGAGTCTGTGATTCGGCAAAAACCGATGTAAAAGCCACGGACAATAAAATTATGCGTATTCTCATAAGTCGATATGGGTTTGATGCGTTCACTATCTTTAACGCGCCGTCGGTATCTAAAGTTTTTACACCCGGACTAAAAACGTTATATTTGCTGAGAGCGACAGCCTCACTCATACATACCAGTTAAACTATCCTTCACGATAGCCGTTATAATTCAGATAAAATCCATCCGACATGAGTAAAATACATAATCATAAACTTAAAATTAATCTAAGGCACTTCCCCATTGCCATCGGTTGCGCCATAGCGGCAGGAGCATTTGCCGCATCGCCTGAATTTGTAATTCTCCACACCAACGACACGCACTCGCAGATCGACCCCACTGAAAAGGACGAGGGGGGAATATTGCGGCGCAAAGTTCTGATAGACAGCATCAGGAAAGCGCATGAGAATGTAATATTGGTGGATGCCGGCGATATGGTGCAGGGCACGCTGTATTTCTCTCTTTTCGGGGGCGAAGTGGAACAGAAAATGATGAATGCCTTAGGTTATGACATACAGATATTGGGAAATCACGAATTTGACAACGGCGTGGATTCTTTAGGATGGCTTTACCGGGGGCTTAACGCAAAAAAACTGTCGACCAATTACAATCTGGCCGGTACGGCTCTTGACTCCCTTCTGCAGAAGTCAGCCATAATTAATGCCGGCGCCAATAAGGTCGGCTTTATCGCCATAAACGTGGATCCGGCCGGCATAATAGATTCGCTTAAATCAAAAGGTGTGGTGTATCTGGACGCAATAACGGAAGCTAACCGCGAAGCCGCACGACTGAAGCAATGTGACAGTGTTGACTATGTTGTGGCCATAACCCATATCGGATATGCCGACTTGCCCGGTACAGATGATAAGGAACTTATAGAAGCATCTACAGATATTGACCTTGTTATCGGAGGTCACTCTCATACACTTATCAATCCCGCCGATTCACTTTCACCCGCCAATATAATCATGAATGCCGCCGGACGGCCGGTCCATGTAGCCCAAGTTGGTAAATCCGGACGCTATCTCGGCGAAATAACCGTAAATGCCGCTACCGGTGAAATAACACAGAAAGCCATACATGTCGACAAACGCCTCGACTCCCTGATCACAGAAGCTGACTCGGCCCTGTTGGCTCCGTACCGGCACCATGTCGATTCTGTTATGTCGATAGTGATAGGTCACGCCGGAGCTCCTTTTGAGGCCGACAAGCCGGGCATAGTGAACCTGCTCAGTGACTTTGTTCTTGAAAAAGGCCGCGAGATGTCGGGACAGCCCGTTGATTTCGCGGTAATGAATATAGGAGGTATCAGATGTGATATGCCTCAGGGTGAGATTACCAAAGGGCTTATAATGAACATGCTCCCGTTCGACAACAAAATTAATGTGATCAGTCTTTCAGGTTCGGAAGTACAGAAAGCATTCGACCTCATGACCCGTATAAACCGCTTCGGAGTAAGCGGGAATGTAAGCCTTACTTCGGATGGACAGAGCGACAGATGCGTCCGTGCGCTCATCAACGGCAAGCCATTGGATCCGGACAAGACCTACACCATAGCTACAATAGATTATATAACACGTGGGGGTGATTACATGGAACCGTTCACCCACAGCACTCTGTTAAATCGCAGTGACCGCATATTGTATCTCGACTTCATCGACTACATTGCCGACGGTCCATACAAAGGCAAACCTCTTATGCCGGACAACACTCCCAGAATATCCCAAACGACTGTTTCTGCTGATAAATGAAAAAAATATTATTCCTATGCTTCACGGCAATGGCTATGACTGCGGCATTATGGATGTATGCCGCGTCCCGGCCTGTAACAACCTCGATGCCAGCCGCTGCCGAGGGGAAGAATACTCCGCCCGAAACGATTGACAGCGCGGCCATATGGGCCGACTCACTGATGGCGGAAATGGATCTGCACGCACGTGTGGCACAGATATTCGTGCCACGCATAGATGCAACCGACAATGCCGCAGGACATGCAATGTTACGGCGCATGGTGGCCGATGAACAGGTAGGCGGAATTCTTCTCGGTAAAGGCACCATAAAGTCATACGCCAATATGATCAATTATTCGCAATCACAGGCGAAAATTCCTTTATTGGTGACATTGGACGGAGAATGGGGCCTGGCAATGCGTTGCAGCGATGCACCTGTATTTCCGCACAATATGACTCTCGGTGCCATTGCCGATGAAAGATTATTGGAACAATATGGAATGGAAGTGGCCCGTGAGTGCCGCGAAATGGGCATACATGTGAATTTTGCGCCTGTGCTTGATGTCAATTCCAATCCGTCAAACCCCATAATCGGCAACCGTTCATTCGGCGAAAACCCTGTTAATGTGACACGCCTTGGTATTGCATATGCAAAAGGATTGGAAAAAGGCGGCGTCATTTCTGTGGCAAAACATTTTCCGGGACATGGCGACACATCCACCGACTCACATAAAACCCTTCCGGTTGTGGAGCACTCGCCACAAAAAATGGATGAAATAGACCTCATGCCCTTTAAGGCTTATATAAATGCCGGAATGACCGGAATTATGGTTGGCCATCTCGCTGTTCCGGCACTTGATCCATCGGGAAATCCGGCCTCTCTGTCGGCGCCCATAACCACTGACCTGCTGAAAGGCAAACTTGGCTTCAAGGGGCTTGTATTCACCGATGCGTTGAACATGAAAGGCGCCGGAAGCAAGGTCAATAATTGCGTCAGGGCCATAAAGGCAGGGGCTGACATCATGTTGGGTTCATCCTCACCGGCCCACGATATAAGCGCCGTGACAGCAGCCGTAAAAAACGGTCAGATAAAAGAATCGGATATAAATTCACGCTGCCGCAAGATGTTGATGTATAAATACAGACTTGGTTTAGCCAAAGGCCCGGCAAAAGCATCCGCCTCAAATATCCACAGCACTGACGCAGAAACCGTGATACGGAGTTTGTCACGGGCCTCCATCACCCTCCTGAGCAACGACAAGGGAATAATACCGGTACACGGACTGGACTCACTCAATATAAGCCTCACGGTAATAGGAGCCAAACAGGCCAAAGCTTTCGCCGACATGTGCCGGCGCTACACACGCATTGATGTCAGTGCTCCGGCGTCAGCAGCCAAAGGGCATAACCTCGTGATCGCGGCTATAACCGACTATACCTCTGCATCCGTGCAGCAATTGAACTCACTTGTGAAGTCGGGCACCGACGTGATAGCGGTATTCTTCATAAACCCTTACAAGATATCCAAGTTTGTACCAGCGGCAAAAAAAGCCGCCGCAGTGATAGAGGCATATGAACTGACGTCCTCCCAACAGGAAGCGGCAGCCGAAGCCATATTCGGCGGTTTCGCGGTATCGGGCCGTTTGCCTGTAACGGTCGACGGTTTCATGTCGGCCGGAAGTGGCCTCTCCACCTCAAAAACACGTCTTGCATTCAGCACACCGGCTTATGTGGGAATGAATCCGGATATGACAGCGAACATTGATGCAATGGTGAAAAAAGCGTTGCGCGACAGAGCATTTCCGGGGTGCCAGGTACTTGTGGTCAAGGACGGCGAGATTATAATGAACGGAAGTTACGGCACGCTTGATTATGAACATGGCGACAGTGTAAGAGAATCCACCATCTACGATCTTGCTTCAATTACAAAAGCCACCGCCACAGCGGCAGGATTGATGAAGGCCCATGACATGGGCCTTTTCAGTATTGATGATCCTCTTGCCAAGTTCGTGCCTGAAACAGAGGACAAGCCTCTCGGCGACGTAACCTTGCGTGAGCTTCTTCTTCATCGCAGCGGCCTTCCGGGCGGCATAAACACCATCAAGCTAATGCTTGACACCGCATCATATTCCGGGCCTCCGGTGCGGAACCGCAGGGATGCGGTATATTCCATTCCGGTGGAGCAAGGTGTATGGGGCAATTCGGAAGCCCGTCTTGATCCGGCATTGGTAAGCCGCCATGCAACAAAACGTCATCCCATATCTGCCGCAGAAAATATATGGGTGGGCGATTGCACCTACGACACCATCATGCAGACCATCTACGACACCCCCCTTCGGCGCCGGGGAAATTATGTTTACAGCGACTTGAATTTCGCACTCCTCATGAATGCCGAGGAGAACATGACGGACCACCTGCACGATGACTTTGTGGCTTGTGAGATATTCCGCCCTCTCGGAGCTTTTAACACCACCTACCGCCCCATAGAAAACGGCATAGACCGGCAAAGGATAGCTCCCACCGAAAATGACCGGTTCCTGCGGAAACAGGTGTTGCACGGCTATGTCCACGATGAGCTTGCATGTTTCTCGGGTGGAGTGCAAGGCAATGCCGGATTATTCTCAAATGCCTTGGATCTGGCAAAGCTGTTGGAGATGTTCCGTCTCGGAGGAACATATGGCGGCCGGCAGATTATATCGCCGGAGACTGTGGAGCTGTTCACCCGCACACGCGACAATGCCGGACGCCGCTCATTGGCATTTGATCTTGCAAACGGAGGTGCGGGCTCACAGTCGACCTACGGGCATACCGGCTTCACCGGCACCTGCTTCAAGATTGACCCCGAATCCGGCGTGATATTTATTTTCCTGAGCAACCGTGTGCATCCCTCGCGCAATAATGCCGCATTCGCCCGCTCCGACATCCGCAATAAGATATGGCAGGAAATAAACCGCTCCTTGCCACATTAAAACGTATACGCCAGATTGATGGATAAAGAATGGTAAATTACGTTCTATAAAATCAGTTATCTTCCACAAAGATAAACCGATCCTAACAACAAATCAATAGCGAATCATAGGGAAGAGTAAGGCATTAGTATTCAACTATTTACATTTAGTTGAGGTTTATTAATGCCGAATTTAACAGCATTTCAACCCCTGCAATTCCGGTTCTGAGCGGTGGTCCAAAGCTGATTGGAGTTATTGAACCA
>OGXX01003506.1_pt1 | contig 13005 bp, 9 predicted proteins | sample 1576301 | NCBI WGS metagenome assembly OGXX01 (sample SAMEA3541469, study PRJEB24748) | human gut metagenome | biome: human gut; feature: human-associated habitat; material: faeces | place: China | collected 2012
TGGTTCTTCAGGAGACATGGCTAAAGTCAGGAACTATAAGAGAGAATATTGTTATGGGTAAGCCGGATGCTACAGAGGAAGAGATTATTGCTGCAGCAAAGGCAGCACATTCATATGGATTCATTAAGAGAATGTCTAATGGATTCGACACAGTTATAGGCGAGGATGGCGGAAGCCTTTCACAGGGGCAGAAGCAGCTTTTATGTATAACAAGAATTATGCTTGCAAAGCCGCCAATGCTTATTCTTGATGAGGCTACATCTTCTATTGATACAAGAACAGAAATAAAGATACAGAATGCATTTGCAAAGCTGATGGAGGGAAGAACAAGCTTTATCGTAGCCCACAGACTTTCAACTATCCAGTCTGCGGATGTTATTCTTGTTATGAAAGACGGACATATTATAGAGCAGGGTAATCATGAAGAATTACTGGCTAAGAACGGATTCTATCACAAGCTGTATTACAGCCAGTTTGATACAGCAGCCCAGAATTAATGTGGAGATATATGTATGTTTATAGAGGTGGAGAATATTAGAAAATCATATGGCAGGAAAACGACAGTCCTTAACAGTGCTTCGTTTCATGCTGCCAGCGGAGAGTATATTGCCATAGTCGGTGCCAACGGCTGTGGCAAATCTACTCTTCTGGAGATACTTGCAGGAAGTCTTAAGGCAGATGGAGGAAGTCTTAAGATAGACGGCATTGATGCATTTGCAGATGCGTTGGTGTTTCAGAAATATATTGGTTTTGTGCCGCAGGAGAATCCACTTATGGAGAAGCTGTCGGTAAGGGATAATCTTAAATTCTGGTACTGTGATACCGGAAGAAATATGGAAGCTGACTTACAGGGCGGTGTTCCTGCTGTGTTAGGAGTGTCAGGATATCTTGACAAACGCGTTGATAAGCTGTCAGGAGGTATGAAGAAGCGTTTAAGCATATGCTGTGCACTGGCTAAGAATCCACCTGTACTTATATTAGATGAGCCGGGTGCTTCACTGGATATTGTGTGTAAACAGGATATTATGAATTATCTGTCTGCTTACACGAAAAGCGGAGGTACAGTCATCATAACAAGCCACGAAGAAGGTGAATTAAAGCTTGCTGACAGAATGTACCTTTTAAAGAATGGTAAGCTTAATGAACTTGACCATCCGGTTACCGGCAATGAGCTTTTAGAGATTATTCACAGATAGATTTAATTGGGGGATTAGATGAGAAGGAAACTGGAATTATTAAAATTGCAGATTAAATCCGCATTTTTATCTATACCGAAGATAATTCTGGGTACGATAGTGACGGCAGTGCTTGTTATTGCAATAAGTACATGCATAGGCATTGCAACGGCACAGGACAGTGACATGAGGATGAAGGTTGCTGTTGTGTATCCTGATTATGATGATACAGAAAACTCTGATTCGGTAGATAATAATAAGGAGTTTCGATATATTAAGATGGCATTCAATTATGTCAGTGAGATAGACACAATTAAGAATGTCTGTACATTTGAATATACTGACAGACAGAAGGCTATAGATGGTTTAAGAAATAATTATTATGTTATGGCTATTATTGTGCCAGAGAATATGATAAGTGATATTATGTCGGGCGAGAATACACCTGTTGAGGTTGTGTGTCAGTCAGAGGGCGTTAATAATACCTCGATGATATTCCGTGAGATGGTGAGGGCAGGAGGCTCTGACCTTGCAACTGCAGAAGCGGGGATATATACATTTGACGATTTGTTCAATGGTGTGCTTAAGAATTACAAGGGGCTGCGTGGAACACATGAGAATAAGCTTAATGACATATATCTTTCATATGCGCTTAACAGAAGCATATACTTTAAGACAAGGGATATATCGGTTAAAGAAGGCTTGAGTACAGTACAGTTCTATGTATGCACAGCAATTGTGATGCTGCTTTTACTTAGCACAATAACATGTGCCGGCAATATGAAGGGGGAGAGCAGGTCGCTTGCAAAGAGCCTTAAAGGTGCGGGAATATCAGCATTTGATACCGGAATTGCAAGAACCGCAGGAGTTGGCATTGTGTATATAATGATATTTGAAGTGCTTTTTATTATAATTAATGTAATGAGGCTGGGGGTGCCTGCAATATCAGGAGTTCTGGCAGTTTCGACAGTTGGAGAATTCATTGCTTCCATACTGGGGATTGTGGTGCTTGTGTATGCGGCAGTTTCATTTATAAACTGTATATTCTCAGTAGTTGACGACACGGTGTATTCAGTTATTACGGTGTGTATCCTTGGAATGTCGTGCATGTATGCATCCGGATGTATTGTTTCATCAGCATTTCTTGCGCCGGGTGTGAGGGTTATTGGCATGTATCTTCCGACTAACGGCTTATTCACACTTGCATGTCAGATAATCAAGGGAACTGTGGATATCAGTACCATTATGACAAATGTTATGTGGATAATTATATTTCAGGCAGCAGGGGCATTGGCGGTTAAGATAAGGAGAGACAGATAATGAAGAGATTGTTATACTGGCTGTATCTGCTTGTTAAAAGGCAGTTAAAGAATCCTGTGATTGTCGTGGTGCTTATTGCAATGCCTGTTGCAGCGTTAATAATTACGAATACAGCGTCTCTTAAGGAGACAGAGCCTGTAAGGGTTGGGATAGTGCTTGAAGATGACGATAAGATTGCCATAATGACAAGAGATTATCTTGTGAATGGCAATTATTCAGTTCAATTCTACGAAGCAGAGTCGCAGGAAAAGCTTGAGCAGGATATAATGAATAAATACACAGAGTGTGGCTATGTAGTTGGTACCGGGCTTAAGGATAAGCTTGACAGTGGCAGCTACAGAGACACTATAGAGCTTATCATATGCAGGTCAGATTTTGTCAGCTCAATGACTGATGAGATATTCTTTTCTGCTATGTTTAAGGCATATTCGCCTGAGGTTGCAGTTAATTATGTTAATTCTGTAGACATATTTAAAAAGCATTCAGAAAAGGCAGAGGAAGAGATAAGAAAAGGGTACGAGGAATACATATCCGGAGATGACACATTCAGAATTGATTTTAAGGTGCTAGATGGTGTACAGGATAATGGGACACAGCTTGAAGATAAGACAGGAGAGTTTCCGTTAAGGGCATTACTTATAATTCTTGTATATATAGGCGGACTTTTTGGAATCGTGGAATATTATCTTGATAAGAATTCCGGAACATTTATAACACTGCCTCGTATGTACCGTGTGGCAGGAAAGCCGTTGTATGCATTCATATCATGTGTACTTTTTGCAGTATCAGCAATGTTAACACTTGCGGTGGCAGGACAACTTAAGGGGGCAGCAGATATACTTCATATGGCTGTGTATGTAATAGCAGTTACTTTATTTGCATGGCTTGTGGCAATACCTGTAAGGAGAGCCAATGCAATGATTTCAATAATACCGGTGCTTCTTATAGCGTGTCTTATATTATGTCCGGTATTTATTAATATAACGGCATATGTGCCATTTGCAAAATATATAAGAGCATTGCTGCTTCCGTGGTATATGCTTAAGTAGGAGGATGGGATACGGTGAATAATAAGAAAAAACGTATATTTGACATTATCCAGATTGGCTATGCGGGCGATGTTGCAAGCCGTACATTTGATATTGCGATAACTGCTGCAATTATAATCAACCTGTTCATTGCGATATTTGATACATTTGAACAGTCAATTCCGTACCAGCCGGTGTTAGATGTTATAGAGTGGATTACAGTTATCGGCTTTACAATTGAATACATACTGCGTGTATGGACAGCAGAATATCTGTATCCTAATAAATGTACAGGTATTGCGAGAATAAAATACATCTTCTCAGGAAGCGGTATTGTTGACCTTTTATCGTTCCTGCCAAATTATCTGCCTGTATTCTTCCCGGCAGGAGCAGTTGCTTTCCGTATGTTCAGGGTTATAAGAATCCTAAGGATATTCCGTGTCAATTCATATTATGATGCGTTAAATGTTATAACAGAGGTAATAAGGCGAAAAAGGGACCAGATATTATCCTCTGTATTCATCATTGTGATGCTTATCATAGCATCATCACTGTGCATGTACAGTTTAGAGCATGAGGCACAGCCGGAAGTGTTTAAGAATGCATTTTCAGGAATATGGTGGTCGGTATCAACACTTCTTACAGTAGGTTACGGCGATATCTATCCTGTGACAGTGCTTGGAAAAATGTTTAGTATTATCATTACATTTCTTGGCGTCGGAATGGTCGCTATTCCAACAGGTATCTTATCTGCAGGTTTCGTTGAGCAGTACAGCCTTATTAAGAAGTCTACAGATTACCTTATGGAGAAGGAACTTAAGTTTATTAAGCTTATTATAACTAAGGACCACAACTGGAATGAAAAGAAGGTATGCGAGCTTAGTCTTCCGAGAGGACTTATTCTTGCAGCAGTGTTAAGAAATGGTGAGACACTTATGCCAAAGGGAGATATGAAGCTTTTTGAGGGAGATTGTGTTGTAATCGGAGCAAGAGACTGTGATGTTAATGTAGATGTAAACCTAAAACAGGTGGAACTGCGTGAACATCATCCGTGGGTTGGACACAAGATAAAAGAACTTGATATATCAAGGCATACACTTATAGTTATGATAAGACGCGGTGATAATGCAATAGTTCCTAATGGTGATACCTTGATTAAATCAGGTGATATAGTATTCGTGTTCTCAAAGCGTTATATGGCAGATGCACAGACAATAAGTGTATAGATGGTGATTGATTATGATGATATTTGTGACAACTACAGATGCATTAGCAGATGAAAAGTTATATGAAAAGGCTTATTCGCTTATTCCGGAATACAGGAAAACTAAGGCTGATAAGATGAAAATGCGTGAAAATAAGCTGCAAACCGTGACGGCAGGCCTACTTCTTAATTATGCGGTAGGAAAATGGTCTATAAAAACAGGAGAAAGAGATTATAAAACAGATGAAAATCTATATGAGAAGGTGGATATTATTTCTTTGATTAAAGCGAATAATCCGTACTTTGATTATGAAATAGTATATAATTCGCAAGGAAAACCTTATTTTTTGTCAAATCGTGAAATTTTTTTCAATATTTCACATTCGTCTAATTATGTAGCGTGCGTGATAGGCGACAGACCGGTAGGAATTGATATTGAAAAAGCCCGCAAAGGTAGACAGAATCTGGCAAAACGCTTCTTTGACATATCTGAAGCAGAATGGATTAAAGAGTGCGATAGTGATCAAAGATTCTTCAGAATATGGACATTAAAAGAGGCTTATGGCAAGGCTACAGGTCAAGGTGTGCTTGACATTTTGGACAAAATAGTTTATAGATTAGAGAAAGGGAAAATGAAAGCATATATGTGCGGACTTCCCCAGAATTTCACTATTGTAGAAAAGGAATTTGATGGATTCAGTTTATCGGTAATACAATTGTGAAATCCATATCCGACTATTCATTATACAGTTGAAAAATATTAATAATGGCAGTATAATATAGAATATGTATATCTATGGAAGAGCCTAAGGAGGGTTTATGAGCAGAAATCATTTTAATGAATTAAGTCCATGTGAAGCATTAATTATGAAGCTTATATGGGAAGCACCACAGGATATTCCTGTACAGGAACTTATTGATCAGTTAAGAGACGATTATGGTAAGGATTACGCAAGAACAACAGTTGTTACTTTCGTAGGTAAGTTGAAGGACAAGAGATTTGTTGATACATACCGTAAAGGAAAGGCAGCTTTCATTCATCCACTTCGTTCAGAAGAAGAATATAGAAGACAGCTTTTAAAGGAAGAAGCCGATTTCTGGTTCAATGGAAAGGCTGTTGATATGGTTGCTTCTATTTGTGAATCACAGAAGTTAGAAGACGATGAAGTTAAGAGAATTAAGAAGATTCTTAATGGTCTTAATAAATAATAATTTTATAAGCAAAAGCAATAAAAAACATCACCTGATACGAAAGTCGGATTCGTCAGGTGATGTTTTTTGTTATGCATATATAATATAATTAATGGTTTTTATTCTGATATTCAAGTGCTGCTGTTATAAAGCCTCTGAATAATGGATGTGGACGATTAGGTCTTGACTTTAACTCTGGATGAGCCTGTGTGGCAATAAACCATGGGTGATTCTTTAATTCTATCATCTCAACAATTCTTCCGTCAGGAGATATTCCTGAAAGCATCATACCATTCTCAGTAAGAACTTTTCTGTAATCATTATTAACTTCATATCTGTGTCTGTGACGTTCATGTATAAGCTCTTCGCCATAGAGTTCATAAGCCTTGCTTGTTTTATCAAGTACACAAGGATAAGAACCAAGTCTTAATGTACCGCCGATATCATCAATGCCTTCCTGGTCTGGCATAAGATGTATAACAGGGTGAGTTGTGTTAGGATTAAGTTCAACACTGTGTGCGTCGTCATAGCCTATAACATTTCTTGCAAATTCAACAATTGAAAGCTGCATTCCCAGACACAATCCTAAGAATGGAATATTATGTTCTCTGGCATAACGGATAGCTTCAATCTTTCCTTCTGTACCTCTGTCACCGAACCCACCTGGAACTAATATGCCAGATACGTCAGAGAGAAGCTCATCAGCAGTTTCAGGAGTTACAGTTTCTGAATCAATCCATTTGATAGTTACATCACATGAATTATATACACCACCATGCTTTAATGCTTCTACAACACTGATATAAGCATCATGAAGCTGGATATATTTACCAACTAATGCAACAGTTACCTTCTTAGTAGGATTCTTCCAGGCCTTGCACATTGCTCTCCATTCATCAAGGTCTGGTTCTGGACAGTCAAGGTGTAAACATTCACATGCTACCTGTGCAAGATGTTCTTCTTCCATCGCAAGAGGTGCATCATAAAGAATCTCAACATCTAAGTTCTGAAGTACATGAGACTTAGGTACATTACAGAAAAGTGCTATTTTATCTTTGATACCAGCCTCAAGTGGATGTTCGGTACGGCACACAAGAATATCCGGACGGATTCCCATTCCCTGAAGTTCCTTAACACTTGCCTGAGTTGGCTTAGTCTTCATTTCACCAGATGCTTTAAGATAAGGAATAAGTGTTACGTGAATAAGAATTGCGTTCTCATGTCCGACTTCATGCTGGAACTGTCTGATTGCCTCAAGGAAAGGCTGACTCTCGATATCTCCGACAGTACCACCAACTTCTATAATTGCAATCTTAGTTTCATCAGTTGAATAATCTCTGAAAAAACGGCTCTTTATTTCATTAGTAATATGAGGGATTACCTGGACTGTGCCTCCACCGAAATCTCCACGTCGTTCCTTCTGTAATACAGACCAGTATACTTTACCTGTAGTTACATTAGAATTCTTATTAAGGCTTTCATCAATAAATCTTTCATAGTGACCAAGGTCAAGGTCTGTCTCAGCACCATCGTCAGTTACGAAAACTTCTCCGTGCTGGATAGGGTTCATAGTACCTGGATCAATATTAATATAAGGGTCAAACTTCTGCATGGTTACAGAAAAACCACGGGCTTTAAGCAGTCTGCCTAAAGATGCGGCAGTGATACCTTTTCCTAAACCGGAAACAACACCACCTGTTACAAATACATATTTAACAGCCATCTTTTCCTCCAATCTGAATGTGTAATCAAAAAAATATGCAATATTATACAGCCCTGTATTATAAATTTCCATAGTTTAAAGAAAAAAACTAAGAATATAAAGTAAATATAAACATCTTATTAAACACTTAGATTTTGGTTGATTTATATTTTTTCCTTCTTTATAATGAAAACAGACTTATTTGGAAATGCTTAAGATAAGTACAGTATCATATCAGGAGAAGAGTATGGATAATTATAACAATAACGGTTATGACAATGGTTATAATAATAACGATAACCGCAACAATAACCGTAATAACAACAATAATAACAATAATAACAAGAAGCCAAAGAATGTTAACCTTATAATATTCATTATTATAGCGGCAGTTGTAACATTTATCGGACTTACGCTTCTTAGCAATATGTTTAGGAATGCAACTTACAAGGAGATAAGCTACGACCAGTTCATGCAGATGATTGATGAAGATAAGGTAAAGAAAGTAGCATTAGAGCAGGACAGAATTCTTATTACACCTGTTGAAGAGGAGAAACAGTCTGGCATAGCAGGAGTTTCATACACATATTATACAGGGTATGTTAATGATGATACTCTTGTACCACTTCTTAAGAGAAAGGGTATTGAGTTTGAAGGATATATTCCGGATTCGAGTTCTTCAATTGTAGAATTTCTGCTTGCATATGTACTGCCATTTTTATTCATATATATAATCTTTGCATTTGTATATAGAAGAATTGCTAAGAATGGTGGAATGATGGGCGGAATGGGCGTTGGAAAGAGCAACGCCAAAGTATATGTCCAGAAAAAGACAGGTGTTACATTCAAGGATGTTGCAGGTCAGGATGAAGCTAAGGAATCACTTACAGAGATTGTTGATTTCTTACATTACCCTGAGAAATATGCCAAGATTGGTGCAAAGCTTCCTAAGGGTGCACTTTTAGTAGGACCTCCTGGAACAGGTAAGACGCTTCTTGCCAAGGCTGTAGCCGGTGAGGCAGATGTACCTTTCTTCTCGCTCGCAGGTTCTGATTTCGTTGAGATGTTCGTAGGTGTTGGCGCATCACGAGTAAGAGACTTGTTCAAGGAAGCAACTAAGCAGGCTCCTTGTATTATATTTATTGATGAGATTGATGCTATTGGTAAGAGCAGAGATTCCAAGTATGGCGGTGGCAATGACGAGCGTGAGCAGACATTGAACCAGTTACTTGCAGAGATGGATGGTTTTGATTCTTCTAAGGGAATATTCATTCTTGCAGCAACTAACAGACCGGAAGTACTTGATAAGGCTTTACTTAGACCAGGTCGTCTCGACAGAAGAATTACCGTTGACAGACCTGATAAGAAGGGAAGAATTGAGACTCTTAAGGTACATTCTAAGGATGTGCTTATGGACGATACAGTTGATTTTGATGAGATTGCAATGGCAACAAGCGGTCTTGTTGGTTCAGACCTTGCCAATATCATTAATGAAGCTGCTATTGCGGCAGTTAAGAATGGAAGAAATGTTGTTACCCAGAAGGACCTTCTTGGTGCTTTTGATACAGTTGTAGCAGGTAAGGAGAAGAAGGAAAGAGTTCTTAGCAAGAAGGAAAAGCAGGTTGTTGCTTACCATGAGATTGGGCATGCCCTTATAAGAGCTATCAAGAATAATTCTGATCCGGTCCAGAAGATTACTATTATACCTCATACTAATGGTTCACTTGGTTATGTGCTTAACTTCCCAGAGGAAGAGAAGCATCTTGAGACTAAGGATGAACTTATGACAGACCTTATATCACTTGTTGGTGGCCGTGCTGCAGAAGAAGTTGTATTTGGTTCAGTTACTAATGGTGCTTATGATGATATCAAGAAAGCAACTAACCTTGCCAAGACAATGATTACAAGATATGGTATGTCAGACAGATTCGGACTTGTTGCATTATCAACAGTTGAAGATGAATATCTTAGCGGAAGAGCATCTATGAACTGTGCACAGGCAACTGAGGCAGAGGTAGATGACGAGGTAAAGAAGCTTATTGCGTCATGTTATGAAGAGGCTAAGCAGATTATAAGAGAGAACAGAGAAGTAATGGATCAGCTTGCAAGATATCTGTATGACCATGAGACTATCACAGGCAAGGAATTCATGAAGATATTCAGAGAGGCAAAGGGAATACCTGAACCGGTTGATACTTCATTATTCTCAACATCAGAGAAAGTGGCAGAAAGCGTAACATTTAATGAAGATGGAAGCTATTCATCGACAGTTAGTGGTGAGCCGGAAAGCGATATATGGAAGAATATTGGCAGTCATTCAGACGATAATGAATCTGATGATACAGCTAAAGAAAAAGAAGATGATTAATAATAAAGGGGCATATCACATTGTGATATGCCCCTTATATCAACGCTTATTCTTTTCAGATATGTGTGAATGATATCCTGACGAAGTGCTTTCAATAGATTGTGAAGCAACGTCAGCAGCATCTTTAAGAGCGGTCTGTTTAGACTGTTCCTTAGCAGAACTGATTCTGGATTCAATTTTTTTAAGAAAAACATATGTAAGATATTCGCGGGACGGAGTTGGGATAATACATCCATAAATGTAGCGTTCGCCATACAACTGGCTGCGTATGATAAAACATTTAAAATGAAAGTTAAACTGCTTTCCGTTTGCCTGATCTGAAAATGTTATATATGTATTATTATAGTTATATAATAGTTCGTTGCTGGTTGAAAATGAAAGTCCTTTATCACTGACATCAATTAACGTTACTGGAATATCAGCTTCTGTGGTATCTGATGAGATATGTCCCGAAGCCCCGGTTGAAATGCGCTGATTAAATCTTCTGTCGCATTCAGAGGCAATGCTGGCAAAAACATTGGTCGAGATTTTGTAGTAAGCAGATGCGAAACTGGTTGATTTATAAGAGATAGTTTCTATGTTAATATTCTTCCAGACTACACGGTTCTTTGTTGCTGGGTCTATGGTATAAAGATTAAATAAAATATCCTTATAAGAAGAAAAATCTATTACAGCACCTTTTGATGTAAAAGGCGCTATGAGAATGTAGCCATTCTTGGATGCAACAACAGAGGAAGGCATCTCGTAGCTGACATTATCTATGGATATTTCAATTGAAATTGACCCGCCTACGGGAATATCAGATATTAACATAATACAACTCCCTTACATTAATAATTAAATATAGAATATCATAAAATTGCTGATTAATAAACGAAAATATGTTATATTTTTTTACATAGGGAGGAGATGCTATGAGTTTTACACATTTGCATGTGCATACTGAATATTCATTGCTGGATGGCTCCAGTAAGATAAAAGAGATTACTAAACGGGCAAAGGAACTTGGCATGGACAGCCTTGCAATAACTGACCATGGTGTGATGTATGGTGTTATTGAATTTTACGAGGCGGCTAAGAAGGCAGGAATCAAGCCTGTTCTTGGCTGTGAGGTGTATGTAGCTCCGGGGTCAAGGTTTGATAAAGGCGCAGGACAGAGTGAGGATAAATATAATCACCTTGTATTGCTGGCAGAGAATAACACCGGATATCAGAATCTTATGAAGATAGTCTCAAAAGGGTTTACAGAAGGCTTTTACTATAAGCCGAGAGTAGACAAGGAAGTGTTAAGGGAATATCACGAGGGAATTATTGCTACGAGTGCGTGCCTTGCAGGTGAGGTGCAGAGATATCTGTCAAGAGGCATGTATGAGACGGCCAGAGATGCTGCCCTTGAACTTCAGGATATATTCGGAAAGGGAAATTTCTTTCTTGAATTGCAGGATCACGGAATAGCAGAACAGCACTATGTCAATCCACAGCTTATGCGTATGCATAATGAGACCGGAATTGAACTGGTATGTACGAATGATGTTCATTATACTTATGCAGATGATGTAGATGCACATGATATATTATTATGTATACAGACAGGTAAGAAGCTTTCTGATGAAAACAGGATGCGATATGAGGGTGGACAGTTCTATTTAAAGTCAGAGGAAGAGATGGCGGAATTGTTCAAATACGCACCGGAAGCAGTTGAGAACACTCATAAGATAGCAGAAAGATGTAATGTTGAGATAGAATTCGGAGTTACAAAGCTGCCAGCGTTTGATGTGCCAGAAGAATATGGAAAGAATTCATGGGTGTATCTTAATGCTTTATGCTATGAGGGGTTAAAGGAGAGATATCCGGACAAGACCGCAGATGTATGTATTGAAGATATTATAGAGCAGGCAAAAGCATCAATAGTTGCAGACAGAAAAGATGTTGTTATAAAAAGGGCAGAGGATTCGAATGATATATTCCAGAGACTTTCTTACGAGCTGTCAGTTATCTATTCAATGGGATATGTCGATTATTTCCTGATTGTGTGGGATTACATTAATTATGCCAAGACACATGATATTCCGGTTGGACCCGGACGAGGCTCGGCGGCAGGAAGTCTTGTGTCATACTGTCTTGGAATAACAACGCTTGACCCTGTTAAATACAATCTTGTATTCGAACGATTTCTGAATCCTGAGCGTGTGTCCATGCCCGATATTGACGTGGACTTTGCACCAGAAGGCAGACAGAAGGTTATTGATTATGTTATAGAAAAATATGGTAAAGAATGTGTGTGCCAGATAATCACATTTGGAACTATGGCAGCAAGAGCCGTTATTAAAGATGTCGGAAGGGTTATGGATCTTCCATATGCGATGGTTGATAACATTGCGAAGATGATACCACAGAAGGTTGGTGTTACGATTGACAGTGCAATGAATGGTGACGCAGACAGGGACATTAAGCCAAATGCTGAGTTTAAGGCATTGTATGAAGCTGATGAGACAGTGAGAGATCTTATAGATAAAGCAAAGAGACTTGAAGGACTGCCAAGGCATGCTTCAGTTCATGCCTCAGGTGTTCTTATCAGTCAGAAGGATGTTGGAGAGTATGTTCCGGTTGCAGTTGGAGCAGATAATGTTAAGGTTACGCAGTTTGAAGGTCCTACTCTGGAACATTTGGGACTGTTAAAATTTGACTTTTTAGGTCTTAGAAACTTAACTGTAATCCAACAGACTGAAAAATGTGAACAGCAGATTGACCCTGCATTTTCAGTGGATAATATACCATATAACGATAAGTCTGTATTTGAATGTATAAGTCAGGGCAAATGTGCAGGTATATTCCAGTTAGAGAGTGGCGGAATGAAAAACTTCATGAAAGAGTTAAAACCGGATTGTTTAGAGGATTTAATTGCTGGTATATCGCTTTACAGACCGGGACCAATGGATTTCATACCACAGTATATTAAAGGAAAAGAGAACGCGGGAAACATAACCTATGAATGCCCGCAGTTAGAGCCAATCTTA
>OGXX01003507.1_pt1 | contig 13005 bp, 8 predicted proteins | sample 1576301 | NCBI WGS metagenome assembly OGXX01 (sample SAMEA3541469, study PRJEB24748) | human gut metagenome | biome: human gut; feature: human-associated habitat; material: faeces | place: China | collected 2012
AGGGGCCGATCGCGCCGTTGAACTGGCAGCGCCAGCCGCGGTTGGTGTGCCACTGGCCATTATCGTCGCACCACACCACGCGGAAGGTGAACATACGCTCAGGCTCGACCATGCGGCCCAGCAGATCGACCTTCTCATACTCGGGGTGCTTCTCGATCACAGGCTCCAGAGAGGACAGGACTTCCTCGACGGTCTGCACGAACTCGGGCTCGTTGGCATGCTTGGTCTTGACGTTCTCCAGAACGCTGGCCAGATAAGCATTCATAAATAATTCCTCCTCAAATAGTTGTTCCGTTTGAAATATGTCGGCGCAGTGTCTCTGCGCCTTCATCTATCACGATGATAACACTTCTTTCCCCTTTTCTCAAGGGGTCAACGGACAAATCCCCTCCTCGCACCCGTAAAAAATCCGCCCCGCTTTTTGTGCATATTGTTTAAACTCCGCTGCATAAACCACGCACCAAACCGCCTCAAATTCGACATATTTTTCACAAATATTCCGCTGCTTGCGTACTTTGAAGCACGGGCGCTTTTTCGTACAAAATCGCGCCGCCGCCCGTCTGTGTCTTGACTTTTCTCGGTTTTACCTTATAATGTAGGTTGTCGCTGTATTGCGCAGCGCTCCCATACTATAACGGCAGACGGCTCGCTCTCCGCGCCGCGCCGCAAAAGGAGATTTGAATCATGTCTGTGTATCCTATGACCGTGGCCGGTCTGCAGCGGGAGCTGCCCATCTGCAAGGTGACCGATGACCTGTATATCGGCGCTTTCATCTGCTTTGGCGATGCGGAGCTGACCGTCGCCTGCGCCCGCGATATGCTGGCGCTGGTGGAGAAGGACAGCTACGATTATCTGTTCACCGCCGAGGCCAAGTCCATCCCCCTGATCCACGAGATGGCCCGTCAGAGCGGCGCCAAGAAGTACTTTATCGCCCGGAAGGGCCCCAAGGCGTATATGCCCGACCCCATCCATGTGGAGGATAAGTCCATCACCACCGCCGGCACTCAGCGGCTGTATCTGGGCAGTGACGATGCGGCGATGATTCGCGGCAAGCGTATCGTGCTCATGGACGATGTTATCTCCACCGGCGGTTCCCTGCTGGCTATGGAGCATTTGGTGGAGTTGGCGGGCGGCATCGTGGTAGACCGTATTGCCGCTCTGGCCGAGGGCGCGGCCGCCCAGCGCAAGGACATCAAGTTCCTGGCTCCCCTGCCGGTATTCAACGCCGACGGAACGATCAAGTAATTTTTAAGATGGCTGCTGAAATGCAGCCATCTTTTTTTCATTTTTTTGTGGACATTTGAAATAAGCTGTGATAATATGAGGAATTAATAAAACAGATGCCAGGATGCCAGCGGATGCAAGCTGTGGGGCTCCTCCCCGTCTGTATGAAAGGAGAACGAATTATGTCCGTGAAAGAAAGCTATGCCGGTAAAATCAACCGCAAGCTCAACAAGAAGCTCCATGTCATCGACGTGGCCGCCGGCCGGGTACCGGCCGACCTGGTTCTAAAAAATGCCACCTATGTCAACGTTTTCTCCAATGAGCTCAGCCAGTGCGACATCGCCGTGGCGGAGGGGCTCATCGTGGGCATGGGCGAATATCACGGCAAGGTGGAAATGGATGTCTCCGGCAAGATCGTGCTGCCCGGCTTCCTGGACGCACATATCCATCTGGAGAGTTCCCTGGTGAGCCCCACGGAGTTTGCCAAGGCGGTCCTTCCCCACGGCACCACCACCGTTATCACTGATCCCCACGAGATTGCCAACGTCATGGGCACCGATGGCATCGAATACATGCTCCAGGCTACGGAGGATCTGCCGGTGGATGTGCGCTTCATGCTGCCCTCCTGTGTGCCCGCCACGCCCCTGGACGAGTCCGGCGCCATTCTGGATTACCGGGCCATTGACTCCTTCTATGACCATCCCCGGGTCCAGGGTCTGGCAGAAATGATGAACTTTGTAGGCACCGTCAACGGCGATCCCCAGGTGGTGGAGAAAATTGTGGCCTCCCAGGCCCATCACAAGAAGATCGACGGCCACGCCCCCGGCCTTTCCGGCAACGACCTTAACGCCTATATCGCCGCCGGCGTATATTCCGACCATGAATGCTCCGACATTGATGACGCCCTGGCCAAGCTGAAGCGCGGTCAGTTCATCATGATCCGGGAGGGCACAGCCGCAAGGAACCTGGAGGCCCTGGCCCCCCTGCTGTGTGACAAATATGTGGACCGCTGCATGTTCTGCACCGATGACAAGCACCCCAATGACCTGCTGGAAAAGGGGCACATCGACTACATCGTGAAGAAGGCCATTTCCCTGGGCGTGGATCCCATCATCGCTGTGAAGGCCGCCTGCCACACCGCCGCCCGATACTTCCTGCTCAATAACCGCGGTGCCATCGCTCCCGGCTACCTGGCCGACTTTGTGGTCATCGACAATTTCAATGACTTTAACATTGAGATGGTCTATAAACGGGGTGAGCTGATGTACGACGGCCAGCTGCGGGACTTCCCCACCCCGGAGATCGACCCCTATCTGGTCAAACGCGCCCACGATACCTTCCACCTGGGCAAACTGACAGCGGAGGACTTTAAGGATGGCCGTCCCCACGCCATCATCGGCCTGGTGCCCGGGGAAATTATCTCTGAGGATGCCGGCTACATCGATCATATCGATGTAGAGTATGATATTCTGAAGGTGGCCGTTATCGAACGGCATAAGAACACCCATCACATTGGTCTTGGCTACATCAAAGGCTATGGCCTGAAGTCCGGCGCCGTGGCCACCAGTATCTCCCATGACTCCCACAATATCATCGTGGTGGGGACCAATGAGGAGGAAATGGCCGCCGCCGCCAACCGTATTGCGGAGAATCACGGTGGCATTACTGTGATGCAGGACGGCACGGTTTTAGGCGAGGTACCCCTGGCCATCGCGGGTATTATGAGCGATGACTCCTTGGTCATGGTGAACAGCGCCCTGGAAAGTGCCAAGGATGAGGCCTTCCGCCTGGGCGTGTCTCAGGACATCGACCCATTCATGACCTTGAGCTTCATGGCTCTGCCGGTGATCCCCACCCTGCGCATCACCACCCGTGGTGTGTTCGATGTGAACACTCAGCGGTATATCTGATATTGCAAATATTGCCAAAAGAGTCAGCAGGCGAGAAGCTCGTCTGCTGACTCTTTGTTTTAGACATAAAAACCGCCGACAAAGGTCGGCGGTTTTCGGCTCGCTGTTTACAGCTTCTCTCTGACCTTGGCGGCCTTGCCGACCCGGTCACGCAGATAGTACAGCTTGGCGCGGCGGACAAAACCGCTGCGCACGGTCTCGATTTTCTCGATGGAGGGGGAGTGAACGGGAAAAACCTTCTCCACACCCACGCCATAGGACAAGCGACGGACGGTGATGGTTTCCTCGATGCCGCCGTGCTTCTTAGCAATGACGGTACCCTCAAAGACCTGGATACGCTCACGGGAGCCTTCCTTGACCTTGACGTGTACCTTGACGGTATCGCCCACATTGACCTGGGGCTTTTCAGCCTGCAGCTGCTTCTCGTTAAGAGCCTTGATGAGATCCATGGATATTTCCTCCTAATTTATAGGCGTTCGTGACCGCTTTTCCATGGCGCATCAGGGTTCTTTCACCCGCGCACGGCAGAGGACCGCCCTTTTCAAGCTCGGATAGAATATCACACCAAGCAGGAAAATGCAAGCACTTTTTGCATTTTTGCAAAGTTTTTTCGTTTTTATAACTATAGTATGATCTGCTCGCCGCGGCGGAGGAAGTATAGGATCTTCTCCTTCACGGGCTTTCCGATCACCTGCGCGAGTGCGAGTGAGTACGCCTCGAGCTGCGGCCGGTAATGCTCCGCCCGCTCGGCGAGCGCGTCCGGCGCGATGCGGTCGGTCTTGAAATCGACCACGACCAGCGCGCCGTCCTCCTCAAAGAAGCAGTCCACCACGCCCTGCAAAAGGATCTCGTCTCCGGCGCTCGCCTCCGGCACAAAGCGCGCGGCGCTCTCAAGCAGCGAGAAGCGGTATTCCCGCCTGGCCCGCTCCCCTGCCGCGCGGATGCGCGCGCACAGTGGGCTTTGCAGAAACCGCGTCAGCGCGGCGGCGTCGACCGCCCGCGCCTGCTCGGGCGTGAGCAGGCGGCGCTCCTCCATGCTTTTGACTGCAGCGCGCACCGCACCTTCCTCCGCCGGCGTCGAGAAATCGAGAAACTGCAGCGCCGCGTGCATCGCGGTGCCCTGCTCGGCGGGCGTAAGCGCCGCCGCTCCCTCCAGAAATCTCGGCTTTGCGAGGCTCCGCAGGCGGGGAGGCAGCGGGGCGTTCTCCGCGATCTCCTCGTCAAGCGCGCGACCCTTGAGCTGCGTCGCGGTCAGCTTGGCGCTGAGCGTCGTTTCCGGTTCGTAGGGATAGCGCCACTCCAGCGCCGCCGTGTCCAGCGGCAGCTCGGGGGCAGTCTCCTCCGTGCGCTCCTCTGCCGCGCGCTCGGCGGGCGCAAAGTCGTAGCCGTTGTGGACCTCCACGCGCCACGGCGCATTGCTTACCGTGACCGCCGCCGCGTCCGCGCCCGCCAGCTCACGCAGCGGCGCAGCCTCCGGACGGCACAAAAGCGGCAGCAGGATCCAGTCCGCCATGCACTTCTGCTCCTCCACCGTCTCTGGCCGCACGGGGCAGGAGGTCACGGCGCAAAGATCGGCAAGATGCTTCGCCGCGCCCGCGCGGGCGCAGACCATGACGAGCTTTTCCTTCGCGCGCGTCATGGCGACGTACAGCACGCGCAGCTCCTCGGCCTTTGCCTCGCGGCGCAGCTGACGCTCAAGTGCGAGCCGCGCAGCCGTGGGGTATTTGATCGAGCGTTTCGTGTCCACGCAGACCGGCCCGAGGCCGTATTCCGGGTGGACGAGCACGGAGCTCTGGAAGTCCATGCGGCTGAACGGGCGCGCGAGGTCCGCAAGGATCACGATCGGAAATTCCAGTCCCTTGGACTTGTGGATGCTCATGATGCGCACGCCCTGCGCGGCGTGCGTGGTCTGCGGCACGGGCGGCTCGCCGGATTCCAGCTGCTCGCGCAGATGCCGGACAAAGGCGAAGAGCCCCCGCCCGCCGCCGCGCTCAAATTCCTCCGCCAGCGAGAAGAACGCACGAAGATTTTCCCGGCGTGCGGCTCCTCCCCGCATCGCGCCGAACACCGCCGGGATATGGCAGCGCTCATAGAGCGCCGCGACCAGCTCGGTGAGCGTGAGCGTCTGCGCGCTTTCACGCAGCTCGCGCAGCAGCGCGAGGAACCGTGCGGAGTCCTCGCCCCCGTCCGCGGCGAGTGCATCGTAAAAATCGCCGCCCGGCGTTTTCGCGCGCAGCTCGGCGAGCCGGTCCGGCGTAAAGCCGAAAAGCGGCGAGCGCAGCACGGAGATGAGCGGCACGTCCTGCCGCGGGTTGTCCAATATTTCGAGCAGCGCGAAGGTCACGGCGACCTCCATCGTCTCGTAAAAGCCGCCGTCGCTCTCGGCGGCACAGTGCAGCCCGCGGCTCTCCAGCGCGCGGCGATAGTCGGCAAGCCGTGTGCGGGGCGAGCGCATGAGGATGACGATGTCCTCCTCCCGCACCGCGCGCGGCTCGTGCGTTTTATCGTCCTGCACCGTGAAGCCGCCGGCGATGAGCCTTTGTATGTAGTCCGCGACGAAGCTCGCCTCGGCCCGGGCCGCGCGGAGCTTTTCCGTGTCGCTCTCCTGCGCGGACATCTCCACAAAATGGAACTCCGTGCAGCAGTCGGGGTTCTCGGGATAGCTCGCCCCGACGTGCAGGGACTCGTCCTCGCCGTAGTCCAGCTCGCCCATTTCCCGGGAAAGGACGTTGCGGAACACGAAGTTCGCCGCGTCCAGCACCGTATCGCGCGAGCGGAAGTTTTTGCTCAAAAGGAGCTTCGCGCTCTCGCCCTCCGCCGCGTCGGCGGCGTGCGGGTAGCGCAGATAGTGGTCGAGGAAAATACGCGGGTCGGCGAGGCGGAAGCGGTAGATGCTCTGCTTGACGTCGCCGACGGTGAAAAGGTTTTTTCCTTCACGGGAAATGGCGGAGAAGATGCAGTTCTGCACCTCGTTCGTGTCCTGATATTCGTCCACCATGATCTCGCGGTAGCGCTGCGAGACCGTTCGTGCAAGGTCGGTGGGCTGTCCGTCCGTGCCGAGGAGCAGGTCAATGGCCTCATGCTCCTGGTCGGAGAAGTCCGCCGCGTTGCGGCGGCGCTTCTCCTCCTGATAGGCGCGGGAAAAATCCGCCGTCAGCTTCAGAAGCGCGAGCATGGCGGGCGCCATCGCGCGCAGGTCCTCCATCGCCTCGGCGGAGGTGACGGAAAACACCTCGTCAAAGCCCTTGGCGGTCTTTTTGCAGCCGTTCCACACGCCCTGCATTTTGGCCTTGAGCGCTTCGTCCCCACATTTGCGCACCGGCGTCAGGCGCGGAAAGTCCACGCGGCGCTTCGCCGCCGCATCCCAGTCCTCCTCCGCTGACGCGGCGAGGAGCGCGAATTGCTCCGCCACACCGAGAAAGAGCGGCGCGTACTTATCCGCAATGGCCTTATCCGTCGCCATCTCCTCCGCCGCGCCGCGCAGCAGTGCGGCACAGTGGAGCGCCTTGCGCCGCACCATAGAAAGCAGCAGCGTCCCGTAGACCGTATCCTCCACGCGCGGCGGCAGATCGTGCCAAAGCTGCTCCTGCGACGCGAGCCAGCGGTCCATGTACGGCTGCGCCTGCAGCTTTCCGTGCAGCTCGAGCACCAGCGCGCCGAGTGCGCGGTCGTCCCGCCCCGCGCCGAGGGTATCGGCCAGGAGCGACGCGCCGTCGCCCTCGCGCATCGTCTCGTAAAATTCATCCAGCGTGCGCGCGAGCACCCGCTCGCGCAGAAGCTGCGCCTCATTCTCGTCGAGCACGCGGAAATCGGGCCGCAGCGCGTGGCCGCGCGCGTCCTCGCGCAGCAGGTGGCAGTTCTCGCGCAGCAGCGCCGTGCAGAAGGCGTCCACCGTTTTGATGTCCGCGCGGTAGACGCGCAGCAGCTGCCGCTGCAGATGCGCGTTGAGCGGGTTCTCCTGCAGCTTTTCGCCGAGAACCTTGGCGATCTTGCCGCGCAGCTCCGCCGCCGCGGCGCGGGTGTAGGTGATGATGAGAAAGTCGTCAAGGTTCGCTTCGCCGCTCTCGACGTAGGAAAAAAGCCGCTCGACGAGCACCTTCGTCTTGCCGCTGCCCGCTGCGGCGGACACCAGCAGGCTCCGCCCGCGGTTCTCTACCGCCGCCTGCTGCTCGGCGGTCAGGATGTCAGCCATCGCGTTTTCCCCCTTCCTCGATCGTCCGGTCAACGTGCTCCCAGAGCTGCTCGGCTCCGGTCGCGCGGATGTATTCGATGCGGTCGCCGCCGCGGCCGTTTTCAAAGTGGCAGGCGGGCGCGAATTCGCAATAGGTGCAGGCACTGTCCTGCTCGCTGCGCGCCCACGGGTCGGCGTCGATGTTGCCGCTCGCCAGCTCGCGCACCATGCGGCGCAGCTGCTCCTCAACGTATAAGCCCAGCTTGCCGAGCTGAGCGCTCGTGGCGATGCTGCCGCTGATCTCCGTCTCGCCGTCCTTGCTCTTTTTCACGCGCACCGGGAGATAGCACGGCGCTTCCAGCGCGCTGTGCTCCATCGCGCGCAGCACCGCGGGATCGTTCAGCACCATGCCGCTGCGCTGCAGCTCCTTGTGCATCGCGCGCTCGATCTCCTCCTCCGAGGCATTGCGCGGCAGATTCAGCAGCTTTTCCCGTGCGGGAAGATAGAGGACCCCCGCCGGCTCAATGGGATAGCCGCCGAAGAGCTTTCCCCCTTCGTCCCGCAGCGTAAAGAGATAGAGCAGCATTTGCAGGCCGAGCCCGTAGCGCAGCTCCGCGAGGTCAAAGCGCTTCGCGCCGGTCTTGTAGTCCACCACGCGCAGATACAGCTTGCCGTCCTTGAGCCAGCCGTCCACACGGTCGACCTTGCCGACCACGCGCAGCTCCTCCCCTGCCTCGCGGATGGTCACGGCTGGGAGTTGTCCGTCCGCGCCGAAGCCCAGCTCAAAGGCCAGCGGCTCGAAATCGGAGTTGGAAAGCTCCTCCACCGTCGAATCCATGATGCGGTAGACCGACTCGCACAGCCGGCGGAAAAGATAGCGGAAGCGCGCGTTCTTCCCGTCAAGGTCGGGGAGATTTTTTTCAATGTATGCACCGATCGCCTGCCGCACAAGCGCGTGCAGCGCCGGACGCTCCAGCGCCTTGAGGCCGCCGCGCTCGCTCGCCGCGCGGAGCGTGTGCTCCATCACGTCGTGGACAAAGGTGCCGACCTGCGGCGCGTCGAAGCCCGCAGCTGTGCGCTCCTTCGCGCGCAGGCCGTACTGCATGAAGTAGGCGAAATGGCAGCTCCGCGCCTTGTCCATGCGCGAGGCGCTGAGCGTGATGCTGCGCCCGTAGAGCGTGTGGACGGCCTCACGCGAGAGCCTTCCGCGCGTATAGTGCGAGGCGTCGCGCATGGCGGCAAGCGCCTCGGCGCAGCCGCCGCGCTGCTCCAGATAACGCCACGCTTCCCCGCCGACGTGTTCGCCCGCGTAGTCGAGCGCACCGCTCTCCGTTGTAAGGCGGTATGCCTTGTCGGCATCCTCCGTTTCGACCTTTACCGACGGGCAAAGCGTCTGCACGCGCCCGACGACAAAGCTGGGGCGCAGCTCGGCGCCCGCGTTATCAAAGCGCGGATAAGAGATGTAGAGCCGGTCGGTCGGCTGGGCGAGCGCGGCATAGAGATTCTGCAGCTCCAGCCGGAACTGCGCCATACCGTAGGGCGCAAGGCGCACGTCGAGCGCCTCGAGCGCCGCGCGGTCCTCGTCCTTCAAAATGCCGCCGCTGCCGCCCACAGCGGGCAGCACATGGTCGTTCGCACCCATCAAAAACAGCACGCGCACGGCGTGGCGGTCGTTGCGCGTCATTTCAGCCAGACTCACCCGGTCAAGCGAGACCGGGATCGTGCCGACCGAATACTGCGTGAGCACAAGGCGCATGAGCCGCGCGAACTCCTCCGCGTCCAGCTCGGTACCGCCCAGCATCTCCACAAACTGGTCGAGCACGCCGCACAGAACGTTCCAAAGCTGCGCCAGCTCCTCCGCCCGCTGCGTTTCGCCGCGCTGCCAAAGCGTCTCCGTCTGCCGCTGCAGCTCCTCGGGCAGCGCGATCTCCGTCAGATAATTGTAAAGTGCTGTTACTTTACCCTCAACGTCTCCCGTGCCGCGCACGCCCTCATAGAGATGGCTCAGCGGCGCGCGTACCTTTTCCCGCGCGGCGTTCACCCGCGCGAGCATTTCCTCATGCTCTGTACGCCACGGCACGCCGTAGCCCTCGGGGTGCGCCGTCCACGGAACGTCGCGCGTCCACATTGCGCCGCGAATGTCCCACTTGATGACGTAGTTTTCCAGCAGGTCGCACTCCTCCGCCGAAAGTCCCGCGAGGCCGGTCTTGAGGCAGCGGAACACATCCTCGTACTCAAAGCCTCCGCTCACCGCGTCAAGCGCGCCGAGCAGCAGCGCGGGCACGCCGCGGCGCAGAATATCGCTGCGCCGCGCACAGTAGAGCGGGATGCCGCAGCGCGCGAATACGGTGCGCAGCACCGGCTCCGCGGCATCCATATCGCGCGAGGTGACCGTAATATCGCGGAAGCGGTAGCCCTCGCAGCGCACCAGACGCAGAATTTCCGCGGCGATCCGCTCCGCCTCGTCGTAAGCGGTGGAGGCTTCATACAGCCGCAGCTGCTCCGTTGGCTCGTCCCAGCGGACATTGCCGCCGAAGAAATGCTTCTCCACATGACCGAGCGCATCGCGCGGCGCGCCGCCGCGCAGCACCTCCTCCGTGCAGGGAACGCCCGCGTCCCGCGCAAGAGCGTAAAGCTGCTCGCGTACGCGCAGGCCCTCGGCGAACAGCTCGCTGTCGCTGCCGTCGCCGAGCAGCGTCACGGTGACGCTTTTTGCCCGCTTGAGCAGAATGCGCAGGATGTTCCGCTCGCGGCCCGTGAAGTAGGAAAAGCCGTCGAGAAAAATGTCCTTATTGTCGGCGTAGCCGGAGGCCGCAAGGTTTTCCTCCAGCTTCTCCAGCCGGTCGCGCGCGTCGCGCCCGCCCTCGTGGAGCTTGGCAAGATACGCGCCGTAGAGCAGCGCCACATCGCGCAGCCGCTCGCCGCTCTCGCCCGCGATGGCCTCGGCCTTTTCCGCCAGCACCTCCGGCGCGACGGCATAGGCCTGCAATTCTTCGATGAGCGCGAGCAGACTTTCCAGAAACGCCGCGCGCTGTGAGGGTCGGCGATAGACGCGCAGGCTCGGCGCAAGCGACACCAGCACACGCTGGAGCAGCAGGAGCTTTCCGCCGTTGTCGAGCGTCACCTCCGCCGCGCCGCCGGTGAGCGTCAGCACGCGCGAGGCCAGCAGCTTGAAGGTCAGCACCTCCGCGTGACGGCTCGCGGTCACACCGCACGCGCGGCACACGTCCACCTCCGCGACGTGCGAAGCGTGCTCCGGCACGAGCAGGATCTGCTGCGAGGAATCGCCCAGCGCGCGGATCTCCTCCAGCACCCGCGCGGACTTGCCCGTGCGGGCGCGGCCCAGCAGGATACGCAGCATGATACCGCCCTCCTTTTCGTCGTTTTTTTCTATTTTACCATCATTCCCGCCGTTCGGCAACCGTGGATATTCCGCCGTGCCCTGAATTGAACGGGCGTCAATATTTTTCTTGACAAGGTGCCCGATGTGTGCTATCTTTTAGTTCAAATTTGAACTGTTCATTTTTGCATTATTTGAAAAGGAGTCCTGCGTATGAACGCCGGTATGGAATTTGCCCATAAATTTGCCCGCGCCTATGCCGCCGCCTGCAAGCCGCTTTGCCGCGAGCTGAAGCTGCCGCAGACCGCCTTTGACATTCTGATGTTTCTTGCCAACAACCCCGGCTACCGGACGGCGGGCGCCATCGTGGAGGTTCGGCGCATCAAGGCCAACCTCGTTTCGGTGAACGTTGATAAGCTCGTGCGCGAGGGCTATCTGCGGCGCGAGACGGTCGAGGGCGACCGTCGAAAGACGCTGCTCGTCTGCACCGAGCGGGCACAGCCGGTCATTGAGCGGGGCCGCGCGTTGCAATCCGCTTTTTTTGAGCAGCTCTTTGCTCACACAGACGAAGAAATGCGCGCGAGCTTCTTCCGGACGCTCGCCGTTATGGACGCCGATCTCGACGCCATGTTAGAAAAGGAGCCTTAAAAATGGAATTTGCCATCACACTTCTCGTCACCTTTTTCGCCGGCATGGGCGCAGGTCTCGGCACCGGCTTTGCGGGCATGAGCGCCGCGGCGGTCATCAGCCCCATGCTCATCACCTTCCTCGGCATGGACCCCTATATGGCGGTCGGCATCGCGCTCTCGTCCGACGTGCTGGCAAGCGCCGTGTCTGCCTACACCTACGGCAAAAGCAAAAATCTCGACATCCGCAACGGTCTCATCATGATGGCAAGCGTGCTGGCCTTCACCGTGGTCGGCAGCTACGCCGCGAGCCTTGTCCCCTCGACCACGATGGGCGGCTTCTCGGTCTTTATGACCTTCCTGCTCGGCGTGAAGTTCATCGTCCGTCCCGTCATGACGACCAAGGAGGCCATGGCCGGCGTGAGCGCGAAAAAGCGCGCCGTGCAGTCTATTCTCTGCGGCGTGCTCATCGGCTTTATCTGCGGCTTCATCGGCGCGGGCGGCGGCATGATGATGCTGCTCATCCTCACCTCCGTGCTCGGCTACGAGCTCAAGACCGCCGTGGGCACCAGCGTTTTCATCATGACCTTCACAGCGCTCACCGGCGCGGTCTCGCACTTCGCCATCGGCGGCGCGCCGGACTGGACGGTGTTCGCGCTCTGCGTGCTCTTCACGCTCGTCTGGGCGCGCATTGCCGCCGTGTTCGCCAACAAGGCTTCGCCCAAAACGCTCAACCGCGCGACCGGCGTGGTGCTCGTCATCCTCGGCGTGGTCATCATGCTCTTCAACGTTCTGGCATAAGAAAAAGCCGCCCGCAGGCGGCTCTTTCAGGAAAGCAGCTTTTCCAGCAGCTCGGCGAAGAACGAGCGCAGCACGACCTCGCCGCCCTCGCCCTCGGCGGTCAGCACACCGTCGCACAGCGGCTCGAACGCCGCGCCCCACCAGCTCATCAGGAAGCCCGGCTCCAGCGCGCACCACACGAGTGCACAGAGGAGGCCGACGGCAAGGGATATCTCGATCTTCCGAAATTTCATAAGAAAAAACCGTCCGTTTCAAGTAATAGCTTGAGTATGGACGGTTTTTTCGTTTTTCAAACAAAAATCGTGCAGAAGGTTTGCAGTTCCGCGCTCCGCAGCACGCTGCAGGCCGCGCGGCAGATGTCCTCCTCGCGGAACAGTCCGAACACGGCGCTGCCCGAGCCGGTCATCGCGGCACATTCCGCACCGCTGGCAAGCAAAGCGCGCTTGATGTCCTCGATGCGTGCGCGCTGTTCGTCCGGGAGTACCTGCTCAAAGACGTTTTTGACCTTCGCGCACAGCGCCGCCGCGTCGCCCGCCTCCAGCGCGGCGAGCATCGCCGCCGTGTCGGGTCGATCGGTCAGCGCCACGCGGTCCGACCGCTGAAAGAGCGCGGGCGTAGAGACGGGAAAGTCCGGCTTGCAGACCGCGGCATAGAGCCTCGGCGCGTTTTTCAGCACGGTCAGCCGTTCCCCTCTGCCCTCGGCAAGCTGCGTGCCGCCGCGGACACAAAACGGTACGTCGCTGCCGACACGCGCGCCGATCTCCTCGAGCCGCTCGTCCGTGAGCGTGGGTGCGATCAGATCGCGCAGCGCGCGCAGCACGGCGGCGGCATCCGCGCTGCCGCCCGCCATCCCGGCCTCGGACGGGATGCGCTTGGTGAGCGCGATGTCGATGCCGCCGCGGTAGTCCATGGCCTCGCAGAAGGCATTTGCCG
>OGXX01003509.1_pt1 | contig 13000 bp, 9 predicted proteins | sample 1576301 | NCBI WGS metagenome assembly OGXX01 (sample SAMEA3541469, study PRJEB24748) | human gut metagenome | biome: human gut; feature: human-associated habitat; material: faeces | place: China | collected 2012
TTTTCCAGGCCGTTTTTACTTTCCCCGCCGCTTTCCCATACTGCTGATGCACAGCCAGTGCGGAGTTGATCGCAACGATCGCGAAAAATACTGCCATGGAAATTCCGGTTTCCATCGTAATCGCCTTATACAGCCAGAGGATTGTTCCTCCGATTCCGGAACCGAGGTTTACGATATACGCGTTTTTGTAGCAGGCTGCCAGACCGATGCAGGCCGTCACGCTGCAGACAAAGAAAAACGTGTCAAACAATACGTTTACGTTGAGCGCACCATTTACCGCGGACAGAATTCCCGTCATGATCGCAAACAGCACAATCGCGCCAACGATCATAAAGGTCAGTTCCCTGCGGTTCATTTTCTTCATAATCGCTTCGGTCTCTTTTTTCTTACCATGCCATTTCCAGAAGCTGTAAAGAGCCATCGGCGCCTGCATAAAGATCATGAATACAAAGGTTGCGTAAACGTTCGTCTGCCATGCCAGAATACCATTACATACCGCATACACGAATCCGCATAAAAATCCGGACGCGATATTCATCGATACCAGGAAATTGAATGTAATGCCGATCAGCGCCGTAATCAGGGCAAATGTTGTATCTCCCCCGAATACTCCGGATACGGCAATCGCTGCAATCTGCAGAAACAACAGAATATAATTTTTCTTTTCCATTTTACTCCTCATGCTGCGCATTAAAAATCAATCACATTCAACCGCAGATAAAGGTTACAACACCCTTATCGTTATCAGACAGACGCTCCATGCCTTCTTTTACAGAGCCATTGTCTACGATCTCCACGCCGTAACAAAATTCGCTGAAGCCGGACAGATCCATCTTGAAGTTTGTCTCCCAGGTATTGTTCATGATCCAGCTGTAAACCGGACGCTTGTTGTTTTCTTCCCTGTTATCGCACAGAAGAATCGGATGGGATTCCATTGCTCCCATATACAGCAGAGGGGTATCAAATGTATTTACCAGAATTGTCTGATCCTTGGTACGGTAGATCAGGCCTTCATCTGCCAGATAGTACTCCATATTCGTGCCGGGCAGCTGGTCGATACCGGGACGCATGGCTACGCCGCCATTCCGGATGGAAACCTCTGCGTCAGGCAGGTTCAGTGCCAGAGGCATAAATACACTCTCGATATCCTCGCTCAGTGTCTTTGCGATATGATAAGAAAACTCAATCTTGGGCAGCTTGTTGTACATCTTGATGATAACGCTGCTGTAGTACGTTCCTTCCAGATCAAATACCAGTTCCACCCTGGTAAATACCGGACCGTGATCCAGAACCTTTACATCCTTTAAGTCTCCCTGATACTGTTCCGCGTGCAGTCCTCTGATATTTCTGCCGATCAGACGGCGCTCTTCATAAACACCCTTGCGGATTTTGGTACACTCATAGACAGGAGTAAAGAAAGTCTCCAGTCCGTGCCTGCACATTTCCACCTCTGCTTTTTTATTATAGAAAGAAGTAATTCCTTCGCCGACCTTCCAGCTGATTTTGAAGGAATCGTTTTCCATACCGTAAGGCAGCTTGTAGCTTTCCGTATCATAAGTATTGATAATATCGCGCACGCGCTCTGCGCCGACCCATGCGGTTCTGGTAAACAGGGTGTGTGCCGGTGCAGGCTGTTCTTCATAAGTGAAGGTCTTTTCTTCCATCGGCTCAAATTCAGCCAGGAAGCTTACCAGAACACCGCGGGGATGTGTAGACAGCTGAACCTCCATCACTTCGTTTGTCTTGTCATCGGTTACTTTTACAGCCGGAAGGCTCATGGTTTCCACATAGAACTCAACCGGAAATACTCTCTTTTCATGGCTGGTGGATACTGCTTTTACCTTACCGGACAGATTGTAGTAACGCAGGATATCGCCGAGCAGATGGCACTGCTCGTTTTTGCGCATTGCAGCTGCCTCATGTGCTTTGGATGCATAGCTGTTTTTACGCATATCCAGGTTTGTTACCATGGTATCGTAAGGGTTGGTTACGGTTGCGGAATGTCCCCAGGTGTGTTCCGCATACAGCAGGGAGTTATCGCCGTAAGCTTTTACCAGCTCTGCATTATGAACACCGGTCTTTTCTTCCAGGCGGTCACAGATACGGTTTAAACGAACTGCCTCTTTATAATGCTTTACTGCATAAGGCGTGCTGCCAACACCGTTGCCCCACCAGTCGTTGATCGCACCGCGGTAAACGGGAGCATCCGCTACCTTATCGCGGATCAGATCATACAGCTCCTGTAGGGTTACCATACGCATGGTAACTTCTTCGCCGTATTTTTCGTTGAACAACGCTACCGTGTCTGCAATTGCGGGATTGATGGGAGCGTTGTCGGAGAATACACCGGAAACGCTTGTGATATAGAAATCATAGGGATAACCGTTTTCTTCATATTCCTCCATGCTTGCGATCAGGTTGGAGTGCAGCTTCTCCAGCGGCCCTGCAACATCTCCCTGTGCTTTGCCGAAATAATTCTCTGTCATGAAGTTGACGTTTTTGTTGAATACGATGCCCAGCGCGTTGCCCAGGTTGTAATGCTCGCCGCTCCATACCAGCAGACGCTTACCGTCTTCATTTTCCCAGAAATAAGGCTTCTGGTTCTGATACAGCGGATACATGCCGTGATGGGTGTGGATATTTGTATATAAGAACTCAACGCCGTTTGCGAGCATAGCATCTCTCTGTCCCATGGAAATGCCGTTGATATCCGCAAACATCGCCGTCTTTACGGTAACACCTTCCTCAGCGCATACTTCTTGCATCTCATGGATTTTCTCGGTCAGATATTCGCAGTCCGCCAGGTCATTAAAGTTTAAATAGTTTGCAGAAAGACCGATGCTGTTTTTCTTTACCAGATCGAAGAACGTCTTTTTCTCTTCTTTCGTTGCAACCTTTAAAAACTGTTCTACGCAGTACCAGGTCTCACAGTTCCATTTCAGACCTTTCTGATTGGTTCCTTTCTCCAGGCCATCCGCAATCAGCTCTACTGCCCGACGGATGTTATTCGCCTGGTTATAAATAACCTGTTCCTGCAGGTCTGTGTAACCAACGTCTGTGTGAGAATGATGTACAATGTAAACTTCTCTGATCTTGTGTGCCATTTGCAAAATCTCCTTTTTGTATGATAGAATAATGATTATAATTTCCAGCGGACTGGGAGTGCGCAGCACGGAACAATCCGCAAAATCATGCTTAACCACTGCAACAGGACAGACAAACTATGAACGAAACCAATCTGATTATCCAAAACCGCCTGCGCGAAGCGACCATCAGTCTGGAGCGCGCCAACCTCATCCTCTGTGACGAAACGTGGAAATGTGATTCCTCGGTTCCGCCCTTTTCCAGCATTCAGCTCGTCCTGCAGGGGGAGGGAACCGTCTGCATCGATGAGACAACCATCCATCCGACAGGCGGACAGCTGTATCTGCTTCCCGCCTACACAAACCAGGCGTTTTTTACCGATATCCAGAATCCATACCGCACCTACTATTGCCATTTCGAGATCACCTGCCAGCAGACCGATCTGTTCGAACTCATTCATCTGCCGCTTTGCATCGACGCAAAGGACCCTGAAAAGGCCGAACAGCTTTTCCTCGATCTCGTCCACAGCGTCCGACAGGATGATATCTTTTCTTCGCTGAAAGCCAAACAGGCTGTTTTAAACCTGCTCTGTTACTATCTGGAATGCTGTCCGCCAGACAGCGTTTCCCTTGTTGCCCAGAGCTTTGACTCGCCCCTTTCCGATGCCATCGCTTATGTGGAAACACATTTGAACCAGCAGATCACGGTACAGCAAATGGCAGAGGCTGCCGGATACCATGCCAGCCACTTTACGCGGCTGTTCCAGTCCCGCATGGGCATTTCTCCCGGTCAATTCATCCTTCAGAAAAAAGCTGAAACCGCAACGCAGCTTTTGACCTCCACCGATCTGCCCATCGCTTCCATCGCAGATTCCCTCGGATTCGGCAGCCAGTTTTATTTTTCAAATTTCTTCAAAAAACAGACCGGCATGACACCGTCCTCCTATCGCCGCTTATATCTGCGCGCCTATCTGGAATCCTGAAAGCCTCATAGGTTTACATAACTGCAAATCTCCTGTGCACAAGAAGTGTAGCACAGGAGATTTCTCAATTACATATATTATTCTTTCAGAAATATATAAGATCGTGCGGTCAGCACTTTTTACCCTTTTTACGCGGTCACACAACCCGCTTTTTTTCTTTCTGACGAAGCAAACAGGCGATTCCTGCAGTCAGAATCTGCGAAAGCACCATGCTCAGCCACACACCATCCTGCCTTAAAATCCGCGGCACAATCAGCAAAAGGATCCATAAAAGTACCGGTTCTGCATATACACAGATGTAGGAAAACAGGCTTTGCTCCGTCGCATAAAATCCTGATGTGGTGATTCTCGAAAACGCATAGAACAAAAGTCCGGCCAGAAATATCGGCATCGCGTTTCCGGTCATCTGCATTACGACATCGGAAGAACCAAAGATCACACCCAGATCATATCTGGTCATATAAAGGATCAGCATACAGGCAAGTGCCAGCACCCACGCTGTTCCATACGCCATGTTGCGCACCCGGTCCACCTCTTTTGTTTTGCCCTCACCGTAATGCAGGCTCATCAGTGGCTGGCTTCCATCCCCCACGCCCTGCATCAGCAGATATACGATCGTCAATCCATAAGCGATGCAGGCATAGCTCGCAACCGCAGTTTCCCCTCCATAGGACAGACAGAAACGGTTCATGAACAGCAGGGAGATCATCGGAGAAAGCGACAGTCCAAACGGTGCGATGCCGATCTGCACGATTCTGCAGACCTTTCTTCCAAACTCCTTACAGACGCCCAATACCGGCAGCTTTTCTTTCCATACATAAACAAAAGAACCCACCATTGTCACAGCCTGCCCCAGGATCGACGCCCATGCCGCACCGGCCATACCAAGCTGCAGCACCCAGACAAACAGATAATCCAGTACAATATTCATTCCAAATCCGGCGATCATTGTAACCATCGCAAAGGAAGCGCCTCCGTTATTACGGATCAGCGGCACAATGCCTGTCGCAAATACCTGAAACGTCGTCCCGTAGACCATGATCCGCAGATATTCCTCGCCCAGGGGACGAATCGTCCCCTCTGCCCCCAGAAAGGACAGCACCGGATCCATAAAGATCAGCATCACAGCCGTCAGTACAATACTCGTCAGAAGCAGCAGCCGCAGTGCTGTACGCACATACTCGTCTCCGTCCTCCTTTTGTCCCTCTGCACGCCGTACCGTCCACATGACCGCACCGCCCATTCCGATTCCGGTGCCCGCCGACTGCATCAGCGTCACCACCGGATACACCACATTGATCGCAGAAAGTCCCACATCTCCGACACTGTTTCCTACAAAAAATCCATCTACAATTGCATAAATACCGGAAAGTGCAAACGCCAGTACCGACGGCACAACGTATTTTAAAAATTTTTTCATATCGTCCTCTTTTCCCGCCGCAGGCGTTGCAGTTTTTGCGCGTCATATGCAAAACCACGGGCAATCCGCCAACCGCAATATTTTCAACGCTGCGTTGAGTTTTCTTTTTTTCTATATTACAATATTTAGATATCAGGGTCAAAAGCTCTTTGCAGGGTTGCAGAATGTGCAGCACGAAACAATCCTGCCGCCCAAGAAACAAACGTTCTGAAAGGAGATCCTATCTCATGGCACTTTCCCCAAATACATCATCCGATATGACAGCACAGCAATTGTCGTGTTTTCGTCGCTGCCCCGCATTTTCCGGAAACGGGAAGAAGTCCTTGCCAGACAGCGTCAGGAACAAACTCAGGCAAACTGATCGATAACGGCTTTTCTTCCGATCAGTTTTGGGAATTTTCCCGGTTTGTCAGAAATGCATAAATCTCTTCATAGTCTTCCCGGAAGCTGCTGTTTTTCCGGAAAATAAACATTACTTCGTGTTCCAGCGAAAAGTCTTTGAGTTCAATCGGCGCCAGCTGCGTCTCGCGGTCTGTCAGCGTTGCCTGGTAGAAAAAGGAAATGCCCAGATTGGCGCGCAGCATCGCCTGGATTGCCCCGATATTTCCAAGCTCTGTAATCTGCGAAAAATCGTCGGTCGTCATTCCTCTTCTGCGCAGTTCCCGTTCCAGAATTTCCCGCGTTCCCGAGCCCGGTTCCCTCAAAATCAGCCGCTCCGAAAGTAACTCCCGAAACTCTGCATTCCGATACTGTTCTGCCTTTTTCCGGGACGCGACCGGAACATACGGCTCCTTCCGATACAGCAGAAATTCATATTCTTCCCGTGGGAATTCCCCTTCCACAACCGCGAAATCCAGCTCCCCGGCATCAAGCTTTGATAACAGCTCGCGCGTGTTGCCAACCTCCATCCGGATGTGGCTCTGCGGATAGGCACAGATCAGGCGTTCCAGATCAGGCGGCAGCATAAATTCCGCTACGGAAAGCGTCGCGCCGAATGCAAAATTTCGCGTATTTTTCGCTGTATCCTGTAACATACGCATCAGATAAATTTCATCATGTTTGAACGTAAGCGCAGAATTTCGCAGCAGCTCCCCCGCCCTGGTCAGTTCCACTTTTTTTCCGGCATGGTAAAACAGCTGTACCTGATAGAAATTTTCCAGATAACGGATATGCTGGGAAACCGCAGGCTGCGTCAGATTCAGCTCCTGCGCTGCTTTTGTATAATTCAAATATTTACATACCGTCAGAAACGTCTCCATCCGAAAATCCTGCATCTTCCCGGTTCCTCCTCATTGCTCCCGATTATTTCCAGACCTTCCCCGGCTACATTCTGCCGGTTCCTCTCCGTTTTCATCCTATCATAACAAAGATTTATCATTTTATAAATATATATCATTTTAATTTATTATATTTCTGTGCTAGGATGATAACTGTTTCAGGCAGTACCGTAAACTGCCGCAACTGCCTGTATCAAAAGCTTCTGATCCGGCAGTAGATAATGAGAGAAAACTGACGGCAAACGTTCCGTCAGGAAGGGAGAACACATGAGTTTCATTCAGAAAAATGCAAAAGGCATCCTGTTATGCCTCGTCCTTGCCATTCCCTGCTGGTTTCTGGGACAGGCTGTCCCGGTTGTCGGCGGTCCGGTATTCGGTATTCTTGCCGGTATGCTGATCACGCTGCTGCTCAAAGATAAAACACAATTCCAGAGCGGCATCACATTTGTATCCAAAAAGGTGCTGCAGTACGCAGTCATCCTGCTGGGCTTTGGCTTAAACCTTTCCGTTATTTTGGAAACCGGAAAGCAGTCTTTGCCGATCATCCTCGCAACGATTTCCACCTCGCTGATTATCGCCTATGTGCTGCATCGTGTCATGCACGTTCCCGGCAAAATCTCCACGTTGGTCGGCGTCGGTTCCTCGATCTGCGGCGGCTCCGCAATCGCTGCAACAGCCCCCGTTATTGATGCAGATGATGAAGAGGTTGCGCAGGCAATTTCCGTTATTTTCTTCTTCAACATGCTGGCTGCCCTGTTTTTCCCGGCCCTCGGCGCGCTGCTCGGATTTTCCACCACAAGCGGCGAAGCCTTCGGCATTTTCGCCGGAACTGCTGTCAACGATACTTCTTCCGTGACCGCTGCCGCATCCACCTGGGATTCCCTCTATCAGCTCGGTACACAGACACTGGACAAAGCTGTTACCGTAAAGCTGACCCGTACCCTTGCGATCATTCCGATCACACTGGTACTCGCCTTTGTCCGTACGAGAAAAGCCGGTTCCGAGGGCAAAAAAGTCGAGTTTAAAAAGATTTTCCCGATGTTTATTCTCTACTTTGTGCTGGCTTCCGTCATCACAACAATCGCAACCTCTCTCGGTGTTTCCGCATCCGTATTTTCTCCTCTCAAAACACTGAGCAAGTTCTTCATCGTCCTCGCCATGTGCGCGGTCGGTTTAAATACAAACATTGTAAAACTCATCAAAACCGGCGGTAAACCGCTCGCCCTGGGCTTTTGCTGCTGGGTCGGCATCGCTTCCATGAGTCTGCTCATGCAGCATGTGCTGGGAATCTGGTAAGATACGGCACACAAAACACCCCCAGCCCCGCCGGGCATCGCGCTTCGGTCAGGTCTGGGGGTGTTTTCTTTTTTGTTTCTCACTCCTTTTCTCCGGAAACAAAAAAACGACACCAAATATCGTTGGATGGACACCAGACAAAAGCCATACCGATATTTCATGTCGTTGTTTTTATTCACTTTCCATCGAAAAAAAACGTGTCCGAAATCGTCCGCCGCCCCGTTTCGCCAAAATCGTCCTCTGTCTTTTCGAAATCATAGATCAGAAGCTCCGGCTGATTCCGGGTACATTCTTTTAAAATCTGACCGGATTTTCCAAAAACTGCGGTCGGTGCAGTCTGGTAAGGATGAATCGAATCAACGGAAACAATCGTCGACACATTTTCTACCGCACGGGTCTGCAGATGCCCTTTAATCAAATCGTATCTGCCTGTGTCATCCACATCCGACACATCGTAAAACAGAACGACATTCAAGTCCGTTTTCCTCGCATACAGCTCCCTGAAATACTCCGGGAATCGCACTTCAAAACAAATCCTGACTCCGACTGAAATACCTGCTATTTCAAAAATGCCATCGCAGCTTCCCTGGGCAAAATGCTCTCTATCCCAACCCCACAAAGCCCGCTTATCATAGAACCAAACAGGCTGATTTGGCTGAAATAAAATCGCCCGGTTGTAAATCTGATCTGTCCGGTAAATCGTCCCCACAAGAAGCGCAATCCCGGTTTCATCCGACAGTTCCTGGAGCTTTTTACAGCAATCCTCCACAAGATCAAAACGAACCTCAGACGAGCTTTTGATATCTCTCGGCGGGTAGCCTGTCAACGCGCATTCCGGAAAAACAAGGAGCTGGACAGCATTCTTCTTTGCTAGCAAAATTGCATTTTTTATTTTTTCAAAATTCTCCACCATATCGCCGGTTACGGCAAACTGATATGCTGCAATTCTCATTTTTCATTATCCCCGGTAAGTGCCTGTTCTTTCTTGTAAGACCAGTTGATATATACCGCTCATGTATTCTGGTTTTCTTCGTTTTTAACTTGTTTTATTTCTTTTTCCCGTCTTTTTTCTTTTTCTTACGCTCCTGAATTCGACTGCTGAGAAAATCTGATTTTTCCCCGGAGGCTGTATCTGTTTCCTCTAAAGCGATCGTCGGCAGAGAATCGATTTCATCCTTCTTCATACGGGGCAGCTCGTATTTGTGTTCAAATTCTGCCACCTCTGCGCGGAACTCCGGATTGTCCGTATCACGAACCATTTCCAGATAACCATGGGTATCGAAGCCGTCTTCATTGACCTGCAGCAGGCATACTGCGATATTGGAGCAGTGGTCTGCAACACGTTCGTAGCAGGTGGTAATGTCCGACAGCGTAAGTCCAAGCTCTATGGTACATTTTCCCTTCCGCAATCTGCGGATATGACGTCTCTTGATCTCCATATTCAGTCCGTCGATCACCTCTTCCAGAGGCTCTACAGACTTTGCAAGCTTCAGATCATCGTTCTTAAATACCGTTACCGCACGGTTCATGATATCCTGAACCGCCGCCGTAAATACCTTCAGTTCTTCTTCTGCTTTGGCAGAAAAATGCAGATCCTTTTCCGCCATTTCCTGTGCATATCCTACGAGGTTGATCGCATGGTCACAGATCCGCTCAAAATCACCGATACAATGCAGCAGCGTGGACAGTGTATGGCTGTCTCTCGTAGAAAGATTCCGGCTGCTTAATTTTACCAGATAAGTACCCAGCTGATCTTCGTAGGAATCCACAAGATTTTCCAGATTTTCCACCCGCTTTGCCTGTTCTGGATGAAACTCTGTCACAAGCCCCATTCCAAGCAACAGGGCTTCCCGGGCATACTCTGCCATATCGCCTGCGGCTGTTTTACACTGCTCCAGTGCAAAATGCGGAGATGCCAGGAAACGCTCGTCCAGGATCTGAATGCTCTTTTCTACCGGAACATCCTCGAGCTCGTCCGGAGTAACCGGAATCGTCTTCATCGCAAGCTTTACCAGTACTTCGGATATCGGCAGCATGATAATCACCGCCGACAGGTTAAAGATACTGTGGATCATGGCAATGATGAAAGGATTTGCAAGCTCTGTCATAAACGGAAAATGCACGATCGCATCGATCAGATAAAACAGCACCATGAAAAAGCTTGTCTTTAAAATACAGAAATATAAATGCATCAGCGCTGCACGCTTCGCATTTTTACTTGCGCCCATAGAGGAAAGGATCGCAGTGATCGCCGTACCGATGTTTTCACCCATCAGAATCGGGATCGCAGAACCGATGGTAAGTGTTCCACTCATGGAAAGTGCCTGCAGGATACCGATGGATGCAGAAGAACTCTGAATAACCGCAGTCAGCACCAGACCGGCAAGCATACCAAGGATCGGATTGGAGAACATCGTCAGAATGCCGGTAAATTTCTCATTGCCCGCCAGCGGCTCTACCGCAGAGGACATGGTTTCCATACCAAACATCAGAACTGCAAAGCCGATCAAAATCGTACCGATATCTTTTTTCTTATCATTTTTAGCGGTCATCAGCATGATCACGCCAATGATACCGACGATTGGTGAGAAGTTCGCCGGCTTTAACAGCTGTACAAACACATTGCTGCTTTCGATACCAGTCAAGCTCAGCATCCAGGAAGTAACTGTCGTTCCGACGTTCGCTCCCAAAATAACGCCTGCAGCCTGCGTCAGCTTCATAATACCGGAGTTTACGAGTCCGACTACCATTACCGTCGTTGCTGACGATGACTGAATTACTGCCGTGACAATACAGCCCAGCAGCGCGCCCTTCCATTTGTTGGAAGTCAGCGATTCCAGAATTTCTTCCAGACGTCCGCCCGACGTTCTTTTCAGACCATCTCCCAGAACCTGCATACCGTATAAAAACAGAGCAAGTCCCCCGACCATCGCCAATATTCCGAATATATCCATTTCATCCTCCATGCTGCGGTCCTGCCGCTCATTTTTCAAAGATATTACTTTGATTTTACATGATTGAGCCTTTTTACGCAACCTTTCGGGTGAAATCCAGCGCATTTCTCCTGTCGAATATCGCCCTTTTCCTTTCCTGCCGCAGTGGGATCCTCCCAAAGCGTTTTTATTGTATGAAATCGAAGCTTCCTTTACGACAAAAAATCCCGGTACGTTTTCACGCACCGGGATTTTTATCAGGTGAGATTTTGACGGAATGCTCAGATTTGTATACCGAAAAGATCAGCCTTCAATTGCGATCCGGTTGTCTTTCTTTTCTACCTTCTTTGCTTCCTTCTTCAAAATGTGAAGCTGCAGGATACCGTTTTCAAACTTCGCGGAAACATCCTCGGGTTCAACGGCTTCGCCGACATAAAATGTTCTGGAGCAACTGCCTGCGTAACGCTCCTGACGAATGTACTTGCCGGTCTTCTTATCGGTTTCGTCTTTATCAAGGCCTTTGACAGCACTGATATTCAGATAACCATTTTCGACGGTGATCGTAACCTCGTCTTTCTTGAAGCCAGGCAGATCAATATCTACCTCGTAAGCATCCTCGGTTTCCCGAACATCTGTCTTCATGAGGTTCTTTGCATGTTTGCCATACAGAGGATTCTTCTTACCGAAGAACTCACTCTCATCCGGCCAGCTCATCCAGTTATCCATATTCTCAAATAAATCTTCATCCCAAATTCTAGGCAGTAACATAAGTCATTCCTCCATTCCTTCTATCATGCCTTCTGTGAATCCTTTTCAGAAGTGGTTGTCATTTTATCTGGTTCAAAGAAAAGCTTTCTGAGAACTCCGATTCCGTTTTCGGCATCTTCTGTTCTTTTTGTTCCCTTTCCTTTGTTCTAAATGTAATATAACACCCATTATTAGCAATGTCAAGAGGTGAGTGCTAATTTTTTTGTGAAGAATTTGTGAACGCTGCGAGCTCTGTAAAATGACAAAAACAGTATCCAAAAGCTTTGGCTCTCCTTCTTATTTTAGCTTGTACGAAATCGTGACACGGAACACAATGTGAGGGAAAATTACTATGAAAACAGCCGCCATGACTGACATCAACAGAGGTCTTGCAAAACACCTCTGGAAAAAAGGGCATGTTAGATGAAACAAAAAACACTTATTCCGCTTATCGTTTTCTTACTGGGTATATGCCTTGTTGGTATAATCCTATACAAAGTAGACTCTCATGAAACAGCACAGAACCATACAACAGCATTATTAAATGCAACAACCTATGGGGAACGCATAAAAAATGAGATTACAGAAGGGATAGACGTTACGGATGTTCTGAAACAGATTTTGATCAGTGAATCTGGAGAATTTAACCAGTTTGACATGATTGCAGAAAATCTTATGTCTGATTCTATTGAAAGCGTGCAGCTTGCTCCGAATGGTGTTGTGACAGATATTTATCCGTCCGCCGGAAATGAAGCAGGCAAAATTGATCTGCTCCATGATAAAGATCGTGGAAAGATTTCTGGAAATAGAATAAAAGAGCAGAGGCTGCTGCTTTATTTGCCCAGCAGCAGCTTTACGATCAGCACCACCACCACGCAGATCATCACGGGCCGGATGATCTTTGCTCCGTTTTTCACGGCAAAGCCTGCGCCGATGTAATTTCCCAGGACGTTGCATACGGCGCATGGAATGCCGATGGCAAAGGGAACGTTTCCAGAAAGGATGTAGCTGATGAGGGCGGTATAGTTGGAGACGATCAGGACCATCTTTGCATTCCCGGAGCTGGTGCGGATATCATAGTGGAACAGGAATGTAAAGAGCAGCATGGCGATGGTGCCGCCGCCGGGGCCGTAAAGGCTGTCGTAAAGGCCGATGGTCATACCGGTGATCAGGGCCATGAGAATGTTCCGGGCCGTCAGAGGCTGCTCCTTTGCCGTGTAGCTCCAGGCGTTTTTCACGAAGATCACCAGAACGGCGGTCA
>OGXX01003515.1_pt1 | contig 12985 bp, 13 predicted proteins | sample 1576301 | NCBI WGS metagenome assembly OGXX01 (sample SAMEA3541469, study PRJEB24748) | human gut metagenome | biome: human gut; feature: human-associated habitat; material: faeces | place: China | collected 2012
TGAGGGGAAATCCATTAAGAGCCAAGGCCGCTCCGAGCCATTCCCAGTTATCCATGTGGCAGGCGAGCATGACAACCCCTTTTTTCTTACTGAGGGCTTCCCAAAGGACATCGGGCCGATCAAAGGTCACAAGGCCGCGGATGTTGTCCTTATTGAGGGCAGGCATGTAGAGCATTTCCATAAAGGTCATGCCTAGATTGAGGAAAAGGCGGTAAATGGTTTCCTTGGCCTCTTTTTCCTCCATGCCCATTCGCTCCATGATGGTCTTTTCCGCACGGACGCGTTGCTTTTTGGCAATATGATAGTATAGTTTACCACAATTTCGTCCCAGGCGGACCACAAATTTATAAGGAAGCCAGGAAACGAAGGTGCTCATCCCTTTGAGAATCGCATAAAGCATTACTGTCTGTCACCATACCCTTTTACCAGATACCCTTCCACGATGCCATCCCAAAGCCCCTTGGCCTTGAGGATCTTCTCGCAGACTTCACGGACAGCGCCTTCTCCCCCTTTTTTTTCGCAGACATAATCGGCACGGGCTGCTACCTCAGGCGCCGCGTCCTTGGGGGCAAAGGAATAGGCCGCGCGGCTAAAGGCCGGCAGGTCATTGAGGTCATCCCCCATGAAAGCCACGGCTTCCATCGGGATACCCAGACGCTGGGCCGCTTCAACGAGGGTCTTTCCTTTATAGATTACATTTTCATAGACATTGCTGACGCCAAGTTCCATGGCGCGATGCAGTACAATCTCGCTGTGACGCCCCGTTATCAGGGCCACTTGGATACCATTTCTCATGGCAAGGCTGATGCCCAGGCCATCGCGTACATTGAAATGTTTGCTGAGTTCATCTTCCTGACCAATGATGATGGATCCATCGGTCATGACACCGTCCACATCGAGGGCAAGGAGACGGATCTTGGCAAACTCTTCGTCTTTCATCATTTATACCACTCCCTGATGCACAAGATCGGTCATATGGAGCAGGCCGACGACTTTCTTTTCTTCATCCACAACGGGCAGGACCGTGATCGGATGGGGTTTATTCGATTCCATGAGATGAGCACGATTACGAAAAAAGCCACGCCTTGCGCCAATATTATTTTGCAGTCCGGTTGTATATTTTGAAAGAAACTGCCCGAATCCTTGTGGAAAAAAAGTCGCATTTTGCGCATTTTCCCACCAGACGATCCGGGCAGTTTTTTCATATTCCGTTATTCCTCCAGCCGATGGGCCAACAGGTATTTGAGAAACCGTTTGGCTGCACCCGTCGGAGGCCGGTTGATCAACTGGGTCAGGTAGATTCTTCGGGTCAGGCTGCCATTGGGGGTGGGAAGCGGAGATATTTGCAGATCGTAGTGCTTCAGCGGCGGCACCTTGGGCACGATGCCATAGCCAAAGCCATAGGAGACCAGCGCCGCAATGCTGGCCTCATCCGGGGCATTGTGGGTGTAAACGGGCACGATGCCGTATTCTCCCAGCATTTCCCGAATTTCGGAGCAGGCTCTGGTCTGCTCCTGAAAGCCGATAACATCCCGAGAAAACAGCACATCCCAAGACTCGGGCACCTCCCAACCTGGCGGGCTCAGCAGCACATAGGGCTCGGCGAGAAGCTCCTTCTGAATCAGATCCTCCTCCTTTGACACGGAGCAGATCAGAAAGTCACAGTAGCCGTCCCGCAGCTTTCCAATCAGGTTGGCGGTATTGTCTGTGCGGAAGTCCACCTTCATATGGCTGTTGCCTGGTTTTGACAGGAAGGCCCGGACCGTCCTCGGCAGCGCTTCCAGCATCACCGGGGAGATGCAGCCGATCCGGATCATGATGTCCCGGTTGGCGGAAAGGGACTGCATATGTAGCTGGGTTTCCTGAATGCCAGCCAGAACGGTATCCACATGAGTGAGAAACTGACGTCCCTCCGCCGACAGCGTCAGCTTATGTCCGTCCCGCAGGAACAGGGATAGGTTCAATTCTTTCTCCAGATTGGAGATGGCGACACTCAAACTTGGCTGGGAAATATTCAGCACCCGGGCGGCCTTTCCCATATTACCCAAGAGCGCGATCTTCTGGAAATAGATCATCTGATTCAACGTCACAATAATCCCTCCTATGCGCACATTATTCTACCTTTTTATCTTACACGCAGACATGGCTGGATGTCAATAGTCTAAACCTATCAAAAGTTATTTTTTTGATAGTTTACGAAAGAAGTTCATTGTGCGATGATAAATACAGACGGAGGAATGTGGGATTGTTGAAAATTACAAATGACGGGGTAATTTTCTACAAGTACCGCTTCGCCGAAGTCTGCAAAAGAAGAATATAGCTTGTGCTTTTGTTAGTTAATTTCTATTAACAGGCACGGCTTCAGCAGAGGAGGTCACTTATGAAGTTCAGTATGTGTACAGCCGTTTACGGTATGCACGACTTACACGACACCATCAACAGAGCCGCCATCCACGGCTTTGACGCGGTGGAGATCACTGCCGCAAAGCATCTGGGCGTGGAGAGCTCCCAACAGTACCGTCGGGAGGTCAAGAGCTGGATCCGGGATGCCGGTCTGGAGTGCAGCGGCCTGCACTACATTTTCGATGGCAGCGTCAAGCTGGCTACTGCGGACCGGGAGCTGAATGCCAAATGTGCGGATTACCTGCGCAAGGTCATTGATGTTGCCGCAGACATGGACGCAAAAACGGTCATCATCGGCAGCGGCGGAACCACCCGCAGCTTCGATCCCGGCGCAGACCGGGCCGAGGCCACCCGCTGCATGGCAGACGTCATCCACAAAGTCGGCGAATATGCCGCAGGCAAGGATGTCTATCTGGCAGTGGAGGCCATCAACCGGTATGAGACCAATTTTCTGAACACCATGCGCGAGGCCACGGAATTTGTAAAGCTGGTGGATCATCCCCATGTGCGAACCATGGCCGACACCTATCACATCAACATTGAGGAATCGAACCCTGTGGAAGCGGTGAGAACCTACGGCTATGCCCTGCAGAACCTGCATCTGGCAGATTCCAACCGCCACGCCCCCGGTACCGGCCACATTGATTTCAAGGCCATAGCCGACGCCTTGCTAGAGACCGGCTTTAACAAGTACTGCTCCTTTGAGGTCTTCGGTCTGTATCCCTGGAAGCTCTGGTTCGACACCGTGGAGGAAGCTGACCGCCAGATGAAGATTGGCATCGCCACTGCCCGGGCTGCCTTCGGAATGTGAAAGAGGTGCAGCTATGAGAGCAGTGAAATTACTGGCACCGGGTGTGCTGGAATTGCAGGATATTCCTGCGCTGGGCGCCGTGACGGGTGACACCGTCCGCGTTGATGTCAGCGCCTGCGGCGTATGCGGCAGTGATCTGGCGCTTTACAACGGTCGGCGGGATCTGTCCGGCGAGCGCTATTTCGGTCATGAATTTTCCGGCATCATCACCGAGGCTGGCAGCACCGCCAACGGTCTGAAGGCCGGTATGCGGGTCGCCAGCGAGCTGGTCAAGGGCTGCGGCAGATGCTGGTTCTGCCGCAACGGGATGCAGAACTACTGCAGAAGCATGAACGAGGCCCTGTTGCCCGGCGGCTTTGCGGAGGAAACACTGGTGCTGAACACCGATGCTTACAGCTTCCTCAGCCCCATTCCTGATACCCTGGACGATATCACCGCCACCACGCTGGAGCCCGCCAACTGTGCATACCATGTTGCAATGCGGGCCAATATCCAGCCCGGTGACACGGTGCTGGTCATCGGTCTGGGCGCTATCGGTCTGATTGCAGGCCTGATTTTACAGACCCTCGGCGCGGGCAAGGTCATCGGCGCGGATCGCAGCCCGTTGCGGCTGGAGCAGGTTTGCAAAACCGGCCTAATCGATGTGGTGGACACCTCTGATCCTAATTGGATGGATCAAGTGCGGGAAATGACCGCCAAGGAGGGTGTAGATGTGGTGATCGAGGCCACCGGCGCCCCCGCAGTGCTGAAGCAAACCCTGGAAATCGTCCGAACCGGCGGCAAGATCGTAGTTCCCAGCGTGTATTTCGGCAGCATCGAGGGATTTGAGCCCCTGCCCATTATGCGCAAGGAGCTGACCATCATCGGCTCCAAGGGCCCGGCACCTCAGCTCAAGGCAGACGGCACTTCCGCCGTCGTGGACAAGGTCATGCAGCTGAAAAAGCAGCTGCAGAAGATCATCACTGTATACGATTACAAAGATTCCCTGCAAGCCTTTGCCGATGCCCGCAGCGGCGCGGCCATCAAGGCGGTTATCAAATTCTAATACTGTGACAAAGGAGAATACGACAATGACGAACAAAGAACACGTTCAGAAATATGGTGGCAAGTTTAGCATCTCCGGTGGTGAGACCTGGACCATGCCCAATGGTCATGTTGTCCATTTTGCCCTGAACCCCAAGATGGGCTGCAAAAACACCAATATTGCCGTGGGTTTCCATGAGCCCGGCAAAGAGTTCGCCCCTCACAAGCATCCCATTTCCGAGGAGATCCTGATCATCCACAGCGGCAGAGGCGAGTGCTATCTCTACGATCGCTGGATTCCTTGCGAAACCGGCGACATCATCTTCGCGCCTCCCGGCGTGCTCCACGGCACCCGCAACTATCCCGATGCCACCGAGCCCTTTGTCACCCTGGGCATCGCCACCCCGCCTCAGCTGGATCTGTATATGCGGGCTGGCTATGACGTCCTGGTGGACAACTCCGGCGAATATGTGGGCGACGGCAAGTAAGACGATATAAAGGAGGATTTTTCATGTTCTTTAATGACTACAGCGATCTGCTGAAAACCGCTATGGACTGCCTGCCCCGGGAGGACATCCAAAAGCTGATGGATCTGATCAACGAAACCCGCATGAACGGCCGCCATCTGGTGATCCTGGGCAACGGCGGCAGCGCCGCCGCCGCGTCCCACTGGGTCTGCGACTTCGGTAAGGGCATCAATACCCCCGGCTCCAAGCGCCTGAAAATCATGGCCCCCGTGGACAACGGTGCCATTTTCAGCGCACTGGGCAACGACTTTGGCTATGAGACCACCTTCTCCGAGCAGATGAAGAACTATCTGGAGGCCGGCGATCTGGTGCTGACCATGTCCGTGTCCGGCAATTCCTCCAATCTGGTGGAGGCTCACAAGTACGCTCAGGAGGTGGGCGCCAAGACCGCCTGCATCGTTGGCGACTACAACGGTAAGATCATCGGTCTGTCCGATTTCGCCATAGTGGTTGACTCCAAGAACTACGGCGTTGTGGAAGACATTCACCTCATTCTGGGCCATGCCATCTCTCAGGCACTGCGCAGAATGAACGAGTCTGCGTAATTGCCGCATAGCAGGGAGGTGCGCATTGCCATGATTTATGCAGCACTGGATATTGGCGGCACAAAAACCATTGCCGCCCTGACCGATGAAAACGGCAGCATTCTCACTCAGAAGAAGTTCACATCTTTCGTCGCTTCCAGCCAGACCCATCTGGACATCTGCGTGGATGCCCTGCGGGAGCTGATGCAGGAGCGGGGATTGGACGCAAAGGAGATTCATGGTCTGGGCATCTCCCTGCCCGGCATCGTGGACAGTGACCGAGGTGTTCTCCTCTATGCCCCCTACGCAAAGTGGGAAAATGTGCCCGTAGCGGAATACCTGCGGGAAAAGCTGGGCATCGCAAATATCCGCTGTGACAATGATGTGAACGCCTGCGCCATCGGTGAGCTGAAATTCGGTCTCGGAAAGAAATACTCTGATTTCGTGTGGATGACCGTGAGCACCGGTGTGGGCGGTGCCTCCGTTTCCGACGGCACGCTGATCCGGGGTGCGGACGGCTTTGCCGGTGAGCTGGGCCACCTGAAGGTGGAGTACGATCACCCTGCTCAATGCCCCTGCGGACAGGAAGGCTGTCTGGAAGCCCACGGCTCTGGCACGGCCCTGAATCGCCTCACCGCCAAAATGGCCCAACAGGACGCAGAATTTGCCGCCGCACTGGCCCAGGCCGGATCGAAAGCCGACGGCGCCGGCTGCGCCAAACTGGCACAGGCTGGCAACCCCAAGGCACTGGCCATCTTCGATGAAATCGGTACTTATCTCGGAAGAGGGATGGCCTACTGCGTCAACGTTCTGAATCCTCAGGCTGTGGTGGTAGGCGGCGGCGTTTCCGCCTCACTGGAGTTGCTGCGCCCAGCCATCACCGCCGCGCTGAAGGCCAACGCCTTCCGCAAAATGCAGAATATCGACGTGGTATGCACCCCTCTAGGCTATGAGGCCGCACTGATCGGTGCTGCCGCGCTGGCAGCAGAATAATGAACCACAGAAGGAGATAATATATGAAACGCTTAAAAGCAGCCGTTGTCGGCATGGGCTTCATCGGTGTTGCCCATGTGGAAGCACTCCGCCGTGTTCCCTATGTGGATGTGGTCGCCATCGCAGACCCCTTTGGCGCAAAAGAGAAGGCCGAGCGGCTGGGTGTTCCCGCCGGATTCGCCGATTATCAGGAAATGATGGACACCTGTAAGCCGGACTGTGTTCACGTCTGCACCCCCAACAGTATGCATATGGAGGTCGTCATGGCAGCCGTCCAGCGGGGTATCCATGTGGTGTGCGAAAAGCCCATGGCAAGAAACGCAGAGGAAGCTCAGAAAATGGTGGATGCCATCAACAGCCGGGGGCTGGTGGGCGCTCTGAATTTCCACAACCGCTTCTATCCCATTCCCTACCGGATGCGCCGCATGGTGCAAAACGGCGAGCTGGGTCAAGTCTACCATGTGCAGGGCGGCTATCTACAGGACTGGCTGCAGCACAAGACCGATTTCAGCTGGAAGATCCTGTCCGACCAGTGCGGCAAAACCCGGGCCACCGCGGATCTGGGCTCTCACTGGATGGATCTGGCAGAATATGTCACTGGTCAGAAGATCACGGAGGTCTTTGCTGAGTTCAAGACCGTCTACCCCCAGCGCACTCAGATGACCGCGGAGGGCCCCAAGGAGGTCGCCATCGATACCGAGGACTTCTCCTGCATTCTGCTGCGCTTTGACGGCGGCGCGGTGGGAACCGCCACCTTCTCCGCGGTGTTCTCCGGCAAAAAGAACCAGACCGTACTGCAGGTGGCCGGCACCAAGCAGTCCTTGGAGTGGGACAACGAGAAGGTCAACGACCTGCTCATCGGCCACCGGGATGAGCCCAACGGCCTGATGACCAAAGACCCATCCTTGGTGGACAGAGACACTGCATCCATCATTAGCTATCCCGGTGGCCACGCCGAGGGCTTCCCCGATGCCTTCAAGCAGAACTTCACCGCCATTTACAGTGCCATCCGGGGCGAGAAAACCGCCAATCCCTTCGCCACCTTCGAAGACGGCCTGCACATGATGAAGATCTGCGATGCGCTGTACAAAAGCGCTCACAGTGGTAAATGGGTTGCCATTGACTGAGGAGGGTAACCATGAAAATTGGCGTTGTTGCAAATGTGCTTCAGGATAAGCCTTTTGCCGAAGCACTGAAGATTTTCAAAGAAATGGGCATTGAGCAGATCGAGCCCGGCTGCGGCGGCTTTGCGGGCAAGGCCCATGTTGACCCGGAGTATCTGCTGGCAAACCCCGCTGCGCTGGAGGAATTTCGCCAGACCCTTCAGGATGCCGGAATGACCATCAGCGCACTGTCCTGCCACGGTAACCCCGTCCACCCCGATGCCGCCAAGGCCGTGGAGTATCACGAGGATATGTGCAATACCCTGCGCCTCGCCCAGAAGTTGAGCATCGACACCATCACCTGCTTCTCCGGCTGTCCTGGCGACTGCGAAACCTCCCGCTATCCCAACTGGGTGACCTGCGCATGGCCCGATGACAATCTGGAAATTCTAAAATACCAGTGGGACGAGGTACTGATCCCCTACTGGAAGAATTTCGTAAAGATCGCCCGGGATTATGGCGTGACCAAGATCGCCTTTGAGCTGCACCCCGGCTTCTGCGTATATAATGTGGACACTCTCAAGCGTCTGAGGGAAGCCGTTGGCCCGGAGATCGGCGTCAACTTTGACCCCAGCCATCTGCTGTGGCAGGGCATGGACCCCGTGGCAGTGATTCGGGAGTTCAAGGGCATGATCTATCACGTCCACGCCAAGGACGTGCGCATCGACAAGTACAACACCGCCATCAACGGCGTGCTGGACACCAAGCATTACAGTGACGAAGCCCACCGCTCCTGGATTTTCCGCACCGTGGGCTACGGCAATGGCGCAAGCTACTGGAAGGATATTTTCTCCGAGCTGCGGAAGAGCGGCTATGACGGCACCATCAGCATCGAACACGAGGACAGCCTGATGAACCGCATGGAAGGCCTGCAGCACGCGGTGGATATGGTGAAGAACTGCGCATTTTTCGGTCAGACATCCGGTATGTGGTGGGCATAACCGCAACGATCGAGCATGTATACATCGGAATATCTACATTTCAGATAAGGGAACAGAACGATAAAAAGCCTTCACCAAGGTGACATCAGGTCAGAGATATATGTCCACAGTTCGCCGGACAGGAGCAGGTAGTTGTACTGGATTGGATTGTGTTCTCTCAGATATTCCCGGCGCATTCTCTCCCCACTTGCCGATGGGGCGGGATTCTTGTGGCAGCTTCAGATCTGGGATGTAGTAGTCGCCTGAACGGATATTCCCAATGTTCATATTCAGCCCTCCCCGACTTATGGTATTACTATTGTAGCGGAGGAGAACGAAAAAAACGAATGTGCCGCAGATCCAATCCGTATGAATACTCGAGTAGGGTCATTATATCGGATAACAGCTTCCGTGTCGATTGTTCCGCAAAGTCGCGCACTGAAAAATGTGTTCGTATATCTTAAAACACGTTTTGGACAAGACGGCAGACAAACAGAAAGCAGTTCCAAACAGGAGGAAAATCTCCTGCTCGGGACTGCTTTTTCTGTTTTGATCATCATATCGGAACTCAAAAAAGTAGTAAATTGGTAGTAATTGCTGTTTGGATCGTGATTTATCGTGGTTTCCCAAGGCAAATCTCAGCTGATTGAGATGATGCCGTGGCAGATAAATAATATCTTAATCATATGAATTTTCCTTCCTGCAACGCCCTAAAGTGCCGTATTTTGCGCCATTTTGCGATTCATGCCCTGAAATCTGTGATGTACAGAATTCTGTCCAAATCCGGTTTGGAGGGCAAAATGAGGCAAATCAGTGCAAGCAAACGTAGTCAAAACGTAGTCGAAATAGCGAAAACAGACTACTGCGGTTTTGGGCAGGTATTATTCTTCATTCTACCACATCCGTCAACTTATCACCACAGAGAAAAACACAAGATATCATAGCCCTGCTTGACAGACTGCAAAACCTCCGGCTTTCGCCGGAGGTTTCGTTCTGTTGGTCAAAAAATTCCGTCTCAGCTCTCCCGCGTTTCGTAGCGCAGGGGCACGCCGTACACAGTCTCATAGGTCTCCCGGCAGAAATCTTCCGTCTTCTGCCGAAGCTGCTCCCGGGCGGCGGGGCGGGACAGAGTCTCGTCCGGCCAGATGGGCGCGCCTAAATGGGGCGTGTATTCCTGCACAGGGAACCCGTCGGCGCCGACCAAGTCGCTGTCCGCCATCGTGATGAAGCACGGCACCACCGGTACGTGGTTCTTCAGCGCCATGTCAAAGGCGCCGGGCTTCAGGGGCTTGGGCTTGCGGTAGTTCCACCACATGCTCTGTTCCGGGTAGATCAGCAGGCAGTTGCCCTCCGACAGCACCTGATCTACCGCGCGGAGAAATTTCTTCATCGTCTGCATGTTGGAGCTGAGGGGAAGGGTGTTGCAGTTGCGCATGAGAAAGCCGTAAAAGCCGGGGAAGCTGGTGTAGTTTCCCTCCCGGATCACCCGGTACATCCGCTTGGGATGCTTCGACGCGTCAAACACCTTCTGCATGATGAAGCTGTCCATGGGGTGAAAATGGTTGCAGGTGATCACCGCACCCTTTACCCCGGCCAGATGCTCCAGCCCCTCGGTTTTGCACAGGATGATCTCTTTTTTGCGCCGCAGATTCCAGAAATACAGATACGCCGCGCCAAATGCCGCCGTCCGCCTGCATTCCGCAGAAAAGCGCCTGTCCGCGTACTCGATCTCCTCCGGCAGCAGGACGCGGCTTGGGGGATCGTTTTCCACGTCCTCGTCAAAGCGTCCCTCCCGCTCGTACTGGGTGATTTTTTCCAGTATGGCCAGACGTTCCGGGGACTTGAGAATCTCCTGAGACGTCATACGTTCACCACCCGCCTGATCTTCCAGCGGATCAGCATATTTGCCGTCCGCTTTCTGGCCTGCCGTTTGCCCATGGCAATCAGATGGGTGGTCTCCTCGGCGGAGCGGGCGATGTGCCATTCGGTGTAGCCTTCCCGAACCTCGCGGATTTCCTCCAGATAGCCGGAACGTTCCGCATAGTCCCAGAACACGTCGCCGAAGGCCACGTCGTCCCGGTGCCAGGGCTTGAAGTCCAGATTGTAGTGGATGAGCTTGGGGGCGCTGGTGTGGACGTCGCAGGGCATGGTGTTCCACTCGAAGCCCACGTACTCCACCCGGTTCTTGCAGATGACGTTCAGATAGTCCTGATCCTGGGCAACCTGGAAGGTGACGCTTTGCAGCAGGCGGAGGAACACGTTCAGAAAATCGCACTCCCGCATGGCGTCCAGATTCATCAGCAGTACGCCGGCGTTGAAGTAGTGATCCGCCGCCACCCGCAGGCGCTTTTTCGTGTACAGCGCCAGCGCCGGGATGGAGCCGACCACGCTGTCGGGGATCGCGCCCACCAGATTGTCCTCCAGATCCACGTCGTACAGCTCTGACACATCGCCCAGCAGCACCACATCGCTGTCCAGATACAGTGCCTTGTTAAGCCCGGGGAACAGATCGGGGATGAACAGACGGTAATAGGTGGATTTGGAATAGTAGTCACGGGTGTGGAGCTTGTCGGCAAACTGCTCCACGGCCTGCGTGATGTCAATAAACTCCATGGTAAAGCCGTCGGAGGCGAAGGAATCCGTCAGCCGCCGGATGTTCTCCGGGTCAAGACCGGTGTGGAGGATTCGCAGGGCGTAGTCCCGCTTGGGATTACAGTTTTCCTTCAGGGACGTGAGCGTCACCGCCAGGAAAGGAACGTAGGCGTTGTCACAGGCGAAAAATAAGTTGACGGGGTTCATTGCAGGTTCTCCTTTATGGACAGATATTCATTCAGGATGTCATCGAAGCAGGTGTAGCCGAAGCGCTTGCGTACCTTATCCACCTGCCATTGCTTGATGTTCTCCGTGTGGGGGTAGGGGGTGTAAAACAGCCGCTTGGAAAAATGCCGGATTACGGTATGACCGTGGAGGAACTTCTGGTCGTTGAACCGCTGGGGCAGGAGCCGCCGGGATGTGGTGGAGCGGATGAGCGCGGACTGATCCGCAAACATCAGCTTTTTCGTCCGAAGCAGCTCCCGGGATTTTTCAAAGATCCCGGTCTCCCGGCACCGCTTCATGTTGAACAGAAGCACACCGGCATTGATATAGTTGGGGTTAACAAGGTATTTCCCGTAGTGATCCCGTGCGGCGGCGTACTCCACGGTTTCCACGTCCTGATCGTAAAGCAGGCCGATATCCTTGCAGACCATGATGTCCGCGTCCAGATACAGCAGCTTGTCCGGCATGGGCAGAAGATCCGCCAGCAGCCGCAGCAGGGTGTAGGGGGAACAGTAGCAGCCCTCGTTGGCGTTTTGCTTCAGGTGCTGCTCGTAAAGCGCCGTGACGTCATAGAGCTTTACGTGGGTGTCGGGGTTGTGGCGGCGCAGCGCCGTCTCGATGATGTCCGCATGGTGCCGGGTCATGGGAAGATAATTGGGGGAAACCCGGGTCAGCTCCATGGTGAAAATGTGGATGGTCAGCGGCCTCGGCGCGTCCAGCCGGCGCACAATGGACAGGCCCGACGTCAGCACGCCGTCAAACACCTTGTCGTTGCCGCAATACAGGATATCGGTCACGTCTTCTCCTCTTTCTTCACATATCGGATGTATTCGTAGTCACTTTCCTGACTCCGTCTGACCATGGTCTTATAGATTTCATCCCGCAGCGTCTGCGCTCTGGCTCTGGGAGGGAGACTGTGGTCCGGGTAAAAGGGGCCGTCCAGATACGTCACCGTCCGGGGCTTCCGGCCGAAGCGGCGGCGGTGGTAGGTGGTGGTCAGGGTGAAGCTGGGAACGTCCAGCTCCACGGGGTACTTCATGGACGTGGCGGGGAAATCCCGGATGCCGGTATAGTACGGCCAGATGTGGGCTTCCGGGTAGACCATGATGAAGCTGCCTTCCTCAATTCTGGTGCGGATGGCGTCCAGAAAGGAACGCATGGCTTTTATGTTGGAGGGGAGGGGCAGAGCGCCTAAGTACGGCGTGACCTTTCCCAGCACCGGCATGGAGACGTTGTTGGGGTGGACGATCATGTAGACGCTTTTCGGAAACAGCGCCAGATTGGGCAGGAACGGGTCGCCCACCTGCTGGGTGTGGTTGCCGTAGACGAAGCAGCCGGTCTTGCCGGCCTTCCTCAGCACCTGCCGGTTTTCAAACCGCGCGTGGAGCGCCAGCTTGCAGTACAGGAATGCCGCGGGCATGGCAAACAGGCGGTAAGCGATGAATCTTGCCGCCTTCCACCCGGGGCTGGGGTCAATGTACCGATAGCTCTCGTCAATGCGCCGCGTTTCGATCTCGGCGGAGGAAAACTCGTCGTTCCGCTCGTCGGTGTAATATACGGTTTTGATTGGCGCGGGGGCCTGCGTCTTCATAAGGTGCTCCATCCAAATCTTCAGAGTGTGTCATAGTCTATCGCCAAAATCTCCGAAAGTCAAGGAGCTTCAGCTCCCCCACGCTCTACCCGCGCGTCCCGGCCTACCCCGCCGGTAGAATGGGGAAACTGCGGCTCTACCGGGGATTCTACCGGCGGGTGCAATCACGTTCACTTTTTGATATGCAGCAGTATTCCGGCGAGAGGATTCGCA
>OGXX01003518.1_pt1 | contig 12968 bp, 16 predicted proteins | sample 1576301 | NCBI WGS metagenome assembly OGXX01 (sample SAMEA3541469, study PRJEB24748) | human gut metagenome | biome: human gut; feature: human-associated habitat; material: faeces | place: China | collected 2012
AGCAATAGCTTGATAGAAACTGCACTGCTGTAATCTACAAAAATTTTCAGTGCATCCAAGAAAAATAAATGCCGTGTGGACAAACTGAACTCCAGAAGTTCACACGGTTATTTTTGAAGGCTGCCGTATAGTTTATAACGAAAATAAAAGAACATAAGTAGAAGAAATGGAGTGTGACATAAAATGAATTTATCAAAAATTTGAAGAAAACGGAACCAGAGTATTATCCGCCAGTGGAGAACCTGTTGGATCTGATCTACGAGCATTACACAGAGAATAATCCAGTAGAAAAAAACACAGTTGCCGGGAAAACTGCAAAGGCCAAGGAAAAAGAACTGGAAAAGTGGCTACGTGGGCTAGATGGTATGGATAGGTTGGTAGATGACTATGTCGGAGATAAGATTCCACTCTGGGAGAAGATCATGGACCGGCAGGGAACGGTGTGCTGTGCATGGGAAAAGACTGCTTTTGAGGAAGGTTTGAAAGTCGGGATACGACTCATGATGGAAGTATATAGTTTATGACGGAAATAAAGTGAACTCCTGTAGTTCAAATAAGCCCTCGCTTGTTACGGCGAGGGCGTGTGTTTTTTCAGGCTTTTCAGCTTTTTTCTTCTTCGGTGCAATTTTGTGGCCGGAGTAGATTGCCATTCCCATGCAGACCAGGGAACCGCAAGCAAAATACTTGTGCGCCTGCATCAGTTTCTTGCAGCCTGTGTAGAAGCATCCTGCCATGCAGGCAAATGCTCCGAGTGACCAATATTTATGTGCTTTCATTTTGTGTATCCTCCGTATCTTCTTTCTGTATTTTGAGCAATTCCTCAATTTCCGTTTTACTCGCCGCCCATACTGCCTTTTTATTATCGTGTGCTACCGCTCCGCAGTCGGGGCAGCGGTCAGGCAGCTTCTTGGCAGGGAAGCAGTAGCGGCAGGCATCGCAAAAATAGTAATTCAAGTCATATTCACCCCAATCTCTAATATATCCTCAAATGCAATAATGGTCGGCAGCTCTTTGCCGGTATCATTTATAAATCCTGTGTAAATTCGCAGTTCTTTATTTATCGCATCCACAGAATCCAGTATTCCGGCTATATTCTCATAGTAGCCGTCCGTGAAATATTTTATTGTGAGCTCTTGTCCTTTCCGAAGCTGGCTGATCTTTTGGTTCAGAGATTGCTTGCCTTCTTCAGACAGCTCGATTCTATTTCCTTTGAGATGATCTCTGCCTTCAGAAGCAATCTCATCCTCATAGCCTCGCAAGGCGGCAAACGGAGAGAAGATTTTAGCACGATTGGACATCAGCATCCGGGGATGATTATGTGGCGGTTCCGGGCGGGAAGCATGGAGTATTTTGCCATACTTACTTTGGACGGCCCTGCCTTCCGGTGTGTTCTTGTAGTCCATGTTCTCCCTCCTTACTTGGCCTTGTGGCCGCCTATTTGCTGATTTCTTTCTCTCATTGTTGCACCATCCAGATAGTTGGTTCCTTTTAGTACGGCGTTCTTGCCGAACTTCTTCTTGAGACCCAGCATCGCATTTTGCAGCTTTTTCTCTTTTTCCAGCTTAGTTGTGTCCGTGAATAGGTCGACTTGGAAGAATCCCTCGTCTTTGACTACACGGTTGGCGGCGATTGTGATTCGTCTTACCGTCAGTGTTTTATCAGCTATTTTCTCGAATAACTCAGTTGTGGCTGAGATCAGGATGCTTCCGAGGTTGGTCGGATTATCCAGTTTTGTGCTGCCATGAGCACCTTTCGGAACAGTGCGGTCGTAGTGGTCAATGTGTACCGGACCTCTGTACTTGCCGCTGTCACAGTTTTCACGGTCATAGCCCACATCCAGTGTCAGGCTGTCCGTAACCAGACCTTTGTCCGTCAACTGTAATACTAAGCTGTCAGCCATCTCCATGACAATGATTCTGGCTTTGTCATATGGGTAAGGGCAGGAGAGAACCTGTCCTTCGGAGATACTATTAGTGCTGGGCTTGTAGGCTTTGATTTCTTTCATACCGCAGGGCTCCAGCCCCCAGGCATGGTCAATCAGCAGTTCGGCGTCAACACCGAATTCATTATATAAGATATCCTGATTGACGGTGCTGAAATATGCCAGCTCGCCCATCGTATGGATGCCGTGCTTTTCTAGTCGCTTGACGGTGCCGGGGCCAGTCATCCAGAAGTCAGTGAGTGGCTTGTGATCCCAGAGGAGATAGCGGAAGCTCTTCTCATCCAACTCAGCGATGCGGACTCCGTCCTTGTCAGGCGCAGCGTGTTTGGCAGTGATGTCCATTGCCAGCTTCGCCAGATATAGATTGGTACCAATCCCGGCGGTGGCAGTGATGCCAGTCGTATAAAGCACTTCCCGGATCATTGTCATGGCAAGGTCGTGTGCGGTCATATTATAGTGAGATAAGTACGAGGTGGCATCGATGAACACCTCGTCGATGGAATAGACCACGATATCCTCTGGTGCGATGTATTTCAAGTAGATGCCATAGATCTGCCGCGACACCTTTTCATAATATGCCATCCGGGGTGGTGCAACAAGGTAAGAGAGTTCGAGTGACGGGTCGGCGGCAAGCGATAAGGAATCATAGGAAGCAGAGGAGAAGGATGGCTTACCGTCCTTATACACAGCTTTTCTTAGTCGTACCGCTTCCCTTAACCGATTCGCATTGACATCTTTGACCTTCTGTACGACCTCGAACAATCTGGCGCGACCCGGAATACCATACGCTTTCAGGGAAGGAGACACAGCGAGACAGATAGTTTTCTCAGTGCGGGAGGAATCTGCTACGACCAGATTTGTAGTAAGCGGGTCGAGGTGTCGAGCGGCGCATTCTGCACTCGCATAATAGCTTTTAAGATCTATCGCAAGATATGTGCGTTGCATCGTGTGATTTCCTCCTCTCTATGTGCTCGTGTTATATTCCAGTCCTTTCCACAAACCACCGGCCTAACCGTCCATTGAAGCGCGGATCGAGATGCTCAAAGAACAGGTGCTTTTCCTGCCCTTGGATGAGCACAGTAAAGCAGTCACCGGAGTAACCGTTATCGGCAGTCCCGGCAGGACGGAAGTCGCGCACTGTTTCGATTGGGAAGGTACGTCCATCCGACCAGGTGATCGATGTCGGCTGCATATAGCCTGTAGAATCAAAGTCGGAGGATACCTTTACATAGACTCGTTCTTTTGTCATAAGCAGTCACCTCCATGTTTAATCGTAACATTTAGAGCAATTCTTCATGGAATCCTTCAGAAAGTTGCTCTTAAGCTCCGGCACAGCAGGAAGCTGGTATCCCTTTGCGGTAAGAATGTTCAGTTTAAAATCAACAAAGTTTTTTTCGATTCCAGCCACCTGTGCGATCTCCTCAAGGGTGGCGAATCCTGTATGCGTGTATTGAAAGTCCTGCAGAAGCTCGTGATATTTCAAGGCACGGTATGTGCTGGAGCAGTGGGTTGGCAGAGAAGCCTCCATCTGAAGCCTGTCAGCGTTAAATTCATAGAAGCCGATTGGTTTCAGCACATCATCATCTGACAACAGCAGTTCAGCAGCAAACGTATTCGCTCTGCGTTCTGCTTTTGCGTTGCTGAGACTATAAAAATATGTATCCTGGAAAGCCTGACCGGATGCCGCATGTTTCCGGTCAAAGATAGCGTGCCCAAGTTCGTGAGCCAGTGCGGATCTGCGTTGTTGCTTTGAGCAGTTTGGATTGATGCCGATGTACTCACAATTTAGAAGTACAGTGTAAAATCCAAGGAGCTCTTCGCAGAACCGGATGTCTTTAATTTTAATGGCGCGCTGGGCAATGATAGCTTCCGGGTCATTGCTCTTGTATCGGCGGCTTACAGCGTCGGCGGCAGTAATAGCAAAGTTGTCCAACAGCGACTCCTTTCCTCTGTAAGTCGATTACAGATATTTTTTAGGAGTAAACTTTTTTGCCTCTTCTTTTGCGTCAAGGAAGAGGGCTTCCATTTCCTTAATGAAATTAGCCTGATCTTCTTCGGACAGCTCGCCGCCTGCAAAAAGGGCAGAGGTCTGTTCTTTTATTTTCTTTGCCTGCGCTACACCGCGGGAGCCATATTTCTTACGGACGTCAGCGTAGAATTGGTCATCGCTGAGTTCCTTCTGGAAGGTGGCATCATCCATAAAGTAGTCGGTCGTGACACCAAGAGCAGCGGCAATCTTCTGGATTGCGTCCACGCTTGGTTCGCGCTCGCCGGCTTCGATATAGCGGATGGCACGATCAGACATGGATGCTCGTCTGGAGAGTTCGGCCATGCTCATACCTTGTGCGGTTCGCAGAGCTTTGATCTTTTCGCCGTTGGTCGCAGTCGGTGTAAGCGCGGTGGCTGCTTCAGCCCGGACATCCTGTGTGTCTAGTAAGTTCGTATCTTTTTTCATGTCATGCCTCCATGTGGGATATTTTGCTGTTTTTTGCCGGAAGGGAAAGTTACCGGCGAGAAGCAGCAATTTTTTTGTAAAGCCTACTTGACAAGGAACAACTGTTCCTATATACTAAGAACAACAGTTCGTGAACTTCTGTTCCTATAATACAATAAGAAGTTGTAGAAGTCAATAGGGAAATGAACTTCTGTTCCTTTTTATTATGGTATGGGATGTAACTGTGGCTGTAACATGGATTTAGCAAAAACGCAACTTCGAGTTAAGAAACGCAATAAAAGCAATAAAATGAAATCATTGCGTGATATTGACAAGTATGCAATGCGGTGATACTATATAAACAGAGGAGGTGTGACACCGATGGGAAGAAAGAAGATAACGAATCTTTTTCCTGATTACATTCGGACGGGAAGGGCTGACCTGGAAGTGCTGAGTCAGTTGGTTCTGAGTGCAAAGGGAGAACGGTCGATGAATGACTTTGCGAATGAGTGCGGGGTAAACACGTCGACGATTTCCCGTATTATCAATATGAAGAACACAACGGCTTGTTCTGATGAGGTGCTGGTGGCGATATCAAAGGCTGCAGATCCGAACAGTGGGGTTACACTGGAGAAACTGCTGGCGGCAAACGGAATGGTGAAACTTGTTCCTGCTGGAACAGAAGGAGCCGTTGTATCTCCATCTCAGATTGTTTTTGGATTGGCGGATATCGCAGAAGAGCAGAATATTGAGCCAGATCCCAATTCATCAAATACGTTCTTACGGAATGCAGCGAAGACGCTTACCGGATATATGTTAGAGCAAAATTACAGGGAAACGCTGCAGAACGCATTCCTTATGAACGGCTATTTTGTAGAACTGGTTTCCTACGAAAACATGATCTGGCCAAGAACCAAACATTATATGGCTGATTTCGCAATTCGGACAAATGCTCTTTTGGAAGAAGGTATTGATACATGGCTGTTTGAGTGCAAGTCTTATACGGCAGGAATCGGCAGAGGTACGATTAGCAAGATGAATCAGCTGTTTGCGATGGCATATATGGAGAGTCCTCGTGAGCATGGCATTAAGGTTTCAGTAGTAGTAAACCATGTGGCTATGATCGAACAGGCGAGAGAGTATTATGCTGGGTGCAGGATTAGAGATTATTTCTCTTTTATTCTGATTGATCCGGTGAACCGATGTGTGAAAGATGAATTTTGCATCCCGCGAATCGATGGAACAGAGAAGTCAGTGTTTAAGGTACAAGATGGGAGATGAGGATATTGATTTCAAAATGTGGAATTTATACGTCGCAAGGAAAGCGGGTGCTCCTTGCAACCCGTGCAGTTGTAAATGGCCGTAAGGCTGTTGCCTATGTGAAGAACGGGCAATTGCAGGGTTATGAGTACCTGGATGATTTTAATGAGCAATGCTATTCTGGTCCGTACATGACCTTTGAAGACAAAAAGGAACAGCTCAGGATGTGACTGCTCCCAGTAACCGCTTGACTCACCGCAGGACGTGTGAGCCAGCCTGATTGAATTTACACCTGCCTGCAGGTGCTGCCCGGATATGCTGGAAAGCGTAGTGTGCGTGGTAAGCCGAGGTAGACTTTAGACGATCTTAGTTTAGGTTGTCTTGGGTCTGTCTCGGCTTTTTTGTTATCTGAGTTTACAAGAGCGATGCCGTGAGCATCTTTACATCACGCAGACGTCTAAAAAATATGAAATACTGGGTTATTACTTAGTAGTGGAAATCCGGCTTAGTGGGAGAAAGGGTGAAGTTCCAAGGAGATTCTGATGATAAATAGAACATATGCAGTATGCACAAAAAAACGACTTGATTCTGAACTATATGACAAAATTTTCCAGAGCCTATTTACGGACGGAATTATATCTGATATAATTAAATTTACCACAAATTGTGGGAAAGTTTGATTGTATAAATATATCGAAATCGTAGTCATATAGGAGGTGTACTCAGAAAGATAGTTGATTGATGCCACAACACTCACCAGATAATTGGGTGAGCGAACGGCGTACAAAGATTACATATTTAGTAAAATTAATTATTTATTTACTGTTGAATTGGCGGCATAGCGCCGCAGGAAAATCTATTACTATAGTTTGAATTAAATAGTTTAAATTAATTTTTACTAATTTTTTGGGTCGAAGTGCGCTTGTTTTGAGGTTGAAAAGTAACTATCAATCTGGTACATGCCGGTATATATAGATAAAAGAATCTGTAGACCGGAGTAAATAAAGAAACAAGTATTGTAGCATTCGATGCACTTGAATCTTTATTTGCTCCGGTCTTTTTGTCGTTTATGGACAGAAGGCGGAAGGGTACCATATTTGGATAAGTACAAAGGAAATGGAGGTTGCCCATCCAGAGCGATTAAAAAAGTTATCTGAAAAAATGGATTAGACCGGGAAGAAACTTAGACCGGATATAATCAAGTAAAAGTACGAAAGAGGAAGGAGGTGAGCAGCATGGTCGATATTCACAGCGAAGAATATATATTGGGTCAGAATATAAGAAAGTACCGATTGCGGCTGGGATGGTCGCAGGCGGATTTAAGCAATGCGGTGGATATTGACCGAGCTGACATTTCCAAGTATGAGAATGGAGCGAAAGGTATAATGAGTAGCACACTGCTGCATAAATTTGCGAAAGCCCTTGGCGTTACGATGGATGCACTGATGGACGAAGAAGAGCCGGAAAACACAGCGGCTTCAATTCAAGAAAAATATGAGAAGTTGAGCTCCAGGCATCAAGAGATGGTAAAAGAAACCATTGATGCGTTTTTGTTCCAAGAAAGTCATGTGGCTATGGCTGGTTAAGTACCGTACAGATCAAAAGTGTCTGTGCGGTATTATTTTGCCTTTTTTACTGCCGATATAGGGCTTTCACAGAATCGATATGAAAATGTGGCGAATTCGCCACAGAAGTGTGGCTTATCTGCCATCTGCAAGAGCCTTTCCAACTGGTAGACTATAAACAGTTCAAGGGACAAGCCCACAGAGCCAAAACGAAAGCACCTGTCGGCAGTACCTCGGACAAATAAAAAATATCGAAGCCCGATTCTAGAGCAGGCGAAGGATACCATAAGCGATCTGACAGCGCAGCAGAGTTATTTGCTGGAGCTGGAGGACTGAACATGGGATCGTTCTAACCTTCTTTAGAATCGGGCTTTTTGCGCCTTTTGACCGCAGAGTCTGTCCGTTTCATGAGTATGCCGCGAATCTGCCATGTGTGTTCTTCAAAGCCAGAGCTTTCAGTATCCTTCCCTCCCAGAAGTCCGGGGGAAAGGACAAAACAATGATGAACATGATGACTGGAGCAGTAGCAATCAACGGTGGAGTAGGTGTGATGGAGATCCATCAGCCGCAGGTGGCAGTCAGCCAGATGGCAGCAAGTGCGGCACAGGCTGCAGAGCAGGTGGCTCTCAACGCACACATCACCCTGCGTGAACTCAAAGGAATGATTGACATTGTGGTGGAGAAGAAGCTCCCGACTTTCAAGACGCTTATGGAGATGAACCCGGTGGCAGTAGCCCGCACGAGCGTGAACGGTGCAAAGCTGACAGCCTATGAAAACGGCTATGCAGTCTACGAGGTGGACAGTGCCCACACTGTCATGGCCGTGGATCGCTGCGGAGATTACCGCTACGATTTCACCGATGGCACACACCAGATCGTGCCGGCAGAGACATTCGAGGATGCCGAGTGGAGCCTGCGCCTTCTGATGGAAGGGGAGAAGCGTATGGAACACAACCTCAGTAAGACTGCTGCAAAGTTTGAGCAGGTCCCGCTGGAGTGCGATGGCTCTGACTGGTCCGCTTCTATTATGGTGGATTTTTTGGATGAAGACAATGCCGAGATGCTGGCAGACAGGGAACTTCGCCGTCTGTATACTGCCATGAACAAGCTGACCGAGCGTCAGATGGAAGTGGTTCAGCTCTGCTTCTATAAAGGTATGACCCAGCAGGAAATCGCAGAGGAAATTGGAATCGGTCGCCGTTCTGTTGGAAACTGCCTGGAAGGTGCTCTGAAAAAAATCAGAAAAAACTTTTAAGAAAAGTACCTCCCAAACAGCTCCAAACGGTGTGCTTTATGTAAGGATACAAAATCCTCAATACATCAAGGAGGTAAGAACCTATGAAAGCAGTAAGCGACAAGGTCATCCAGCAGACCCCCGATCCCATCGAGCGTCCACCCGGCGGGGGAGATCCGGTCATCGAACCGGATGCTGCAGCTGTGGGTGCGGATACAGTAAACAAAGCGGCTGCAACGGCACCGAAGAAAATTTTCGTCTGCTCGCCATACCGACCGACCTCAAAAACAGAGGAATGCAGGAAAGATGAGCTGATGGCGAATATCAACCGCGCCAAGACCGCCTGCAGGATTCTCACCACACTGGGGTTTCTACCGCTGGCACCGCACCTGTACTTCACCCAGTTCTTAAAGGATGAGGATGCACAGGAGCGTAACACCGGCATGAAGCTGGGAATGCGCTGGCTGGAGGAGGCGGACGAGCTCTGGGTGTTCGGTAACACGATATCCGAAGGGATGGCGGCAGAGATCGAGAAAGCGCATGAGCTGAACAAGCCGGTACGCAATCTGCCGGAGCCGGGGCGAGTGATCGAACTGCTCTTAAAGAGCATCTCGGAACAGTACCATGTTCCGCTGGATGATAGGAAAGCTGAAAACAGCAATGGGCAGCAGGAAGCTGCAGAAAGTGAGGAAAACAATGGCTAACGAAAAGAAGAACGGGACTCTGGAGGAGATCATCATGGAAATGCTCAAGGAAGGAAAGGCTGTCCGCATTCCTATCAGGGATGTAGTGGACAAGCTGCAGGAGAATGTTAAGGCTGCGGAAGATGCGCAGGAGGCGGTTCAGCCGGAAACTGAGAAGTCGGAAGCGGTGCCACAGGGCGGACAGGTCAAGACCGTGCCGATCAACATCCACATCGACAACCTGCATATCCACATGGATGAACGCATGACTTCCTACAACAACTTCGAGGGTGATTCCGATGAAACGGATGAGCCTGATGAGGACGAGCCGGAGGACATTGATGTGGATGCGATGATCGGTCTCATCAAGGCAAAGACCGGTCTGTGCGAGAAGGTCATTCTGGCAGTGCTGGCCGCCCAGGAGGAGTACCTCGATTCCATTTGGGGTGAGAACATGGATGAGGAGGACAAGGCATGATGGATGAGATGAATGTTCTGAATGCTCCAAAGAAGGTCGTGGACGGGCTGACCGAGGTTTTTGAAGGACTTGCTCAGATGTTTGAAGGCGTGTCTGACCAGCTTGAACTTCTGGGCGCAGATGCTGCCCCGGAGGATAAGCGTATCTTCCCGATCGTGGATCAGGAAGCTCCTGCCGTGTCTGAGAAGAAAGGTGCAGCAGCATCGCACCCCCGCAAGAAGCCGATCAAGAAGATCCGAAAGGTCGAGGAAGCTTCGGACAAGCTGGAGGAACCTGTCACTGACAGCAACAGCGATGCCACTGCAGACATACAGCCGGATGCCGAGAACAGTGCCGGGGAAGCAGAGGAAGAAGAAAACTTCCCGGCGGATGATGCAGATGATCTTCCGTGGAGCAAGGATACCGGTCAGGTGAAAGAGACCGGCCGGAAGAACGAGCCGACTGATAAGACCAGACAGCCTGATAAGGCGCAACAGGCCAAGCAGGAATCACCTGCTGCCGCTACGACATCGTCTGCGGTGACGATCACCAAGGATGATATCACAGCGGTCATTGTGGCGAAGATCAAGAAGAAGCGTGATAACAACGAGAAGATTGGTCAGCTTCTGAAGACCTATGGTGTCGGTCAGCTCTCTGACCTTCCTTCGGAAAAGTACGAAGCGTTTCTGGCTGATGTCTCCCAGATTTAAGGGAGGTCATTATGCCAGAAGTACACGCAATCCTATCTGCTTCCAGCTCGAAACGGTGGCTGAACTGTACGCCATCGGCAAGGCTGGAGCAGAACTTTCCAAATGAATCCTCGGTGTATGCCGAGGAAGGAACAGCCGCCCATGCCTTGGGTGAGTATAAACTCCGCAAGTACCTGCATGAGAGAGTGCAGCGTCCGACCTCCGAGTACGAGAACGAGGAGATGGAAGCGAACACTGACATTTACGCAGAGTTCATCATTTCAACGGTGGAGCGCATCAAGGAAACCTGCCCGCATCCACTGGTCATGGTGGAGGAGCGGCTCGATTACAGCTATCTGGTTCCATCTGGCTTCGGTACCGGCGACTGCGTGATCATCGCAGACGGGACACTGTATGTCATGGATTACAAGAACGGCAAAGGCGTATTCGTCAGCTGTGACCACAATCCGCAGATGATGCTGTACGCCTTGGGCGCTTATCACGCCTACGGATACCTGTACAACATCAAGCAGGTGTCCATGACCATTATCCAGCCGCGACTGGAAAATATCTCAACGTATGAATGCAGTGTGGAGGAACTGTTGGACTGGGCGGAGACCTATGTCAGACCGAGGGCGAAGCTGGCCTTTGAAGGAAAAGGTGAGCAGGTTCCCGGTGACTGGTGCCGGTTCTGCAGGGCGAGGACTTCCTGCAAAGCCTGTGCCGAAGAAGCTCTGGCACTGGTGAAGGAAGAATTTCTGGATCTGGACGAAGGTGTTCTTACCGATGAGGCGGAGGAGACCGATGCCACAGCAGCTTACAATCCGGACACCTCCGCACCGACCTTCAAGTCCCCGGCACTCCTTTCCAGGACGGACATCGAAAAGATGCTTCCGACCCTGAACCGTATCGAGTCTTGGATCGAAGCGATTTTTGCCTATGTCAGTTCCGAAGCCATCAACCACGGCGTTGCGTGGGATGGCTATAAGGTGGTCGAGGGCAGGAGCAAGCGGCAGTTCCTTGACACAAAGTCAGTGGTGGCCGCAGCAGAAAAAGCCGGATACACCGACATCTATAAGACCGAGCTGATTTCCCTTACTGAGTTTGAAAAGCTCATGGGAAAGAAAAAGTTCAAAGAGATTCTGGGAGAGTATGTGGTCAAGCCACCCGGTAAGCTGGCGCTTGTACCAAACTCCGATCCCAGAGAGGCAGTCGATCTGGAGACTGCCGAGGATGAGTTCACGCCCCTTGACTGAGGCTGGACATAGAAAACCGCATTACACAACAGGATGCCGCAGTCAGATAAGAGGCGCGGCATCACAAAAGAATTTGGAGGATTTTTATTATGGCTAAGAAAATTACCAGTGCAACGAAGCTCGTTATCCCGTGCCGTATCTCTTTTGCTAACATCTTCGAGCCGAAGAGCATCAATGGCAGTGAGGCGAAGTATTCCGTTTCCTGTCTGATCCCGAAGGACGATAAGAAGACACTGCTGGCGATCCACAAGGCGGTTGAAGCAGCGAAGGAAGATGGCAAGGTACGCAAGTGGGGTGGCAAGCTCCCGCCGAACCTGAAACTTCCGCTGCGTGATGGAGACATCGACCGTCCGGATGATGAGAACTATCAGGAGCATTTTTTCCTGAACGCCACCAGCAAGGATGCACCGCAGGTCGTTGACCGTCACGTCCAGCCTGTGGTTGACCCGATGATGGTCTACTCCGGCTGCTTCTGCAATGTCAGCGTCAATTTCTATCCGTTCAATGCCAATGGTAACCGTGGTGTAGCGGTAGGTCTGGGCAACATCCAGTTCGTCAAGGACGGCGACCGTCTGTCCGGACGTGCATCTGCAGACGCTGACTTTGATGCGCTGGAAGATGATGAGGATGTTCTGGGCGGAGACGCCGGTGAGGAACTGCCGGATTACCTGCGTTAAGCATGGACAATTTGTACACAGCTAAGTAAGCAGGCCGGGGGATGTGTCAGAACATCTCCCGGTTTTTACATGAAAAATTGACTCACATGATGGATTGATTCAAACGAAGGGGTGAGATTTTTGAAAGAAATATTGGTCGATATTGAGACTTACAGCGAGGTGGACATCGGAAAATGTGGTCTGTACCGCTATGCTACGGACCCCAGCTTTGAGATCCTGCTGATTGCCTGGGCAACCGATGAGGGAGCCGGATTTGGTGAAACCAAGTGCGCTGACCTTGCATCAGGAGAAACCATTCCAATGGAACTGCTGGAGGCATTTCAGTCCGGAAGTGTGCGGCTGATCGCACACAATGCTGCCTTTGAACGTGTCTGTTTCTCTGTTCATCTGAACCGGTACTGTCCCGGACAGTATCTGAAACCGGGAGATTTTCTTTCGCCGGATAGCTGGATCTGCACGATGGTCATGGCGGCATCGCTGACCCTGCCCATGGCTTTGAAGGATGTCGGCACGGTGCTGAAGACCGTCCAGCAGAAGGACAAAGAGGGTGAGCGGCTGATCCGGCTGTTCTCCATGCCTTGCAAGCCGACCAAGACCAACGGCGGTCGCACGAGAAATCTGCCTGAGCATTTCCCGGCAGACTGGGCGAAGTTTAAGTATTACTGCGTCCAGGATGTCAACACCGAGGTGGACATCTACAAGCGGCTGAAAAGCTTTCCGATGCCTGACCGGGAGTTTCCGCTTTCAGATTGTTTTTACATTACTTTTGAT
>OGXX01003520.1_pt1 | contig 12959 bp, 8 predicted proteins | sample 1576301 | NCBI WGS metagenome assembly OGXX01 (sample SAMEA3541469, study PRJEB24748) | human gut metagenome | biome: human gut; feature: human-associated habitat; material: faeces | place: China | collected 2012
CAAGGCCGCGCCCGCCGCTCCGGCCAAGGCGCAGCAGCCCGCCGCCACGCCCGCGCCCAAGCCCGCCCCCAAGGGCGACGGCGCTGTCACCTTGTAGACAACGGCAAGGTCGCCGTCGTGTGACGGCAGGATGTCGTCATGATGCCGTAAGGGCCGCTCCGGGAGCGGCCCTTTTTCATATGGCGCCAGCCGGTGGGGCGCCTGAGGCGCAGGCCGGAAATCCATCCGTCAGGCGGGTGGGGACAACATGTCATGCAAAGGGGCGGCCGGTTCCGGTCGTTTTTCGTCCAAAGCGATGCGGCTCCCGGGAAAAGGTCGGGGAAGGGCCCCGGGGGCAGGCTGTGTCCGGCGGCTGTCCTGAAAAAAACGGGCGTCGCCCGCTCCGGCCGCCGGCGTGTCATTGCAGGACGGGGCCGCCCTCTTCAAAGGGGATGAGCAGCTGTGTCTGCTGGGTGCTGAGCAGCATGTTCTCCAGCACCTCCAGCAGGCGCTTGAGGCCGTCGCCGGTACGGGCGGAGACGGGGATGGCGTGCGGGAAGGCATCGGCCAGTTCGGCGCGGGCGGGCACGTCCAGCAGGTCCCACTTGTTGAGCAGCAGGATGCGCGGCATGTGCTGCAGCTCCAGTTCCTCAAGGATGGTCTCCACAGAGGTGATCTGCTGCAGCAGGTCGGGATGCGAGGCGTCGGCCACATGCACCAGCAGGTCGGCGGACTCCAGCTCTTCCAGCGTGGCGCGGAAGGCATCCATGAGCTCCCTGGGCAGGTTGCGGATGAAGCCCACGGTATCGGCCAGGATGATCTCGCGTTCGGCCGGGAAGCGCAGACGGCGGGTGGTGGGGTCGAGGGTGGCGAAGAGCTTGTTCTCGGCCAGCACCTCGGAGCGGGTCAGGTTGTTGAGCAGGGTGGACTTGCCCGCGTTGGTGTAGCCCACCAGCGCGGCCAGGGGGATGCCGCGACGGGCGCGGCGGGAACGGGTGAAGGCCCGCTGACGGCGCAGCTGGTCCAGCTCCTTGCGCAGGCGGGCCATGCGTTCGCGGCTGCGGCGGCGGTCGGTCTCCAGCTTGGTCTCGCCGGGGCCGCGTCCGCCGATACCGCCCATGAGGCGGTCCATGGCGCGGTTCTTGCCGGTAAGGCGGGGCTGGGTGTAGCGCAGCTGGGCCAGTTCCACCTGGAGCTTGCCCGCGCGGGTCACGGCATGCTGGGCGAAGATGTCCAGGATGAGCTGGGTGCGGTCCAGCACCTTGCGTTCGGTGATGTCGGCCAGATTGTGGAGCTGGGCCGGGGAAAGCTCGCCGTCGAAGACCAGGATCCCGGCGCGGCCTTCCAGGGCCAGCACTTCCAGCTCGGCCATCTTGCCCTTGCCCAGGATGAACTTGGGGTTGACCTGGGCCACGCGCTGCACCATGCGTCCGGCCACGACCAGCCCGGCGGTGCGGGCCAGCTCGGCCAGCTCATCGAGGTTGCGTTCCTGGATGATGCGGGGCTGGGCCGCCACGGAGACCAGCAGGGCGCGGGGCGCGTCCGAGGCCTCGCGCGTGTCGTCGCTCCTGCGGGCCAGCTCTTCTTCCAGGGCTTCGGCGGTGGCGGCGAAATGGGCGCTGGTCTGGTCCCAGGGGCGGAGCTGCTCCACCCGGTAGGGCTGCCCGGCCACGGGCGTAGGCAGCAGATGGGCCTCCTGCCACTGCACGGGGTCGCCGTCGGGGTTGACGGTCAGCACGATGATGGCGTCCAGACGCAGGAAGAGCAGGTCCATGAGGTCTTCCTGGCTGAGGCCGTCCGGCGTGAGGTGGGTGTGGAGCAGACGAAGGCCGCGCAGACGGTCGGCGCCGGAGCGGGCGCGGGGCAGTTCCGGGATCAGGATCCCGCCTGCCTCGCCCACCAGCACCATGTCCACGCGGCCTTTACGGTCGATGAGCATGCCCAGCTGGCGCCCCAGGGCGCGCGACAACAGCGACAGTTCCCGGGCCTGGTCGATGGTATAGACATCGGTGGCCGGGAAACGCCGTGTGGTCAGCCGGTTGAGGGCCTTCAACTGGCTGGGCTTGAGCCCCTGCAGGTTGCCTTCGAGCCTGGAAATGGCTAGGCCCCCGGACGCAGGTAGGAGGTGATGAGGGCGTCGTAGCGCGAGGTGGCTTCGAACGCGCGCGAGGCCATGGCCTGGCGGAAGTCCAGGCTGACCTTCATGCCGTGTTCCTTCATCTCCTGCATGGCGGTGGCATACCATTTGGTGCCGGGCAGCACCAGGATGCTGTGGAAGTTCTTGGCAGCGGCGCGGATCATGCAGGGACCGCCGATGTCGATCTCCTCCACGGCCTGTTCCAGCGAGAGCTTGCGCTCCACGGCACCGGCAAAGTCGTACAGGTTCACGCAGACCAGGTCAAAGGGCTTGATCCCCTTTTCTTCCAGCGTGGCCATGTGCTCGGGAAGGTCCTTGTTGGCAAGGATGCCCCCGTGGATCTTGGGATGCAGCGTCTTCACGCGGCCGCCCAGGATCTCGGGGAAGCCGGTGACGTCACTGACGGCCGTCACGGGCAGACCGGCTGCCTGCAGGGCCTTCATGGTCCCGCCGGTGGAGACCAGCTCCACGCCGTTTTGCGACAGGAAGGTGGCAAACTCCACCAGACCGGTTTTGTCCGTCACGCTCAGGATGGCGCGACGGATAGGAAGCATATCCATACGGATTCTCCTTGGCTCATGTTGGCATTATTGCCGCAGGCGATTTTGCCAGAAAAACGGCCCGTCCGCAATGCCGCGCTTGCGGCCGGCAGCGCCTGCCGCTATGCTGGCGGCGGAGGTCCTATGTCCATCAGACTCGTATCCTGGAACGTCAACGGCCTGCGTGCCGTGTCCGCCAAGCCCGAATGGCGCTGGTTCGCCGAGAACACCTGCGATGTCATCGGCCTGCAGGAGACCAAGGCCATGCCCGAACAGCTCCGGCCCGAGGTGGCCAGCCCCGCAGGCTGGGAAGCGCACTGGGCGTCCAGCGTGGTGAAGAAAGGCTATTCCGGCGTGGCCGTGTTCAGCCGCATCAAACCGCTGGCCGTGCACTGCGAGCTGCCCCAGCCGGAATGGCAGGGCGAAGGGCGCATCCTGCATCTGGAATTTGAAAAATTCCACTTCTTCAACGGCTATTTCCCCAACGGCGGCGCCGAGGAACTGGACGGGGACGGCAAGCCCATCCCCGGCCGCTTCAAGCGCGTGCCCTACAAGATGGGCTTTTTCGACGCCTTCACGGCCTATGCGGAAGAATGCCGCAAAAGCAAACCCGTCGTGGTCTGCGGGGACTTCAACATCGCCCACAGGGCCATCGACCTGGCGCGGCCCAGGCAGAACGAGAAGAACACCGGCTTCTTGCCCGAAGAGCGCGCCTTCCTGGACCGCTTCACGGCCCTGGGCTATGTGGATACCTTCCGCCACGTGCACGGCGACGTGGAAGGCCGCTATTCCTGGTGGTCGTACAAGATGCGCGCCCGCGAGAAGAACGTGGGCTGGCGCATCGACTATTTCTTTGTTTCGGAAGAGCTGAAACCGTACATCCGCGACGCCTGGATCGAGGACGACGTCTACGGCTCGGACCACTGCCCCGTGGGCCTGGAGCTGGACATCTAGCCCGGCAGGCCCGGACGGTATCCCTGCCGGGAGCAGCGCCGCGGCCGGAGGTACGGCCCCTGTCCGTACAGACAGGGCCTTCGCCGTCATCCCCGGGCGTCTAGCCGGCATGCCCGTGCCGGCAGGCACGCGTCATTGAAGCATCAGAGGTGAAGCCACATGAAAACCATCGGCCTTCTGGGCGGCATGAGCTGGGAAAGCACGCTGACCTATTATCAGATCATCAACATGGTGACGGCCCAGACCCTGGGCGGCCTGCATTCGGCCCGCTGCCTGCTCTACAGCGTGGACTTCGACGAGATCGAACGCTGCCAGCAGGCCGGGGACTGGGACAAAAGCGCCCGCATCCTGGCCGAGGCCGCGCAGGCCCTGGAGCGGGGCGGGGCGGACTTCCTGGTCATCTGCACCAACACCATGCACAAGGTGGCCCCGCAGATCGCCGCCGCCGTGGGCATCCCGCTGATGCACATCGCCGACGTGACCGCCCGGCAGCTGCACATGGCGGGTGTGCAGCGCGTGGGCCTGCTGGGCACCCGCTACACCATGGAAGAGGATTTCTACACCGGCCGTCTGGAAGCCAACGGCCTGCAGGTGCTGGTGCCCGAAGCGGAAGCCCGGGCCGGGATCAACCGCGTCATCTTCGAGGAGCTCTGCCGGGGCGAGGTCAGGGACAGCTCGCGCGAGGCCTTTTTGCGGGCCATCCGGGATCTGGCCGCCCGGGGCGCCCAGGGCGTGATCCTGGGCTGCACCGAGATCGGCATGCTGGTGCAGCAGGAGGACATCGCCGTGCCCCTGTTCGATACCACGCTCATCCATGCCCGCACGGCCGCGCTGGTGGCCATCAACGGGACGCCGGTGGATACCGAGCCGGTGAAGGTGAAGAAGTAGTTTCGCGGCAAACGGAGTGAATTATGCGGGCTCTGATCGAGCGTATCAAACAGAATATCCCGGAATACCGCGCCTATGATGAGGCAGCGACCCGAAACAGCATCATTTTGCCGATTTTAAGCAAGCTGGGTTGGGACATTTTTTCCCGAGACAGTGTATATCCTGAATATCCTGTCGGTTCCAAAAGGGTCGATTATTCCCTGCGCATTCTGGGGCAGGACCGTTTCTTCATCGAAACGAAGCGCTGTAATGCTGATTTGGCCTGCCATCAGGAACAGTTGCTCGGCTATGCACTTCTTTTTGGTGTCGAGCTGGCCTGCTTGACCAACGGCATTACGTGGCAGTTCTTCCTGCCGCTCAAATCGGGTGAATGGGAACAGCGCCTGTTTTATACGGTGGATTTTGAGAATCAGAGTACGGACGAAATCGAGAAGTTCTTCGCAGATATCCTGTGCCGCGAGGTTGTGGAAGACAGGACAGCCGTCGGGACAGCTGAAGAAATTTTTGTCAGAAAGAATAAAAATAGCATTATCAAGAAAGCTTTTTTCGCTGTCTGGAAAGATATTATTACGAATCCACCACAAGAGATCCTCGATGTGATTTGTAACAAAATCGAGAAAGCTTGCGGCTATCGCCCTGATGATGCTACTGCTGCAAAATTCTTGTTGAAAACATTAAGGGGACATACTGCATTTACATCCCACGTAGCTCTTCAAGTTTGTAATGAACATGTAGAACAGCGTGAAAACCCTGTCCCGCAGGAGGATATCTCATCTCCTGTGGAAACAATCTTATTTCGAGGAATAGAAATTCCTATTGAGCGTACAGGAAGTAACAGCAGAGGATATTTTTCAGAAGTCCTTCCTAAGTTGCTTTCCGTCCTGACGGAACAGGAACTTCAAAATTTAAAGGATATTTCATTTTGTAAAAATCATATTACGATGCATGATTTTCCATTAATTTCCCATGAACCCATGATGGATGGGCGTGGTTATCACAGATCGTGGGGAAAGAAAATTTCTGGCTACTATGTTTATTCACAATGGTATCAGGATAGTACCTTGAAATCGTGGAAGCAGTATTTATTGGGACTTGCTCAAAAAGGATAATAAAAAGCCCCCTGGTTTCAGGGGGCTTTTTATTTATGAATTTCTAGCTGGACGGACAATAACATCTTTATGCGCAAGGTTTGGGAAAAGGGGGGCTCCTTGCTGTATTTTTATCTAAAAATGCAGCACGGGCATGCCCAGCTGGCGGACGTGGCGGATGAGCTCCTTCATTTCCGGGCCCAGCAAAAAGCCCAGCAGGACGAGCATCACGCCCAGGAAGACATATTCGCCCACGCTGCCGGTGGAGCAGACCCTGAACGAGAGTTTGTTCTTGCGGGAAAAGGGATGCAGGGGGATGCCTGAAGGGGTCAGCATGTCCAGCACCACATGGCTGATGCCGCCCAGGCCGATGCCCAGCAGGGCGGGCTGCCAGTGCGGGGGCACCAGATGGCTGCACGCCACCAGCAGGATGGCGACCCACCAGCCGAACCAGTGGGTGGTGCCGCGGTGGATCTGGTTGAAGGTGCGCTGCGGGTTGCGGGAGCGCTTGGCGATGGCCTGGTCGAGCTTGTCGGGCAGGATGGCGCCGAGGCAGGCGGCGACCACGCCTTCCAGCGGCAGGTGCAGGGCCAGGGCGGCGCCGACGCCCGCCGTCTGGTGGGTGATCCATTTCATGGGAGCTCCATAGGACTGGGATGCCGTCCCGGAAGGCCGGGCGCGGGCTGCGGTCAAAAGGGCGGGCGGAGAGGGGCTCCGCTGGCCGGTGCCGGTGGCGGACGCATGCTGCCGGGCACATGCGGGTGGGGATGCGGGCGCTGCGGCGGCATCCGCTTTTGCCTGCGGCGGCAGGCTGCGAAAAAAAGGGGACCACCGGCAGGCCCGCCGCGCAGGGCGACGGGGGCGTCCCGGCGGCCCCCCTGTGCGGATCGTTCTAGCCGCAGCGGGAAAAACCGCAGGCGGGGCAGATCAGGCAGCCTTCCTGGAAGACCAGGGGCTCGTCACATTCGGGGCAGCGGTGTTCCTCGATGTCGGCCACACCGGAACCCAGATGTTCGTCCTTGAGGTAGCGGCGTTCCAGCACCCAGGCGATGGCGTCCGGGATGGAGAGCAGCAGTCCCTTGCCGCGGAACACGGGATGTTCGCCGCCGATGCCCTTGATCTGGGCCACGATGTCGCGCACCTCCACACCGGAGCGCAGGGCCAGGGACACCAGACGGCCGATGGCTTCGGCCTTGGCCGTGATGGAGCGGCCGGACTTGCCGATGGTGGCGAAGACCTCGAAGGGTTTGCCGTCGATCTCGTTGACGGTCAGGTACATGGCGCCCAGACCGGTCTGGATCTTCTGGGTGAAGCCCTGCACCACGTCGGGGCGCTTGCGCACCACGCCCAGGCGGGGCTTTTCCGCGGGCGCGGGGGCTTCGCCGTCCATCTTCTTCTGGCCTTCGCCGGTGGCCAGCACCTGCAGGCTCTTGCAGCCGTCGCGGTACACGGTGACGCCCTTGCAGCCTTCCTTGTAGGCCAGCCAGTAGATGTCGTGGATGTCCTGTTCGGTGGCGCTGTGGGGCAGGTTCACGGTCTTGGACACGGCGTTGTCGGTATGGCGCTGGAAGGCGGCCTGCATGCGCAGGTGCCAGACGGGGTCGATGTCCATGGCCGTGACGAAGACCTTGCGCATGGCGGCGGGCAGGGCATCCAGGGACTGGATGGAGCCTTTTTCCACCACCTGTTCCATGAGTTCGGGCGTGCCCAGGCCGGCTTCCTTGAGGGCGGCCTCGAAATAGGGGTTCACTTCCACCAGGCGCTCGCCGTCCAGGATGTTGCGGGTGAAGCAGAGGGCGAACAGGGGCTCCACGCCCGAGGAGCAGCCGCCGATGATGGACAGGGTGCCCGTGGGCGCGATGGTGGTGACTGTGGCATTGCGGTAGGGGCCTTCGCCGCGCTGGGGGAAGACGGATTCCGCATAGGCCGGGAAGGGCCCGCGCTCTTCGGCCAGACGGGCCGAGGCGGCGTGGCCTTCGGCATTGATGAAGCCCATGATGCGTTCGGCCAGGGCGATGCCCGCCTCGGAATCATAGGGGATGCCCAGCTGGAAGAGGAGGTCGGCAAAGCCCATGACGCCCAGGCCGATCTTGCGGTTGCGGCGCACGGTCTCGTCGATGCGCTCCAGCGGGAAGCGCGAGGCGTCGATGACGTTGTCTAGGAAGCGCACGGCCAGGTGCACCACCTGCTTCAGGCCGTCCCAGTCGATACCGGCCGCGGCGGGATCCTCGTCATGCTCGTGGCCGGGCACGAAGAAGCAGGCCAGATTGATGGAGCCCAGGTTGCAGGCCTCGTAGGGCAGCAGGGGCTGTTCGCCGCAGGGGTTGGTGGATTCGATCTCGCCCTGGGCGGGCGTGGGGTTGTCGCGGTTGATGCGGTCCAGGAAGACGATGCCGGGGTCGCCCGTCTGCCAGGCGCGGCAGACCAGCAGGTCGAAGATCTCGCGGGCGCGCAGGCTCCCGGTGACCTGGCCGGTATGGGGATCGGTCAGGTCGTAGTTCCCGTCGCGCTCCACGGCCTGCATGAAGGCCTCGGTCAGGCCCACGGAAAGATTGAAATTGTTGAATTCCCCTTCCTTTTCCTTGGCCCGGATGAACTCCACGATGTCGGGATGGTCCACGCGCAGGATGCCCATGTTGGCACCGCGCCGGGTACCGCCCTGCTTGATCTGCTCCGTGGCGGTGTTGAAGATGCGCAGGAAGGAGACCGGGCCGGAAGCCACGCCGCCGGTGGAACCCACACGGCTGGCCTTGGGGCGCAGGCGGGAGAAGGAAAAGCCCGTGCCGCCGCCGGACTTGTGGATCATGGCGGCGAACTTGACGGCATCGAAGATCTCTTCGATGGAGTCGCCCACCGGCAGGACGAAGCAGGCGGAGAGCTGGCCCAGCTCGCTGGCGGCGTTCATCAGGGTGGGGGAGTTGGGCAGGAAGCGCCAGCTGGTCATCAGGTCATAGAACCGGCGGGCCAGGTCGTCGACGGTGAAGGGGGAGCGCTCGTACTTGGCTTCTTCAGCGGCGATGGCGCTGGACACACGCCAGAACAGGTCACGGGGCGTCTCGGTGCTGCCGTCTGCTTTTTTGTGCAGATAGCGCTTCTGCAGCACCACTTCCGTATTGGGCTTGAGCCGCGGCTCGGGCAGATCGTGAGGCATGGGAGGGATCATGGCAGACCTTTGGGTAAAAAGAAAAGCGGCTGGCCTCCCGCAGGGGGAAAGTCGGCACGCTGAACTGGCTTTGACGGGCCGGGCGGTACTGGAACCGCACGGCGAAAGCCCTTTATACGCGTTCCCCGGGGGAAAATAAAGGCCCTCTTCCAGTGGAGAAGAAAAGCCCGCTTTGATCTTATCCAATAAAATCAGGATGTTTTTTGAAGAAAGCGGATCTTGTCAGCGGCGGAGGGCCCACGGGGGGCAAATCCCCGCAGGGCCTTGGCCTGCAAAGGAAAAGACGGGGAAAGAAAAATTTTTCCGGGCCCGGAAAAAGATTTTTGTCACAGGGCGCCGGGAACGCCGCTCCGGCGGAGCCTGCCGGGCTGCGTCGCGCGGTCCGTGCCGCTGCCGGTGGCGGCGTCGGACGCCGGGCAAAAAAGGGAAGGGGCCCGGGACCCCTTCCCCATCACTTTTCTTCATGGGCATCCGTCAGGCTCAGGCAGCCGTGGTGCGGTGGCCGCCGGTCAGACGGACGCCCGTGCGGCGGACGTGCGGACATGCGCGGAAGGCGCTGTTGCCCGTCACGGGCCCTCCGCGGGAGGAGGACGGGCTAGTCCTCCCCGCGGCCACGGCCGTGGCCGCGGGCATCGCCCTGGCGCCTGTCTCCGGGGCGGCGGCCGTCGGGCCTGCGGTCGTTCCGGGGGAAGGCGCGGGGATCGTCGCGCCGGTCAGAGCGGCCGTCCTCATGGCGTCCGGGACGGCGGTCCTGATGGCGGGCCGGTCTTTCCGGGGCCACGCGCCGGTCGTCACGGCGGGCCGGGCGGTCGTTGCCGTTGCGGCGGTCACGCAAGGTGCCGTCATGGCCGGAGCGCCCGCCGGAGAGCTGGTCCACCCGTTTGGACAGCTGGTCCATGCGGCTGTCTTCCCGCCGGTCAGGGAAGTTCCGGCGCGTTCCTCCGGCGCCCGCAGCAGCGGGCAGGGCCAGCAGCAGGGCGCCGCTCTTGCGGTCGCGGCGGGGCGTGCCGGGCCGTTCCATGTCCTCCTGGGCCCGGGCCGTGAGGCTGGCGCCCGGGGGCAGGGCGGCGGCATCGGGCACCACGGCCAGACCGGCGGCACAGCAGGCATAGCGGGCCTGACCGCGCAGGCCGGGCACCACGAAGGGCGAGGAGAGCACGCGCACGGGCCGGGGCCGGTGCAGCATGTCCGCCGCTTCGCGGCGGGCGCTGTCCGGGGCCTCGTCATCGAAGCCGTCCCTGTCGTCGAACAGGTCCTCCCCGGCGGCGGGGTCGGCCCGCAGCAGCAGGGGGGCCAGGCTCAGGGCGCTCTTGGCCAGTCCGGCGGCGGAGGACAGCTCCTGCAGCCAGTGCGGCGCGCCCTCGCAATCGAAGGTGAAGTGGCACCAGCCGCGCCCGGCAGGGGCATGGGCCAGCGGGCAGGGGCCCCGGTGCGTGCAGGGGGCCAGCGGTATCAGGTCGCGTTCCAGGGCGGCATCACGCAGGCGGCTGATGGTCTTGCCGCCCAGACGGGTGCCGGGCTCCACGAAAAGGGCCGCGGGCAGCAGGGCCTCGTCGGCAGTGCCGGTCTCGTCCTCGTTCAGCGGGGCGGGCCAGCACAGGGGCTCCAGCTCGTCCAGCAGGTTTTCCAGACGGCGCACGCCGCCGGGGCCATCCTCGTCCTCGTCGTCCTCGCGGTTCATCCGGCGGCTCTCGGCGCTCAGTTCGTTGAGCACGTTGGCCGCCGTGAGCAGCCAGGGGCGCAGGTGGCGTTCCTGCCGCTCCAGCGTGCCGGCCAGTTTGCGTTCCAGACGCGGCATGTGCTCCAGCGAGCCCCGCTCCACACGCACCTGCCAGACGGGCTGGCCCAGGATGTCGCCCCAGGCGGCCATGACGTCGCGGCCCAGTTCCATGGGCTGCACGGCATTGTCCACGGCCAGCACCTGGATGGGCAGGGCACGCCATTCGGGGCGGGCCAGCCACAGGGCCAGGGGCACGCTCAGGGGGCCGGAGCCGCCGTCCAGCAGCAGGGGCGTCCGGCCTTTCTTCAGCCAGAGGCGGGGATCGGGCAGGGGCAGGGAGCGGAACAGGCGCGCCAGGCGCAGCACGTTCCAGGGCAGGAAATAATACAGATAGGCGCTGGTGCTGGCCGGGGAGCTCCAGTAGGGCCGGTAGAGGCCGGAGCGTTCGCAGGTCAGCAGGCGCGACAGCGCCTCGATGTCCGCGGGCAGGTCACGGTAATGGGCGCTGCGCAGCGGGCGCACCGTGCGCAGGGCCTGGCCCAGGGCGTCCAGCTCCCGCCGGACCACGTCGGGCAGGGCGGGCAGGAGCTCGGAGTCCATCCGCCACGGGGAAAGGCGGCCGTCACGGGGCGTGCGGACTTCCCGCTGCCCGGCACGGCTCCAGCCGGAGAATTCCTCCGGGCGCCGCGGCGCGCGCGCGGGCTGTTCTCCGGCAAAGGAAGAGTACTGGCGGCGCGGTGCTGCGGGACGGCGCCCGCAGTGACGGTCGCTGCGGGATTCTTCATGGAAAGAGCGGCGTTCCGGCGTACGGCCTGCGGGGCGCGGCCCGCGGTGGGCCGGGTCTCCCCCGTTGTTTTTCTGTCGGGTATCGGACATTCAGACTCCAAAGCGCATATGGCGCAGGTAATCGGCATGGAAGCCGGGATCTTCAGCAACAGGGACGAGCGTGGCCGTGGCGCACCAGCGTGCCAGCGCGGGCAGGCGCCAGGGTTCGGCGGCCAGCAGGGCGGCACCGTCCAGGGAACTGTTGCCCACGGCCCGTACACGCCGCCCCATGCCGGAGGGCAGAAAGCCCAGCTCTTCCAGACAGGCGGGCGGACAATGCTCGCCCAGGGCGCCGGCCAGGGCCAGACAGGCCACATCGGCCGCGGCCAGTCCCGCGGCCCGCAGCAGGGCCTCCAGAGCCTGCGAGAAGGCGGCCTTGACCTTGAGCAGTTCCTCCACGTCGGCGGCGGCCAGCCATTGCCCGAACGGCAGGGGCAGACGCAGCCCCGTCCGCGTCTGCTGCGGCGGCGGGGCCACACGCCGGGCCAGCGGTGAGGCGGGCGTGCGGAAATGCCCGTCCGCGTCCAGACAGCCCAGACGCAGCAGCAGGGCCAGCAGGGAAAGATAGCCCGTGGCGCTGATGCCCTGCACATGGGCCCCGGCGGCCAGGGGGCCGTCCACACCGTGGCAGGTCAGGCCCGGGGGCGAGACCTCGAAGCGGGTGATGCTCCCCGGCCCGGCCATGCGCCCGCACTGGGGCCCGATGCCTTCCAGGGCCGGGCCCAGCGGGACGCTGGCCAGCCACAGGTGACCTTGGGCATCCACCAGGGCCAGCTCGCCGTTGGTGCCCAGGTCGGCCAGCAGCAGCGGACGCGGCAGGCCGCCGGCCAGCAGGCGGAGCAGCCCGGCGCTGATGTCGCCGCCCACGAAGGGCGCGGGCAGGGGCGGGATCAGCAGCGGCGGCAGCCCTTCCACGGTCAGGCCGCAGCCGCCCGCATGGCTGCGCCGGTAGGGCGCGGCGCACAGGCCGCTGATGTCCCTGTCCAGAAAGATGTCGGTCATGGCGGTATTGGCCGCCAGCACCAGACGCTCCACGGGGATGCCGGGCAGGGAGGCCGTCTGCTGCCGCAGCAGGGCGGCCAGATGGTCGCGCACCAGCCGGGCGAGCCGGGCCCGTCCTTCAGGCGAGCTGGCCACGGCCAGGCGGGACATGATGTCCGCTCCTGCCCCGGCCTGCGGGTTGAGGTCGTGCCCTTCGGCCACCACGGACACCGGCAGGGGCGGACGGCAGAGCAGGGAAAAATCGTCAGGGGCCTGTGCTTCCCGGGCATCGGGGACGGCGAGCAGGCGCCAGTACAGGGACGTGGTGCCCAGATCCACGGCCAGGGCCAGGGGCGCCTGCGCCGGGAGGGAGGACGCGGCCGTGGTCGTGACCGTCATTTTTTCCGGCGCGGGCACGTCAAGATGCAGTTCCGGGCCCATGACGTCAGTTATCTGACGACGGCAGGCCAGGCGCCAGCCCTCCGCCAGCAGGGAGGGGCCCAGGATCTCCTCTTCTTCCGGCAGGGGATCGGGCGCCACGGACAGGTCATGGAAGCGGACCCGGCAGCGGCCGCAACGGCCCAGACCGGAACAAAGGGGCACGGGCGCCGCCAGCCCGCCCAGCCAGACGGCCCGGGCCAGATCGTCGCCGGGGGCCGCCCGGCCGCAGCGCGGGGGCGCGGCG
>OGXX01003534.1_pt1 | contig 12921 bp, 12 predicted proteins | sample 1576301 | NCBI WGS metagenome assembly OGXX01 (sample SAMEA3541469, study PRJEB24748) | human gut metagenome | biome: human gut; feature: human-associated habitat; material: faeces | place: China | collected 2012
TAAAAGAATAGCTGCTACACTATTTATATATTTTCTAGAATTCTATAATATTTTATATAATGAAAACGGACAAATTATTGATAATAATACTCTTGTTGCCATTACACTGCTTATAGCACAGTCTAATCCAAAAGAAAAGGATATACTGATTGATTTAGTAATGAACTTCTTAAATTATGAATAATGAATTAACAAAAAAATATCTTCACTCTATTCAAGAGTGGGCTGAATGCTTACCTAATATAAATTGATAGTTTAAATAACTATCTTTTTTAATATATTAATTGTAAAATCATTGTAAATAAAAATTGTTTTTAAGAAATTTATTTGTTATACTTTTATTATAGGAGATGATAAAAATGTTTGTAGGAGAAAATCCAATTCATATTAAATGTGAGAAAGAAGATATTGCACCAATAGTTTTAATGCCCGGAGATCCCTTAAGAGCTAAATATATTGCTGAAAACTTTTTAACTGAAGCAAGGCTTGTTACAAGTGTAAGAAATATGTACGGGTTTACTGGTTATTATAAAGGAATTAGAGTTACAGTTATGGCAAGTGGTATGGGAATGCCTTCGATGAGTATTTATGCTTTTGAACTTATACATTATTTTAATGTAAAAAAAATTATTAGAATAGGTACTTGTGGTGTAGTAGATGAATCAGTTAAAATACCTGAACTTATTTTAGCCGATAATATTTATAGTGAAAGTAATTTTGCTTATTCATTTAATGATTATAAAGAGCATACTGTTAAACCAACACAAGAATTAAATGAAACTATTATTAATACCTCAAAAGAACTTGGTATGAATATTCATGTAGGTACTATAGTTACTGCAGATGTATTTGGACCTTATGTAGGTATGGATAGACTTTTAAATAGAATGCCTGAAGATATTCATCCTTTAGGTGAGGAAATGGAAGGATTTGCTCTTTGTCATATTGCAAATTCGATGGGTATTCAGGCGAGCGTTATAGCAACCGCAGTTGATTCAAAATTCTCAAATGTTGTTCTTACTCCAGAGGAAAGACAAACTTCACTTAATGATATGATTACTCTTGCATTAGAATCTATTATCAAATAGGTTCTTTTTTTTAGATAATAAAAAAAATACTAGAAATCTTCATAATCCTAGTACTTACCTTGTTCGTATTTTCTTAAATCTTATACATTTGAGAAAAAGCTCCCTCGTATTTTCGTATCTTACTACTAAATTATACCAATAATTTAGTTAAAAATCTAGTACCATATTCCGTAAAATAGACATTAAATTTTCCTATATGTATAAGATTTAAGAAAAATGACCCCAGTATTTATAAGGGATAGGTATAGATTATGAAAAATAAAAAAGTAGTTATAATTTTAACATCAATGATAATATTAATCGGAGGTATTTTATTTGCAAATAAAATATATAATAAAACTAAAAATAAACACATACCGAAAAGAAATAATTTAGCAATAATGGTAAAAGGCGAGTCAGGAGAATATATAAGTTCAGATGAAATTCCCAAAGGCAATTATATTTTAAATGAGGAAAAAACTATATGTGAAAATAATGGTAAAGTATTAAACTATGATAGTGCAACTGGAAAAGTAAGTTTTTCATTTGTAGGTTCAGATAGATGCTCGTTATATTTTGATAAGATAATTGATACAGAAAAACCAGTTATATCTAATCTAACTGTAAATGATACAATAGTAACAGCAACACTTACAGATAATGTTGAACTATCTGGATATGGAATAAGTGCAAGTAACACAGTAGAACCGACAAGTTGGACCTCAATAAGTGGAATATCTTACAATTTAAGTATTACTATAACAACTGAGGGAACGTATTATTTATGGGTAAAAGATAGTGTGGGAAATAAAACAGTATCAGATGTAATAGATTTAGTGGCAAGAGGTTGGAAGACAATACTTGCAAACAATACAGTAAATGAAACAATACCAGATTTTAGCACAGTTGCCACCACAAATGAAGGATTATTTAAAGCAGAGGATGACCTAGGAATATCATATTATTTTAGAGGAGCAGTAAATAATAATTGGGTAAAATTTGGCAAAGATAGTAGTGGAAATTATATGTACTGGAGAATAATTCGAATAAATGGAGATGGTTCAATAAGAATGATATATTCTGGAACAAGTGCTCCAGCAAGTAGTACAGCCACAGTAATGACTGGAGAAGGTACTCAAATAAGTACAAGTTCTTTTACAGGGAGTAATGGTAACCCATCATATGTAGGATATATGTATACAGCAGGGCAACAACACGGAAATAATTCTTCAAGTATGATAAAAACAATAATAGAAAAATGGTATAAAACTACAACATTAGATACCGATACATCAACAAAAACATTAATATCGCAAGACCAAATTTTTTGCAATGATAGAAGCGTAACAAGTGGAACGTGGTCTTCATCCCCATTATCAATTCTAAATTATGCAGCAAATACAAGATTAGTTGAAAATAAAAATCCAATACTAACTTGTCCAACAGAAAGTGATAAATTCACATCAAAGAAAAGTAGTATAGGAAATAAAACATTAGATTATCCTGTAGGGCTTATAACAGCGGATGAAGTAGCAATGGCAGGCGGTATTATTGGTTCAAACAATAATAACTATTATTTGTACACAGGTCAAAAATTTTGGACTGGGACGTCTTATAGTTTCGATGGTTATGATGATTATGCTTATGAGTTTACTATTGGTTCATTAGGCGTTTTAAACAACTATTATCTTACTAGTAATAACGGCGTTCGACCAGTTATATCATTATCTTCGAAAGTAAAACTATCTGGAAATGGAACTTGGAATAATGTATATGAAGTAAGTTAAATATAAAAAAATACTATGATTTTTATTTCATAGTATTTGGATCTTGATCTGGATTACTTCTTCCATCATCTCTAACACAAGTTCTTACATAAGTTGCTTTACCAGTTCTTACATAACCTGGTTCGTATTCATTTTCTGAATAAATATATTCTGCATTAGACCAGATAGGGGAAGTAGTTTCTTTTGTAGTTTTATAACAAGTTTGACCATCAAGAGTATATCCATAAGGACAATAGTAACCTAAGAATTTACTTTCTTCTTTATAGTAGCATAAAGTTCCTTTTAAAGTTGCTTTTTCATTTTCACAGTAGTATTCATCAGCACTTTTTACTAGTTTATAACATTTAGTATTTTCTTTGCTGCCTTCTTTAGTATAACCTGTAGGACAAGAATATACTTTTTCAGTAGTTGATGTTTTAGCAGGAGTTGTTTTATAACATTTATCTCCGAGTTCTGTATAACCTGTAGGACAATAACTCTTAGAATCAGTTATTAAATCCGTTTCTTTATAACATGTATTACCCTCTTGGATATATCCACTTGGACAATATTTTTCAGTATTATATCTTAATTCTGTTTTCTTATAACATACATTACCACTTTGAGTGTATCCATAAGGACAATATCTAGTAGAAGATGTACTTGGACTTGTAGTTTTATAGCAAGTATTACCACTTTGAGTATAACCTGATGGACAAGAATAAGTAGTATTTCCTCCAGAAGGACTAGTATAATGATAACATTTACCATTTTGTAGTGTACCTGAATTACATTTATATGAAACAGTTCTACGATAAATTGCATAGTTATAAGTTGTTATACCTGCAATAGTATTTTTACCCATTAAAACCTTCTTTTCAGTATCAGTTGTATATGGTGCTTCATAGGTTCTAGTTGAATATTCACTTACTGGGTTACCCCATGAACTATAAACTTTACTAGGTTCAGTAGTTTTATAACAAGTATTACCACTTAATGTATAACCAGAAGGACAAGTTTTTCCACTTGTTGATGGAATAGGATCTGTATATTTATAACATGTATTACCCTCTAAAGTGTAACCAGAAGGACAAGTCTTTTCAGTATCAGTAATAATATCTGTATATTTATAACAAGCATTATTTTTCTTTTCATATCCAGCAGGGCAATATCCTTCAGAAGTAGAAATTATATCAGTATATTTACGACATTTATTACCTTCTTTAACATATCCTGTAGGACAATAATCTTTTGTATTTGTAATTTTTTGAGTGTATTCGTAGCAATAATCTCCTTGAAGTGTACCTTTTTCACAATATTTAGTTGATACACCACCAGTTACTATATAATCTGTATAAACTTTATGATAACCGCCATCATTTTTCTTAGCATCAACAACTTTAACTTGCTCTTCAGAATAACTTTCATTTGCTTGTCTATAATCACCAGTTTCTTTTTCACAAACATTACCATTTAATCTATAACCAGTAGGGCAAGTAATAGTTTGTTTTACGTGTTCATAAGTATATTTAATAGTACATACTGTAGGTATTTCATAAATTGTACATGTTGTAGTAGATGTACAATCACATGATGATTTAATATTATCTTTATAATTATTAGAACTATTATCTACTTCAGTAGTTTTACCATTATCATCTTTAATAACTGATTTAATAGATATTTTTTCAATAATATTATCTGAAGTATTTCCACATACTAAATTACTTTTTACTTTATATTCGTTATCAGCACTTCTTGTAGCGGATATATATGATAAATCACCATCACATTTAGTTTTACCATATTTCATTTCCTTTAAAATATCTTTTTCAATTAATTCATCAAGATAAATTATTGTTGTGTCTCCAATAGAATCTGGTAGTTTATCCTCAAAATATTTTTTTGCAGTTTCTTGCATTTTTGTAAGATTATCTTTAAATTCACTTACGTTATTTGTAGTATTATTGTTTTTAGAAATTAACCAAAATACAATAACTACTATAGCAAAAAATGCAATTATTCCAAGAAGTACATTTAATATTTTTCCACTTTTATTATTTTTCATAATAACCTCCTTATCTTGATAGTCCTTTATCTATCATAACTTCATCAGCATAAATTGAATACATTGAATAGTCTGAATTTCCAATAGTTAAATGATGAATTAGTTCTTCGATACAGATATAACCATATGTTCCATCAATTTCATCACCAGTATAACCATTTGGAACTGTATTATCATCTTTCATTTCTCCATAAGTTGGTCCCCATCCATGATTTGTTGTAAGAGCAAGTGATGCATTCATATTTTCATTAAACATTCCAAGCATCAAATAATATTGACTAATTGGACTTTCTGGAGTAAGTGAGAATGATTCAAATTTTCTTGCTGTCATTTCATTAAATAGTTTAGCGTATAAAACCTTATTTTCTTCATTAGTATCATTTAATTTTTTTGCACATAATTCGTATAACTTATAAATGTTATAACCTTTTTCCTCTTTTAGGGAAGAGAAGTTTTCTAATTTTAATTCGTTATTTGTAATACAAGCAAGCATTTCTTTTAAAGTATTCTCGGTAACAAAGATATCATTTTCTTCGTTTAATACTACAACATTATCAGTTCCTACTAAAGTAGTAAGTTTTCCTAAATCAGTATTTGCTTTGTAAAGTTCTTCACGTGATGCAAAGACACTTTTATTTTCTAAAGAGTCAAAATTTGCAAGTTTTAAAGCTGTTATTATTTCCTCAACTGTTAAAGTATTTCCTGGAGTATTTGCTAGTTTTTCAGCATAAGTATATAATGCATCTTCATCATTAATATCAATGCTAGATAAATCTATTTTCTCAATAGGTTCTGCTTCAATAGTATCCGAAGGTTCTTCAATAGTATCCGAAGGCTCTTCAATAGTAATTTCTTCTTCGATATCTGCAGATGGTTTTTCTTCAATTACAGTTTCTTGAGCTTCTTTAGGTTCATCTTCAGTTAAACCATTAATTTGATTTTTAAGTTTACTATTTTCTTTTGCAAGAGAAAATATGATAGCAAGTGCAGCAATAGTACAAGATGCTCCAGCTATAATACCTAAAGTCTTTTTCTTTTTCTTTTCATCAACTTCTTCATAGTCAACATCAATTACGTTAGTTGGTTCACTATTATTTACTCCTTTTTTAGGTTCAGTAACTTCTTTACTTTCAGCTTTTTTAAGTTGAGTATATAACGCAAGACCTACATTTTCACTATAAACTTTTCCATCTATAGTTCTAAGTTTATAATATAATGAACTATAAAGTGATGCATAACTTTCAAATAACTTAGTGTCATCTTCTTTTGCATTTTCCACTATATTATAATGTTTTTCTGTTGCATGTAAAAGTTCTTCAAATCCCTTCTTGTTTTTTTCACTTATATTCATGTCTAATATTTCCTCAATTTTATTTTGACATGCTTTTATAAGTGCTAGTATATCACATTTCTTCATAACCAAAACCCTCCTTTTTTGATTAATTGCTTGCTATTCTACCACTAAAAATGGGAAATGTCAATATAATTAGATATGTAAATGAAGCGTAAATAAACTGAAAATTTTTGTTAAATTGTAAAAACTAAAAAAATTTTAAAAAATTTATAAAAAAAGGAGGAAAAGAGAAATTTTTCGGTAATAAATATATATAGAGGGAGTAAATTAATTTTAAAAATAAATTAATAGTTTTACATAATGAAAAATAGCAAAAATAGCAGAAATATTACGAAAAGTTTTATAAAAAAATCTACACCTAATTCACATGAAGTAAAAGATGCAAAATATTATGAGGATGCAAAAGGAAATAAATACTATGTAGATGGTAAAAATGTTGTTATAGATTATTCAATAAGTGAAAAGAATGTAGCTAACTGGTTAAAAGAAACTTTTGGTGGAGAAATATATATGCTACCTCGAATTAATATTCCTGAAGGTATCCAAACAGCTGATTATCTTTTTTGTGGTGAAAAATGGGATTTAAAAGAAATAAAATCCACTGGGAAAAATGTACTTGATAATAGAGTCAATGGTTTAAAAAAACAATCAAATAATTTTATTTTTGATATAAGTAATACGTCTATATCTATTAAAGAAATAAAAAATCAAATAGATAAATTATATGAATCACCAAATAGAAAATGGATTAATAAAATTATGCTAATTAAAAATCAAAAGTTAATATGTATTTATATTAGAAAAAAAGATTGACCATCAGCCAAAAAGGGCCAATGACCAATCTCAAATGTATTCACAAATACATTCTACTATATAATATACAAAATGTCAACAAAATTATACATGTAATCGAGGCACAAAAAAACTAAAAATTTTTGGTAAATTGAAAACGAAATTAATATCTTTCTTGTTTAGTAATTTTTATTGTGGTAATATATTTGACACAAGGGAAGGTATATATGGAGTATAACAATATACATATAGATGATAAAAAATTGGATGCAAAAGTTTTGAAAGAATATTTAAATGCTTTAGATAAAGTTTTAGAAAAATACCCTAAATTAATAAATAGAATAGATTTTATAGGGGATTTTGCGGATTCATTTAAGTTAACTGAGGTTATAACAAAATTTGAATATAATTCAAAAACAAAATATTCTCTTTGGCAAAAAACTAATTATTACATGACTTCTTATGCATTTACAAGTTTAATGAAAGATTCAGATGCTGAAAAAATAAAATATGTATTATTAAGTATTAATGAGAAACTTAATTATGACAAAGTCTATAAATTAATTAATAATTGTTTAAATAAAAATTTGATGTATGCAAGTAATATTGAACAGCTTTTATATCATGAAGTAGGGCATATGTTTTCTGGCCTTTTTAAATTAATAAAAAAGGAAGATTTATTTTGTAGAGTTTTTGAATATATGTGTGTCCCTAGTGAAGAATTTTCTTCATACTCACTTTCCTCTTTTGAGGAATTTATTGCAGAACATTTCTCAAAGTATTTAAGTAATCCTACATTTAATGAACCAACTGAATATATTGGATATATGGTTGATAAATATTATGATATTTATAGTGATACTAATGTTCTATGTAAATCTAATGATCTACAATTAATTAGAAAACCAAAAAAGTAAATAATACTGATGAATTGTCTTGATTAATTTAAAAAATATTGTTATTATTAATTTGTAAAGTAAATTAAATTTATAAAAGTTTTGTTGGGATGCATTTGCATCTTTTTTTTCGTGATTAAAAAATAGAAAGGAGGTATTAATTGTATTTTATTAAAGAAAATAAGTAAAATTTTAAACGATGCAGTTAAAAAATATGGCAATGATATTATCGGCAGTTATGCTGATAAATTACTGTTGAAGTATGTAAAAAATATAATCGAAGTACCTTATTTAAAATGATACAATTCTTCAGTAAAAAGTCATGCCAATGCGCAACAATTAACATTGAGTCATTATATTGTTCTTTTATCTTTTAATTGTAAAAGGTGCCCGATTTGGGCACCAATTATCATGGAGTCATTATGTAGAACTTTTGCCATTGAAAGATAACAATGAAATTAATTATTATATTAAAATGTGTGAACAAAGAAATTTAGATGTAAGAAGTTTAAGGAATGCTATTAAATCTAAAGAATACAAAAGACTTGGTGAAGAAACTAAAAATAAATTAATTACAAATGAAAAGTTGAAACTACCAGATTTAGTACAAGACACAATATTAGTCAAAAGTGAATTTAATCAAGAAAAATTAACTAAATATGCACTTAGACAAATAATACTTAATAACTTAGATAACTTTTTAAAACAGTTAGGTAATGGTTTTTGTTATGTTGGCAATGAATATAAAATTAAAATTGGAAGTAAGTATAATTATATAGATTTACTTTTATATAATGTGAAATATAAGTGCTTCGTTATTATTGAACTCAAAGTTACAGAACTTAAGGAAGAACATATAGGGCAAATTCAAAATTATATGCACTATGTTGATAAAGTAATTAAGAAACCTTACCATGATAAAACAATAGGAATAATTATATGTGCAAGAAATAATGGATATGTAATTGAGTACTGCTCTGATGAAAGAATATTTAAAAGTGAATTTAAAATGGAAAGGATGTGTTAAAATGATAAATTATTATGATGAAATCAAAGAAAAATTATTAAAAAATGAAATTTATGCAAAAGTAAAAGATTATTCAAAAGAAAGAAATAAAGTTCTTACTTATTTTGAGGTAGGTAAACTTTTAAGTGAAGCTGGTAAAGAGTATGGTAATGATATTATAGGTAAATATGCAGAAAAATTAGTTAACGAAGTAGGTAAGAAATATAATTTAAGGACACTATATAATATGAGAAAATTTTATGAAATATTTAATAGTGAAAAATTGCACCCATTGGGTTCAATTTTGTTATGGAGTCATTATAGAGAACTTTTATCATTAAAAAATAAGGATGAAATTAAATATTATATTGATGTATGTGTAAAAAGAAATCTTACAAAAAGAGAATTAAAAGAATTAATTAAATCCAAAGAATATGAAAGACTTGGTGATGATACTAAAAATAAATTGATCACTAATGAAGAACTAAAATTACCTGATTTAGTTCCTAATCCTATATTAATTAAAACTGAAAATAATCAAGAGAACTTATCTGAATATGCACTAAAACAGGCAATTCTTAATAATTTAGATAATTTTTTAAAACAGTTAGGTAATGGTTTTAGTTATATTGGAAATGAATACAAAATTAAAATAGGTAATAATTATAATTACATAGACTTACTTTTATTTAATACAGAGTATAACTGTTATGTTGTTATTGAATTGAAAGTTACCGAACTAAAAAAAGAACATATTGGACAAGTTGAGGTTTACATGAATTATGTTGATAAAGTTATTAAGAAACCACACCATGATAAAACTATTGGCATTATTATATCTAAAAAAAATAATCAATTTATAATTGAGTATTGTTCTGATGAAAGAATATTTGCAAGAGAATTTAAAATAACAAATTAGAAGTGATTAAATGAATTATTATGATGAAATAAAAGAATAATTATTGAAAAATGAAATTTATGCAAAGATAAAAGATTATTCAAAAAAAAGAATAAAGTTCTTGCTTATTTTGAAGTAGGTAAACTTTTAAGTGAAGCCGGTAAAGAGTATGGTAATGATATTATTGGTAAATATGCTGTAAAACTTACTCAAGAATTGGGTAAAAAATATAATACAACAACATTAGAACGAATGAGACAATTTTACCTTTTAATTGAAAAAGGTGCGACATTGTCGCACTAATTATCGAGAAGTCTTAAAAGTAGATGAAAAAATAGCTGCAAGAAAATTTAAAATAATAATGGAAATGGAGGCAAAAAATGATAAATTATTATAAAAAAATTAAACAAGAATTATTAAATAATGAAATAACTGCAGATACAACAAGTAGTGAAGCCATAACAAGATAGAGTGCTGCAATGATGATGTTCCCTTTCGCAAGAGTAATTCCAAATACATAAAGTATAACAGCCATTAAGCTTGCTGCAAGAGAGACTATAATGATTTTTCTCTGTTTTTCCATTAAGCATCCCTTTCAAGTTCTTTTAATATAGATTCACCAATACCTGGATTTTCTACATTAAAGTTATCTGCAATAGTTGCACCTATTACTGCATAGCTTTCAAGTAATCCTAAGTTTTTAGGATGATGTAATGATTTGCTGTAGATAAGTAGTGGGACATGTTCTCTTGTATGGTCTGTACCTTTCCAAGTAGGATCATTACCATGATCAGCTGTAATCATGATTAAATCATCATCATTGATTGCAGCCATTAAATCAGAGAGCTGTGCATCAAATTCTTCAATAGCATCTCCATATCCAATTGCATTTCTACGATGTCCATAAACTGCATCAAAGTCTACTAGATTCACAAAGATGAGTCCATGTTGGTTTTCTTTCGCAAGTTCAATTGTCTTTTCCATACCATCTTTATTAGAAACAGTATGAATACCTTTTGTAATACCTTCATCTACAAAAATATCAGGAATCTTACCAACACCTACTACATCTAGTCCTGCATCCTTTAAACTATTAAGTACTGTTTTACCAAATGGCTTTAAAGCATAGTCATGTCTATTAGGTGTACGTTTAAATTCTCCTTTTTTACGTCCTACAAAAGGTCTAGCAATTACACGTCCAACCTTCCATCTTTCATCCATGAGTAATTCTCTTGCAATATGACATGCTTCATATAATTCTTCTAATGGAATTATTTCTTCATTCGCAGCAATCTGGAATACAGAATCAGCTGATGTATAAACAATCCAGTCTCCTGTTTCTAATTGCTTTTCTCCTAAATCATCTAAAATCTTAGTACCACTTTCTGCATAGTTTCCAAGACATTTTCTACCTGTCTTTTCTTCAAATAGTTTTATAAATTCTTCAGGAAAACCTGTATCAGTAAATGTCTTAAAAGGTTTAGTGACTTTAAGTCCCATCATTTCCCAATGGCCTGTCATTGTATCCTTCCCATTAGATACTTCTTTTAAAGTAGCAGTAGTACCTAGTGGATGTGCAATTGGATGAATACCTTTAAAGTCTCCTAGATTACCTAAACCTAAGCCTTCCATATTAATTACATTTAAACCATCTTTTGCTTCACAAATATGACCAATCGTATTGGCACCTTCATCACCAAATAAAGCTGCATCTTCTGCATGTCCAATACCCATAGAATCACATACAATCACAAATACTCTTTTGTATAATTCTTTACTCATCATCTTTCCTCCTTGCATTACCTGGATGAAACTTATTATAGTCATCCATGATTTGCTTATGTGTTACATGTGTATATATTGTTGTGGTTGAAATATCCTGATGTCCAAGCATAACCTGGATAGATCTTAAATCACAATGATTTTCCAATAACGTAGTCGCAAACGTGTGTCTTAACATATGGGGTGTAAAATGATCTCTAACCCCTGCTTCTAGTACAAGTTTCTGTAAGATGTTATAGAAGTTTTCTCTTGTCATACGACGACCATCATTCATCATAAAAAGCCAAAGGCTATTTTTCTTATCAAAGAAAGAGCGTTCATTTTGCATATAGCTATAAACATAATGAAATGTCTCCTGATCTAAAGGAATAAGTCTTTCTTTATTACCTTTACCTATTACACGAACATTAGACACTGAATGATTGATATCATTTATTTCTAAATGAACGAGTTCACTTATTCTCATACCTGTACTAACAAGAAGAAGCATCATTGACTTATTTCTTTTCCCTGCAGGGGTCGTATCATCAATATGATTAATCACCTTAACTATTTCTTCTAAGCTTAATACTTGTGGAAGTTTCTTTTCAGTTTTAGGTAATTCATATTGGGACATAACATCCTTCATCCCTTTTGTACGAGAAAGAAACTCATTATACTGTCTTAAAGAGACAATTTTTCTTCGAATAGAAGTTACTTTATACCCATCATCCTTTAATTCGCTAAAATAAGTGTCTAGATGAGCCAAATCAAACTTTTTGATATCATAATCAATATAATCATAAAAAGCTCTTAGATCTCTCATATAACCATCTACAGTATTCTCGCTTAATCCTCGTTCAAACATTAAATAGCTCTTAAAATCTTTTAAATCATAATCTTGCACGTATCACACCTCTTGCCTAATTATAACAACTTTTTTTAACTTTTTCCATTTATACGATAGTCTTTTGCTTTAATCAGATGTGCACTCGTCATTTTATTGATATTTTCAATCAAACTATCAATAGGATCTACTGCTTTATTCTTTGTATCAAATATATTCATCTGTTCAATGATTGCTTCTTTTCTTTTTACATTATTAAGAGTAACACCAATAAGTCTTAATGGTTCATGTGTATAATGCTTATTAAAAAGCATCATCACATAACTATATATTTTCTCATAATCATTCATATATTCCTGTACCAGCATTTGTCTTGTAACACTTTTAAATCTTGTATATTTTAACGAATATTCATTGTGCTCTATCAGCGGAACGCCGCGTCATAATTGCTTCGGTAATAGTCCTC
>OGXX01003536.1_pt1 | contig 12919 bp, 11 predicted proteins | sample 1576301 | NCBI WGS metagenome assembly OGXX01 (sample SAMEA3541469, study PRJEB24748) | human gut metagenome | biome: human gut; feature: human-associated habitat; material: faeces | place: China | collected 2012
CTTCAAGGACTGAGAGGCCGCTTCCCCGTTAATAAATTAAATCCCAATTACCCTAAATACACAACCTTATCTTCCGGCTCTGCGGCTGGTTCCATATCGATCAGATACAATACCGGCTGTTTGTTTCCAAAGGAACTTACTGCCTCGTACTCGAATCTTGCACGGATCTGCATCCAGGATTTTGTCTTTGCATCAATTTTCATTTCTGCCTTACATGGATATCCGTAATAACGTACATCGTCCGCACAGCAGGTCATGATCTCTCTGACCGGAACGAACATATTGTCCGGCATCCCCTTCGGCCGAAAGATCTGTCCTTTAAAATCAATCTCTTTATGAAGATATAATTCCGGATGATCATATGCATCCACATACCATACTCCAAAGTCAACATCGTCCAGCACAATCTTATCACCTTTTACGTCATATGGAAGATCTTCTTCAGACGGTTCTATGATCTTACCCTGCATATCTTCAAAAAGGAGCTGTGCCATCGGGTTCTGCACTTTCAGTGCACGTCTGAATCCTGATCTGTTAACGCCGTCTGCACAGCGGTTTACAACGATCAGTTCTGATTCTGTCAGCTGTTCCATCAGCATATTTCTCATATTCATCAGATACATATCCAATGTCATACCATTAACGGTTGAATATACGCCCTGCAGCTCGAAGCTTCTTGGATATCTGATCGAAAGCAGATCTTCCAGTTTCCACATTCCGTTATATTCAATAACGATCTGTGCCGGATGATAATTTCTTTCACAGTTTTTGAAAAATACAGTGTTCAGCTGTTCGAATTCTTCAATTTTCAGAACTGCCATATTCTTTTCTTTCAAATATTCTTCCGGATACTCTTCTTCCCCTTCTTCACAGAGAAGCAGCAGTGTAAGTCCCGGTTCGATCCATTCCTGTTCCATCAGGGTATCTTTTATCATGGTGGTTTTACCACTGTCCAAGAATCCCGTGACGATAAACATAGGTGTTGCCATACCCGCACCTCTTTCCTTTTCTTTCTCTATTTCCTGTCTTATACGTGGAATAACTTCAGAAGTTCTTCTTCCTTCAGATCTGTTCCGATTACGCAGATACGTCCTGTATAATCCGGCTGACCTTCTCTTACTTCGTATTCTTCCGGTACTAAATCAAACTGTTTCCATCCTCCGTCTGTCATCTGAATGATACCTTTTGAACGAAGGATTGTTCCATACGAAGTGGTCTCCGACAACGCTTTCAGCAGATAATCCAATTCTTCTTCTGTATATTTATGAACAGTCTCTTTGCCCCAGCTTGTAAACACATCATCTGCATGATGATGGTGGTGATGATCGTGATCGTGTCCACAGCAGCAATCATGATCATGGTCATGATGATCGTGGTCATGATGATCGTGATCGCAGTGATCATGATGGTCGTGATCGCAGTGATCATGATGGTCGTGATCGCAGTGATCATGATCGTGGTCATGGTGATCGTGGTCACAATGGTCGTGATCGTGATCATGATGATCGTGGTCACAATGGTCGTGATCTCCATGTTCTTCAAACAGGCTCTCAATCTCAGCTCCCTTTGTCAATGCATGGCTGATTGCTTCTCTTCCAAGTTCATCCCATGGAGTGGAGATGATGGTTGCTTCTGCATTTTCCTCACGAAGTGTGTGCACGCACTCTTCTACCTTTTCATCAGTCATCATCTGTGTACGGCTCACAACAATTGTAGATGCATGCTCTACCTGATCTTTGAAGAATTCTCCAAAGTTCTTCATGTACATCTTCGCTTTTTTACCATCTACAACAGTGATTCTTCCATCGATCTCGATATCTGCATCTTTCTCTACTGCCTCGATTGCTCTGGCTACATCGGATAATTTACCTACTCCCGACGGCTCGATGATAACACGATCCGGATGATACTCGTCCAGTACTTTTACCAGTGCTTTGCTGAAATCACCTACCAGGGTGCAGCAGATACATCCTGAGTTCATCTCTGTAATCTCGATTCCTGCATCTTTCAGGAATCCTCCATCAATACCGATCTCACCAAATTCATTTTCAATCAGTACAAGTTTCTCTCCTGCCCATACATCGCTGAGCAACTTTTTGATAAATGTAGTTTTTCCTGCTCCGAGGAATCCTGAAATAATATCTACTTTTGTCATCTTTATTGCCTCTTTTCTATCTATTTTCAAACATTAATAAAAGTCCCGACACATATATTATCACAAACAGCTGGGGGTTGCCAGTCCCTCAATTCTATTATTTTTCTCAACTTTCTATAAATCATCCATAAAATTCTTCCAAATACATAAAATGAAAAGAGATATCTGTACACATCACTTTGGTACAGATACCTCTTTTCATTTTTATGATTCTTCCTATAACAATCCGCCAATTGACAGGAACAATGGTGCGAACACCAGTGATACAACTGTCATCAGTTTGATCAGGATGTTGATAGAAGGTCCTGACGTATCTTTGAATGGATCACCAACAGTGTCTCCGACTACAGCTGCTTTATGAGCTTCACTTCCTTTTCCACCGTGGTTACCGTCTTCGATATATTTCTTAGCATTATCCCATGCTCCACCTGCATTGGACATGAAGATTGCCATCATAACACCTGTTACGAGCGCTCCTGCAAGAAGTCCGCCAAGTGCGGAAGGTCCAAGAAGGATTCCCACTACCAGTGGTGCAAGCACTGCCATAACACCAGGAACCAGCATCTCTTTTAATGCTGCTGTTGTTGAGATTGCAACGCATGATTTATAATCCGGCTTTTCTGTACCTTTCATGATTCCAGGCATTGTCTTGAACTGACGTCTTACTTCTTCAATCATCTGATATGCTGCTCTTGATACAGATGACATTGTCATAGCTGAGAATAAGAATGGAAGCATTCCACCGATCAGCATTCCGATGATTACACGTGAGTCAAGGATATCAATTGTCTTCAGATGTACTGCCTCTGCATAAGATACAAACAGGGCAAGCGCTGTCAGGGCTGCAGATCCGATAGCGAAACCTTTACCCATAGCCGCTGTTGTGTTACCAACGGCATCCAGTTTGTCAGTGATCTGACGAACATGTGGATCCAGCTCAGACATCTCTGCAATACCCCCGGCATTGTCCGCAATTGGTCCATAAGCATCTACAGCTACTGTAATAGCGGTAGTAGAAAGCATTCCTACAGCAGCAAGTGCGATACCGTAAAGTCCGCATGTCTGGTATGCAACAAAGATACCGACACAGATCAGAAGAATCGGAATTGCTGTAGACTTCATACCTACTGCAAGACCACTGATGATGGTTGTTGCAGATCCCGTCTCTGACTGTTCTGCAATTTCTTTCACTGATTTGTAGTCTCCGGATGTATATACTTCTGTGATGATACCGATCAGAAGTCCCACGATCAGACCGGCTACGATGGCAATTGCTGCTTTAAAATCTCCAAAGAATACTTTACTGAATACGCAAGATACGATCAGTACCAATACACTTGCTACATAAGAACCTGTCTTTAATGCTTTATGTGGATTGGAATTCTCGTCACCCTTTACAAAAAATGTTCCGAGGATAGAAGCTACAAGTCCAAGTCCTGCGATCAGGAGTGGGAAGATAGCTCCCTCAGCTTTATAATATACGATTCCAAGTGTCAGTGCCGATACAAGGGCTCCTACATAAGACTCAAAAAGGTCTGCTCCCATACCTGCAACATCACCTACGTTATCCCCTACATTATCGGCGATAACAGCCGGGTTACGCGGATCATCTTCCGGAATACCTGCTTCTACCTTACCAACAAGATCGGCTCCTACATCGGCAGCTTTTGTGTAGATACCACCACCAACACGTGCAAACAGAGCAATGGAAGAAGCTCCTAAACTAAAGCCTGTAATAATATCAACATTTTTAGTCAGGATGTAAATGATGCTGACACCAAATACACCAAAACCGGCTACACACATACCCATTACAGCTCCACCGGAGAATGCAATCGAGAGTGCTTTGTTCATTCCTTTTTCTTTAGCTGCATTCGCAGTTCTTACATTTGCCTTTGTAGCAACTTTCATCCCGCAGAAACCTGCAAGCGTTGAGAATAAAGCTCCTACTACAAAGCATACAGCAGTAATCCAGTTACCGATTCCGAATCCGATAAGTACGAATAATACCGCAACGAAAATAACCAGAATCTTGTACTCTGCCGTCAGAAATGCCTGCGCACCATCACTGATCGCTGCGGCGATTTCTTTCATTCTGTCGTTTCCGGCATCCTGTCTTCCTACTCTTGCTGCCAGATAAGCTGCAAAGAGCAGTCCAAGGATTCCAAATACCGGAACGAGATACAATAACATTTCCATAATTTTTCTCCTTCCGTCCAGCTTTCTCAACTTTATGCTGGACAGATGTATTTTAACATATTCTTGTCTTTTTATGGCGGTTTTTTTTATTTTTGTATGTTATTCCGATTTTTTTCTGTATATTGTCTAAAATGCCGACTATTCATTGATTATTTATAATCTATTTTTACCAATACCAGTCCGTTTGGCAATGCTGTGGCCCCTTCTGAAGTATGGACTTTGGCTTCCAGAATCTCTTTTACTTTTTCCGGAGTATAGAACCCTCTGCCGACCCGGATCAGGACACCTGCGATAATGCGGACCATGTTGTACAAAAATCCATTTCCTGTGATTCTCAGCACAATCTCATCATCTTTTTTTTCAATCGTCAGATCATATACTGTTCTCACTGTATCCTGTGTATTGGTTCGGATATTACAAAAACTCACAAAATCATGCGCTCCGATCAGATATTTGGCTCCTTCTCTCATTGCACCGATATCCAGCGGAAACGATACAAATGTACAATATCGTGTCTTTAATGGATTCGGCATCTGTGCATTGTAAATATGGTACTCATATGTTTTAGAAATATTATCCTGATATCTCGGATGCCAGTCAAGCGGCACTTCATCTGACTTTACTACCACAATATCTTCCGGAAGCCTCTGATTTAATGCATAGGAAAATCTTTCCGGCGGAATCGGAGATTCTGTATCAAATACTGCCACATTGCCAAGCGCATGCACTCCGGAATCCGTACGGCTTGCCCCGATAACCCGGATGTCTTCTCCGGTAAGTCTGTTTAACGCTTTATTCAGTTTTTCTTCTATCGTAATTCCATTCGGCTGGATCTGCCAGCCGCAGTAATTCGTCCCGTCATATGCTACAAAGATTCTGATTCTTCTCATGATATTTTTCTTTCCTTTCACGTGATCATATCCCGGAATAAATCAGGGACGGAGTTTTCCCCGTCCCATTTTCTGATGCATAACTGTCGCTTATCCTCTAAAATATCCATATATGCAGTGGTACAAATCTTCCGATTAAAACAACGAGAACCACATACGCAATTACAGTAATATAAGCTATTCTGTCTTTCCTGCAGTATTTTAACGGCTTCATCTTCGTACGTCCCTCACCACCATGGTAACATCTTGCCTCCATTGCCATCGCCAGATCATTCGCTCTCCGGAACGCAGACACAAACAAAGGAACCAAAATCGGAATCATACTCTTTGCTTTCTGGATCATATTGCCGCTTTCAAGATCGGCACCTCTTGCGATCTGCGCTTTCATGATCTTATCCGTCTCTTCCAGGAGGATTGGGATGAAGCGGAGTGCGATTGACATGATCATTGCAATCTCATGTACTGGAACACGAATCTTGTTCAGTGGTCCGAGTAATTCTTCAATTCCATCTGTCAGTTCATTCGGGGTCGTTGTAAATGTCATAAGTGACGAACCGATGATCAGATAGATCAGCCGGATTGCCATATATACCGCTGTCCTGAGACCGCCTTCTGTGATCGTGAAAATCCATGCATGGAACAACACTGCTCCATCCCTCGTCAGAAATAAGTTGAACAACACCGTGATCATCAAAAGCATGATGACCGGTTTTAACCCTCTTACAATAAAAGAAAACGGTACTTTTGATATCCTGATAACAAGGATCAGAAACAACGTCGTCATCACGTATCCCGGAATACTGTTGAATAAAAACAGTGAGATCAGGTAGAGCAGCGTTCCCACCAGCTTTACTCTTGGATCCAATCTGTGTAACACACTCTTTGCCGGATAATATTGTCCGATTGTTATATCTCTTATCATATCTTCTTCTCCAGTGCCCGCATAATCTCATCTGTTGCTTCTTTCACAGTCGTCACATTTACCTTTACTGGTAAACCTTTTTCTTTCAGGTCGTGCATGATATATGTTACCTGCGGAGCTGCAAGACCAATCTTCTCCAACTCCTGATAATGCGCAAACACCTCTTTCGGTGTGCCATTATACATCACTGCCCCCTTGTTCATCACAACGATCCGATCCGCATATCTCGCAATGTCTTCCATGCTATGCGACACCAGAATCACTGTCATATCGCTCTGCTTATGAAGATATGCGATCTGATCCAGAATATCATCTCTGCCCTTCGGATCAAGCCCCGCCGTCGGCTCATCAAGAACCAGGACCTTGGGATGCATTGCCAGAACTCCGGCAATCGCTACTCTTCGTTTCTGTCCGCCCGAGAGCTCGCTCGGCATAGCGTCGAGCTTATCGGAGAGACCGACCTGTGCGAGCAGCGCCTGCGCTTTTTCGAGCGCCTGCTCCTTATTCATCCGACCCGCGAGTGTCGGCGGGAGGATCATATTTTTGCGGACCGACATATGCGAGAACAGATTGAACGACTGAAAGACCATGCCCATGCCGCTGCGCACCTGCTTGGCCTTTTTTTCGGGGACGTACCGCCCGTTTTCGACGAACGGCAGACCGTCGATGAAGATGCTGCCGTCGCTGACCGTTTCGAGTCCGATGAGGCAGCGGAGCAGGGTACTTTTGCCGGAGCCGGAGGGACCGATAACGGCGATGACCTCACCGGGTGCGACATCGAGGTCGACTCCTCGAAGCACCTCGTTGTCGCCGAAGGTCTTTTTGACGCCGACCGCGTGAATGGTATTGATGCCGGTATTGACGCTGTTTTTTATTTCTTCCATATCCGCTCTCCTCTCAAAACATGAACTTCTTTTCGAGGCGCGTGAACAGCTTTGTCAGACCGAAGGTCATGAGCAGGTAGATCGCAGCCGCGATGAAATAGGGAGTAACGTCGACATAGTGATTGACCATCGTTTTCGTGTAATGGAGCAGATCGGCGATGCCGATGGAGGTGACGAGCGCGGTGTCCTTGATGAGCGTTATTGCCTCGTTTGCAACCGACGGGAGCACCACCTTGAACATCTGCGGCAGCACGACGTGCAGACGGATCTGCATGGATGTAAAGCCGAGAACCTCCGCCGCCTCGTACTGACCCTTCTCGATAGAGAGCAGACCGCCGCGGAATATCTCTGCAAGGTATGCCGAATAGTTGAGCACGAAGGTGAGTGCTGCTGCGGTGAAGCGCTCCATGGTAAGATATTTACCGATAACGGGGATGAACGGCAGTCCGAAATAGAAGAAGAACAGCTGGAGCATCAGCGGCGTTCCGCGCATGACGAACACGAATGCCCGAGTAATGGCGCGGAGCACCTTGCTCTTGCCCGTCACGAGAAAGCTCAGCAAAAGCCCGAGCGGGAGCGCGAGCAATATCGTGATTAAAAACAGGGAAACGGTGCAGCCGAGCCCCTTGCTCAGCACACCGATGACCGATAATATCGTTTGAAAATCCATTTCCGCGGGTATCCTTTCTGCGGCAATGCCGCACGGCAGCGGAGATCCGTTACCGTGCGGCTAATAATATGTCAGACCTCGATTACTTATCCTGCGAGATCATGTATCTTCCGTAAACCTCATCGACTACGAGAACGTCGATGCGTCCCGCCTTGAGGTCGAGGAAGGCTTCGTCGTTGCTTGCGTACTCGTTGAGCGAGCCGAACGATGCCTTAACATCCGGCTCTGCGCTGATAGCGTCGACCGCGCTCGAGCCCTGCTGTGCACCGACGGTCTTGCCGGCAAGATCGGCCTTGGTCGAAATGCCGCTGTCGCTCTTGACGATGATTATCTGCTTGTTTGCGATGTAGGGAGTGGAGAGGTCCATGCCGTTTATACGCTCATCGGTGATCGACATACCGTTCCAGATGCAGTCGATGGTCTTGCCGTTGAGCTCCATTTCTTTGGAGTCCCAGTTGATAGGCTGGAGCTTGAGCTTTACGCCGAGGCGGCTGCAAACCTCTGTTGCAAGGTCGATATCAAAGCCTATGATGTCGCCGTTCGCGTCGCGATAGCCCATAGGCGGGAAGGTCTCGTCAAGTCCGAGAATAAGCTCGCCCTTGTCGAGGATGTACTGCAGTGATGCGTCGCCCTTCTCCTCGTTCAGCTCGCGGGGATATTCGGGGTCGCGGAGCATAACGTCTGAGCCGAACCACTTCTTTGCAATCTCGCCTGCCTTGCCGTCCGCGGTCATCTCTGCGAGGATATCGGAGACCTTCTTTGCGAGGGCGTCGTCGCCGCGGCGGAAGCCGATTGCGTAGTTCTCGGCGCCGAAGTCCTCGGAGAGAACGGTGTACTTCTCGGTGGTTTTATTATCCGAGCCGCTCGCTGCGGTCGTCTCTGTCGCGTCGGTTGTCTTACCGCATGCGGAGAGCGAAGCGCAGAGCATTGCTGCCGCAAGTGCGGCGGTGAGTATCTTAGTTGCCTTCATAATATTAAATCCTTTCTTTTGCCGTGCCCGATACGAGCCTCGGCGGAAATGCTTCCGTTTTTGACGGTCTCATTATAGCACAAACGATGCAGCACGTCAATACTTTAGCGCGCTAAAATACTAAAATTTCAAAAAATTGTTGACAATCGCATTAAAATCAGGTACAATAGTGTTGGAAGTATAGAAAAGATGTTTGAATTAACAAAATCCGAACCTATATATGGAATTGCTATGCCAACTCGGTTATCAAATTATTTCATTTTTTGCGGTGATGCGTCGGAGCTGTCCGGCGGCAGGCTGATGCCTGAAAAATCCTGCATCCGTCACTGCGGCGCGGAGCGCGGCTGCAAGGCTGATGAAGCCCATGCAGCGCCCGAAAATGTTTACCGTGCCGAGGGGCTCGGAACACCGCATTTTTTCACAACACGTAATACCCCGGACAGCTTTATGCCGGAGGGTACGGTCACGGCGAAGAAGCAGCTGCATTCGACGATAGTGAAATATATATCCGATAAGAATGCAGAGGAGCTGCACTACTGCGACGGATTTGTTATCGACCGCGAGTCGTTTGCGGAGCGGGGCAGATATGTTGCCATACGCACAGCCGACTGCGTGCCGATATTGCTTTATGACCCCATAGCGGGTGTCGCGGGCGCTGTTCACGCCGGATGGCGCGGAACCGTCGGTGCGCAGGGGCTTCCGATGCCGGAGGATGCCGAGGTTACCGATGCTTTGCCGATAAGCGGCGGAGCGAAGCGAGCTGCAGTTCCCGGAATAGCTGCCGAGGCGGTGCGGGTGATGTGTGCGCACGGCGCAGATGTCGGTAGTATTCGTGTTGCGATAGGCGCCTGTATACACAGCTGCTGCTTTGAGGTCAAGGGGGATTTTCTCGATTCCGTTCGGGAGGAGCTCGGAGCGACGCTCGCGGAGCTGACCGACAGATATACTATAATAAAGGAAGAAAAGCGGTATTTTGATCTGCCCGCACTGAATGCCGACCTACTTGGACGTGTCGGTATAAGAGAAGAAAATATTATGATATCGCCGCACTGTACCTGCCATGAGGACGAGTTCTATTCATTCCGCCGTGACGGGAGGATAATCGGACTGCTGTATGCGGGCATTGCTCTTTGATTCACCCTTGCGGGAGTATATGCCATATTCGCTTTGCCTTGGTTGCTTAATATTTTTAAGTGCATTACCTTTATATCGACCGGCGAAGCAGACTAAGAAAGCAGATCAAGGCGACTTGTATAAATGGATTTTCCGGTGTTGATTCACGTGACGAAAAACGCGCAGAATGCACAAGCGAGCCGAACACACCGACTCAGGCGCTTTGCGCCGAGACGTTTCTCGGCTTGATATATGTTTCACGTGAAGCATTTTTGAGCTTGTCGGCGCTTGCCGATGTTAATTTGAAAAGAATATCACAAAAATTGCTTCACGTGAAACACCCATTCGGGGCAAAACCGTTTGATTTGAGACAAAATTTTGCTCCACGTGAAACATTGGGCAGATTGCCCGCAAAAAGCTATGAGGGGAAGTGGTTTACGGAGTTACAGTAAATTGATCAGCATAATTCCAAATAATAAAAAGGAGAGCGTAACAATGAAAATAGTCACAAACGGAAGACAGATGGTAGTCGGAACCGAGCTGAAAATGCTGTTTGAAAAAAAGCTGAAAAGACTCGATAAGTATTTTGACGACGATGTAACCGCATATATCACTTTGGCACGTAAGAAAAACCTTGAGCGCCTCGAGCTTACTATTTCGAGTAAGGGTACAATGTTCCGCAGCGAGGTTACCGCCGATACCTTCCAGACCGCTCTTGACGAAGCTATTGAAAAGATAACCCGTCAGATCGTCAGAAACAAAACGAAGCTGAAGAAAATTGTATATAGCGGAGAGCCGGACGTATCAGAGCCGGCAGAGGACGAGGAGGAGTACAATATCAAGATCGTTAAGACCTTTGATATGCATCCGATGACCTCCGATGAGGCAATTCTCCGCATGAATCTGCTTGATCACAGCTTCTTTATGTATCTGAACGCAGAAACGGGTAAATATAATGTAGTTTACCTGCGCGACGACGGTGATTACGGTATCATCGAGCCGATGTAATGAAATGAGCGAGAGCATACCTTTGAAATCGCGGCGCGACACTTCACGCATATAACCATAGTTCCTTTCTTTAAAACGGCGAGGCTTAGGAAGAGGGAGTCCGAGAAATCGGGCTCCCTCCTCCTTTTATTCCTGCTTAACTGTCGGAAAACTGCAGTCACTCGGGGCGTGTCGGCAGCATATAATGAATATCAGGGGGTGGTAACTATGACGGAGCACGAGTATACAGACGTAGGAATTCGAGTGAAATATCCCGAAAGCGGTATACCGCGGGCAGATAAGCTGATAATAACATATCTTGATGCGGTGAAAAACTGCGCGCTCGCCGAAGGGGAGCGGATCGAAGGCACATATGAGCTGCTCGAATGCGTGGAGCTGATTTCGATTAGGCTCGAGCTGAGGATATGCCGCGGCAGACGGATTATGCACATAGGAACGCTCGGATTTACCGCTAACAAGCGGAGCGGCAGAATCATAGGTCTGCGCGAGGCGGTCATGCGTGAGCCGGACGGTGCGCGGCTGTCGCTCCTGACCGGAAAGCGCGTACATAGACGTAAAACCGAAAAAAAGAGCAGGCAGAGCGGGGAAGAGCCGAAAAGTAAAACGGCGGCAGATACCCGCGAAAAGGTCAAAGCCGAAAGCAGCTTGCCCGAGAATACCGGCATACAGCCGCAATTAAAAGACCGCTGCGGGCGCGGATATCTCCGTGCGCTGCGTGCAAAAATGAGGGAGATGCGTGCCGAAATGAGCTATGCGGGTATTCTTTTCGACGGAGGAGCGGAAATAGTTGCGCTGATGCACGGAGAAAAAGACGAGACGGGCAAAAACGGTATGCGCGCATCCGAGGCTCGTCGGAGGATAGTATTACTCAGACCGGACGGAAAATAAAAGCGCGGGACTGCCGTGCAGCGAGTATCTGCGAAGAAATAAAACATATAAAAAATCAGCATCCGAAATAAATCGGATGCTGTTTTTGCCGCTTACGGTTTATAGATTTGTTTAAACTATCAAATAGGGAAATGCTTATTCATAGTTTCCGGTGTCCTAAGCCGCTGCAAAGGCTGTCGATCGGAGCATAAAAAGCGCAGTAGGCTTACTTTACGGCAACATCATTGCCCGAGAGAAATCTCATCAGACGGACAAGATCGCGTGTGTCGAGCGAGCCGTCGTCGTTTACATCCGCAAATATCGTCGGCAGCTCGGTGCCGGAGAGGCGGCGCATCAGACGAACGAGGTCTCTTGTGTCTACCTCGCCGTCGCCGTTGACGTCGCCGGGTATATGATTCTCGGGGGCTACGGACACGGTTATAAACGTCTCGATATCGCCCGAGTAGAGGCGTATCAGCGTCTCTCCGGGAGCGAGAGCCTTGACGGTAGAGCCGTTGCACTCGATAATCTCGGTATTCCAACCGTCTGCGGAGACGGTATAGTCAGAAGCATTCGCGGGTATCGGGGAGAAAGCAAAATCGCAGCTCTCACCGGGCAGCAGCGAAATGTAGCTGCGCTCTACGGCAATTTCGGTCAGCGGAATCGTCTGTCTGCGCCATACGGCATACAGCGTTGTATCTGCGTCTATATTAAATTCGCCGCCCGCAAGGTATTCCGGCTGCTCGGTATCCTGGGTCAATGCCCACCCGAGAAAATCAAACCCGTCGCGCGTCGGGACTACCGGGCTTATTATCATTGCTTTGCCCTTTGCCTTGCCCTGCGGGAGCGGCGCACCGCTCCCCTCGCCCGCATCATAGGTGATGCGGTAGTCGCCGCTGAGCTTCGGGAGAGACTCGGTCTTTTGCTCGCCGCAGTAGCAGGTATACATTATCAGTCCGTCCTCCTCGACGGTCGGCTCGATAATCACCTCGCCGCTGTCCCAGCCATAGCCGAGCTTGTTGTCATGATCGTGGAAGCTGCCGCTCTTCGAAGCGGTGGCAGATTTGGTTTCGCTGCCGACATTCAGAGCGACCGACAGGCGGATGGCATATCCGCGCTCGTCGCAGGCATAGATCTCGTATGTGTAGCTTCCGGAGGGGAGCTTGTTAAAGGAGACCATGCGGTCGATCTTGTGAATGTCATAGTATTGCGCACCTGCGAGCGCGTTTGCGCTTACGCCC
>OGXX01003543.1_pt1 | contig 12907 bp, 10 predicted proteins | sample 1576301 | NCBI WGS metagenome assembly OGXX01 (sample SAMEA3541469, study PRJEB24748) | human gut metagenome | biome: human gut; feature: human-associated habitat; material: faeces | place: China | collected 2012
GGAGTTCTGCAATCCCGAAACCTTCCAGATCATTCTGGCAGTGGACAAGGAGCACTACGACATTTACACATTAAAGGAACTGCTTCCTCTGGGCTTTGGCCCCACTAATCTGGCCTGACCGTAGGAGAATAAATTATGACAACAGAAGAATTAAAGGCCCTCCCCAAGGTGGAGCTTCACTGCCACCTGGACGGCTCCCTCAGCCGGGAATTTATAGAATCAAGACTTGGACGGGCAGTACAGCCAGAAGAACTTAGCGTATCAGATGCCTGCACCTCCCTGGCCGAATACCTTGAGAAATTTTCCCTTCCCGGACAGTGCATTATGGATGAGAAGGGATTAGAAGGGGCTGGCTATGACGTGCTGAAAAGCATGAGCCAGGAGAATGTGTGCTATGCGGAAATCCGCTTTGCCCCTCTTTTATCCGAGACAGAGAGCATGAACTGCCGGTCAGTGATCGAAGCACTTTTAAAAGGTCTTGAGCGCGGCAAAAAGGATTTCCGCTACATTGAAAAGGTCGCGATCGCCTGGGCGGAAGCCGGGATCACGACACCTGCCCAGGCAGAAGGTCATATTTCCCGTTATGACAAGAACGTCTATTCCATTATGAACGCCCTCGGCAAAACCAATACCCCCGCACGCAATGAGCTCGCCTATATCCGCCGCTGGACAGAGGAATTCTGCTTTGAGCTCGACGTTATTTTAGAAGCCTGCGGACGCACCGTCCTGGCTACCGACAGACACCGCTTCGCCTATGCAGACAGCATCCTCGCCGCCTGGTACAAGGCAGGCGTCCACCATGTCGCGGACATCGCCAGACTCGACAGCTCCTATCAGAAAGAGCGTGCATCTCGCCCGGCGCGCAGCGGTTCTACAGCAGAATATAACAGTTTCATGCATTCCAGCTATGATTTCGATGCGCTTGAAGAGGCGCTTTTGAAGCAGTAAGGAGGTTTGATGTGGCACTGACTGTTTCCCAATACAATTCCATCCTGCGGCAATACGAAGAGCATCAGACCCGCAACCGCCATCTGCACGATCAGCGGCTGCACCATATTTATGAGACAGTCCCCGGCTATCAGGCCCTCGACGAAGCCGTTGCATCCACCTCTGTCGCACAGGGAAAAAAGATGCTCGCAGGGGATACAAATGCGCTTGCACAGCTCAAAGACCAGCTCAAAGACCTTGCACAGAAACGTGCCGCCCTTTTGCTGGAAAACGGCTACCCGGCAGATTTTCTCGATCCGATCTACGACTGTCCTGACTGTCAGGACACCGGCTATGTGCACGGTCAGAAATGCCACTGCTTCCGTCAGGCGGAGATCGCGCTTCTTTATGAACAGTCCAACCTGAAACGAATGCTCGAAAAAGAAAACTTCGGCACGCTCTCATATTCCTTTTTTCAGGGAGACGAACTGACCTCCTATCGCCAGGCTGTCGAAAAATGTAAAAATTTTTGCACAAATTTTAAAACGTCCTACCAAAACCTTTTCTTTTATGGTACAGTAGGTACGGGCAAGACATTCCTGACCAACTGCATTGCAAAGGAATGTATCGAGCAGGGCTGTTCTGTGCTTTATTTCAGCGCAGCATCCCTTTTCGACTTACTCGCCAGGAACACGTTTGACTATAGGGCACGGGAAGAGCTTTCCGCACTCTGTGCGGATCTCTATGGCTGCGATCTGCTCGTTATCGACGATCTCGGCACCGAAACTGCCACGACAGTGACGCTCTCCCATTTCTTTACCTGTTTGAACGAACGTCTGCTCCGGCAGAAATCCGTTATCATTTCTACCAATCTTTCTCTGGAAGATTGCAGAAACCGTTATCAGGACCGAATTTTTTCCAGAATTGCCAGCAATTTTGAATTCTGTAAACTCACCGGCCCTGATATTCGTATGTGTAAAAAGGTATCCGCAGTCTCGGGCCCGGTCCGCTGACACAGATATCCAAAATATTAACTTTTACCTTCAGAAAGTGAGGAACTTCCATGATGGAACGTGAAGAAACCAGAAATCTCGAAACCATTCCGGTTGGCTCCCTGGGGATTATCCCGTTAAGGGGTTGCGAATCCCTTGCACAGAGAGTTGACCAGTATCTTGTAAGATGGCGCACCCAGCGCGAGAGCGAGCACAAAGACAGCCTTGCCTTTGCAGGCTACCAGCGTGACTCCTACATTTTAAAAAGCAAGGTGCCGCGTTTTGGTTCCGGCGAAGCCAAGGGCGTTATTCTGGAATCTGTCCGCGGTACGGATCTGTATCTGCTGGTTGACGTAACCAACTACAGCCAGACCTATTCCCTCTGCGGTCATGAAAACCATATGTCTCCTGACGATCATTATCAGGATCTGAAGCGTATCATCGCTGCTGTCGGCGGTAAAGCAAGAAGAATTACCGTTATCATGCCTTTCCTTTATGAAAGCCGCCAGCACAAGCGCACCGCACGGGAATCCTTGGACTGCGCACTCGCTCTGCAGGAGCTGGTAAAGATGGGCGTTGACAACATCATCACCTTTGATGCCCATGACCCGAGAGTCCAGAACTCCATCCCGTTAAACGGTTTCGAAACCGTTCAGGCTTCTTATCAGTTCATCAAAAACCTGCTGCGCACCGAGCCCGACCTGCAGATCGATTCCAACCACATGATGGTTATCAGCCCGGATGAAGGCGGTATGGGACGTGCAATTTACATTGCAAACGTACTCGGTCTGGATATGGGTATGTTCTATAAGAGAAGAGACTACACCAGAGTTGTTAACGGACGAAATCCGATTGTTGCTCACGAATTCCTGGGTACCAGCGTAGAAGGCAAGGACATGATCATCATCGATGACATGATTTCCTCCGGCGAAAGTGTACTCGAAGTTGCATCCGCATTAAAGCAGCGCGGTGCCCGTAAGATCTTCATCTGCACCACCTTCGGTCTGTTCACAAGCGGTATGGAGAAATTCGACAAGGCTTATGCATGCGGCAATATCAACCGTGTCCTGACCACCAACCTGATTTATCAGCCTGAAGAGCTGTTAAAGCGGGAATGGTACGTCAACTGTGACATGAGCAAGTACGTTGCTTATCTGATCGATACCTTGAACCATGATACTTCCATCAGCGATCTGCTCGATCCCAACGATAAGATCCAGGCTGCTGTCGCAAAGTATAAAAAAGGACTGGCTTTAGATAACGACGACTGAGCCAGATAAAAAATTGAGCTGAACAATATTGTTCAGCTCCTATTTTTTTCTGTGCAAAATGTCTCTAAATGGAGGATTTATGAAAATCGTAGTAATTGACGGTCAGGGCGGCAGAATCGGCAGTCTTGTGACTGCCCGCCTCTGTAAAGAGCAGCTGCCCGACTGTGAACTGTATGCCATCGGCACCAATGCAACCGCAACCGCTGCCATGCTCAAAGCCGGGGCTGACTTCGGCGCAACCGGAGAAAATCCCGTGCTTGTTGCCTGCCGGGATGCGGATTTTATCATCGGTCCCCTCGGCATTTTGTCCGCAGACTCCCTGCTTGGGGAAGTGACGCCCGCCATGGCGGTCGCCGTCGGACAGAGCCATGCCCAGAAGCTTTTGCTTCCGGTCAACCGCTGCAACAACCACATCATCGGAACCGCCGATCTGTCCGTATCCCAGCTGATCGACGAAACGATCAAGTTTCTGAAAAAGAGTCTTTAAAGCAATAAAATGCGCGTTTTGCAGACATTTCATTATCATAAAAACTCCGGGGCAAGATACCGAGGGTATCCTGTTCCCGGAGTTTTAATTTTTTCTTTTATCCTACAATTCTCCGAATTGTCAGAATCGGCTTATAATTCGCATATCCGTACTTAATTCCTGTTCTCGCTGTGCTGGCATGCACGATTCGTCCGCCGCCCAGATACAGCGCCACATGACCCGCATAGCAGACGATATCGCCTGCCTGGGCAGCTTCGTAGGAAACCTCGCGTCCTGCACTTCTCATAGCAGCAGAGTTTCTCGGCAGGCTATATCCATATTGCCTGTACACTGCCCAGATAAATCCGGAGCAGTCCGCACCGTTTGTCAGGCTTGTCCCGCCCGCTACATACGGGTTTCCGACGAACTGGCAGGCATACGCTGCAATGTCGCTTCCACTCGATCCGCTGGCAGGAGGAACGGTCTTTAAGCCGCCGCCCGAAGAACTGCCGGAGGAAGAGGAGCTGTCGGAACTGCCTGCGCGATTCGAGCTACTGTCAGAAGAGCCGGAATTGCTGCTCTTTGCAGCTTTTTCTTCCGCCTTTGCTTTTTCTTCCGCCGCTTTTTTCGCAGCCTCCTCGGCTTTCCGGCGCTCTTCCTCGGCCTTGATGATGGCGTTTTCTTCCTCATCCAGCCTTGCCAGCTCGGAATTCTGCTGTTTGATTAACGCTTTATATGCCGCTGCTTCCTGCTTCGCTTTCGCAATCTGCGCATCGAAATCATTCGCCTGGGACTTTTTCTCATCGATCATCTGCTGCATGGAAGCCTGTTCCTCTTCCAGCTCATATTTCTGCGTTTCCAGGTCGCTCTTTTTATCTTCCAAATCGTTCTTTTTCTGTGCAACCTCTTCTTTTATCAGGATGTATCGGTTGAGCATCTGTTTATCGTACTCATACAGCTTCTCCACATAATTCGCCTGATTGAGCATGCCACTCCAGTTGGAGGCGTTGCTCAGGATCTCGATATAGCTGGTATCGCCCTTTTCATACAGGTAACGGAGACGCTTCTTCATTGCAAGATACTGCGCATCCTCCTGCGCCTTTGCTACATCATAGTCCTCCTGCGCCTTTACGATCTGCTTTTCGGTATCACTGATCTGATCCTGCATCAGGCTTACGCTGGCAATGACCTCTACCAGCTGGGAATCCAGCTCCTGTATTTCTTCCTCCAAAGCGTCCTGCTGCCCTTCCAGACTGCTGACCTTGCTCTGGCTCTGCTTATACTGACTCTGGGTGCCCTGCTGCTCGCTCTTTTTCTGTTCCCGTTCCTGCTGAATTTCTTCCCGTGTCTTTGCCTGCACATAGACAGGCTGTATTCCGATCGCTGCCACAAGCATAACTGCTGCTATTTTTTTCCAGTGATGATTTCCCATCCGTATCTTCCTTTTTTGCATTCTAGTACATCGTTTTCACTTTATACAGTATACAACAAAAAAAGAGCGGGATAAACCCAAAAGTTCATCCCGCTCAAACCTTTTATCATAATTCGCAGTTCTTTACCGTTCTCGGGAAAGGAATGACGTCACGAATGTTACCCATACCGGTCAGATACATAACGCAGCGCTCAAATCCAAGACCAAAGCCCGCATGGCTTGCGGAGCCGTATTTTCTCAGATCCAGATAGAAGCCGTAATCCTCTTTGTTCAGTCCAAGCTCGTCCATGCGCTGTTCCAGAAGCTCGAGGCTGTCCTCTCTCTGGCTGCCGCCGATGATTTCACCGATGCCTGGAACCAGACAGTCCATAGCGGCAACGGTCTTGCCGTCCTCATTTAACTTCATGTAGAATGCCTTGATTTCCTTCGGATAGTCTGTTACAAATACCGGACGCTTGAACACTTTCTCCGTCAGATAACGCTCGTGTTCGGTCTGCAGGTCGCAGCCCCAGTATACTTTATAATCGAATTCGTCGTTGTGCTCTTCCAAAATCTTGATCGCCTCGGTATAGGTCACATGTCCGAAATCGGAGTTCAATACATGATTCAGTCTTTCCAGAAGTCCCTTATCCACAAAGCTGTTGAAGAAGTTCATCTCTTCCGGAGCATGCTCCAGCACATAGCGGATAATGTATTTGAGCATGGACTCTGCCAGTACCATGTCGTCCTTTAAGTCCGCAAATGCGATTTCCGGCTCGATCATCCAGAACTCAGCCGCATGGCGGGTGGTATTGGAGTTTTCTGCGCGGAAGGTCGGTCCGAACGTATAAATGTTCTTAAACGCCATCGCATAGGTTTCGCCGTTTAACTGTCCGCTTACGGTCAGGTTGGTGGGCTTGCAGAAGAAGTCCTGGGAATAATCCACAGTACCGTCTTCGTTTTTCGGAACGTTGTTCAGATCCAGGGTTGTAACCTGGAACATCTCGCCTGCGCCCTCGCAGTCGCTTCCGGTAATCAGAGGAGTGTGCACATAGACGAAATCTCTCTCCTGGAAGAACTGATGAATCGCATAAGCGATCAGGGAACGAACTCTGAACACTGCCTGGAACGTATTGGTTCTGGGACGCAGATGTGCAATGGTACGCAGATATTCAAAGCTGTGACGCTTCTTCTGCAGCGGGTAATCCGGTCCGCATGTGCCTTCCACTACAACCTCGTCTGCCTGCATCTCAAAGGGCTGTTTTGCACCGGGCGTCTCTAAAATCGTACCTGTTACAATGACAGCTGCTCCGACGCCGATTTTGGCAATATCGGCATAATTATCCAGCTTGTCTGCTGCGTATACAACCTGCAGCGGTTCAAAAAAGGTACCATCATTTACAACCAGGAATCCAAAATTTTTAGAATCCCGGTTGCTTCTTACCCAGCCGCCTACTGTCACCTTCTGGCCGGCAAACTGTTCTTTTTCTCTGAATAACTGTCTTACACTTGTCAGTTCCATGCTCTCTCTCCTCACTCGCCTCGTGCGTCAGCTGTGCCCTGGCTTATTCTGCTTCGGTCGCTGTCTCTGTTGTTGTCTCGGTTTCAGTTTCTGTTGTCTCTTCGGTCGCTTCCTCTGTGGACGCCTCTGTTTCGGTTACGTTCGCATTCTCAATCAGATACTTGGTTACCTTTTCAGACATCAGATATTCTTTGTAGCCGCGCAGGTCACCAACCGCTTCCTCATAAGCTTCTACGGAATCATAACCATATTCGGATGCGCTGCTTTCCAGATCTGCCTGCAGCTCTTCATCGGTTAAGGTCAGACCTTCTTTTTCTGCGATCGCCTGCATAACCAGAATCTGCTCTGCTGCGCTTTGTGCAGATTTCTGAAGCTCGTCTTCATATTCATCCGCAGCCAGGCCGTAGCTGTATGCCATAAAGGTCTCCAGATCAATTCCATACATGCTTGCAGTAGTGGTCAGGTTCTTAACCAGACGGTCATAATAGCGGCTTACCATCTCTTCGGGAGTTTCCTTGAAGGTTGCATTTGCCGTTACCGCCTCCAGAACATTCCTTTCCAGCTCTGTTTCCTGCTGGCTCTTGGCAGAGCTCATCAGGTTATCGTAAACGTACTGACGATATTCTGCTACTGTGCTTACGCCGTCAATATTGCGGGCTGCTACAAAAGCATCGTCCAGAACCGCGTCAGTTTCTTCATAAACATGATTTACCGTTACCGTGAATACAACGTCTGCACCGGCAAGGTCTGTATTGTTGTAATCCTCCGGAAAGGTAAGGTTTAAATCCTTTGTCTCATCCTTCTTCATGCCGATCACGCCGTCTTCAAAGCCGTCGATAAAGGTATTGGAGCCGATGGTCAGCTCGTAGCTGTCGGAAGAACCGTTGTCAAACTCTACACCGTCCTTTTTGCCGACATATTTGATATCAACAACATCGCCATCCTTTACGGCACGATCTACTTCTTCTTTATTTTTGTTGCTGTCCAAAACGCTCTGAATGTACTGATCCACCATCTCGTCGGTTACTTCTGCCCTGGTAACCGTAACATCAACGCCCTTGTAATCGCCCAGCTCTACAAAGTCGCCAAGGTTGATGCCATCCAGATAAGCTTCGTCCGGGTATACCTTGGTTTCGCTTTCGGTTTCTGTTGCTGCTTCTGTCTCAGCTGTTGTGCTTTCCTGTACAGTTGTCTCCTGCACATCTGTCTTGCCGCAGCCTGCCAGCATCATGGCAGACAGAGACACTGCCGTAACGGCTGTCATAAATTTTTTCATAAATTGATCTCCTCATCATCTTACGGACATAAAATCCATAGTAAATAGAATTGCAATATCCTATATATTATCACACTTGGCGGGCTGTTACAAGACCGGAGACAGCAGTCTGCTGATTTGCTCCTTAAACCGGATCCAGACAGATCTGCTCTTGTACATTTCCTTTGTGATCCGCGTACAGCACTTTAAGTCTTCCCGGAAAATCCGTTCCATTTCCCCCGCGATATTCTGGTCAAAAATCATGGCATTGACTTCAAAGTTGAGGGCGAAGCTCCGGATATCCATGTTCGCTGTTCCGTAGCAACACGCCTTTCCGTCAATGGACAATCCTTTTGCATGTAAAAAACCATTATCATAGGTGTAGCAGTTCGCCCCTGCCATGATCAGCTCGCCGACATAGGAAAGTGTCGCCCAATACACAAATGGATGATCCGGCTTGCACGGAAACATCAGATTGACCTCCACGCCGGACATCGTTGCCATCAGAAGCGCCGTCTGGATCGATTCATCCGGTATAAAATACGGCGTCTGAATGTAAATGCTCTTTTTTGCCTTGTGGATCAGCCGCAGGTAATTGTCCCGGATACTCTGGAGCTCGGAGTCCGGTCCGCTGGAAATGATCTGCATTTTGACATTGCCGGCTTTTTCTTCCGGCAGGATGAAATACTTCGGATTTTCAAACAGATTCTCTCTCGCTGCATAGTCCCAGTCCTGAATATAGCGCAGCAAAAGTCCACCGACTGCGCTGCCGCAGATTCTCAGATGGGTATCCCTCCAGTGCCCGAACTTCGGATCCAGTCCGATATACTCTTTGCCGATATTAAAGCCGCCGACATAAGCCACTTTCCCGTCGATGACTGCAATTTTTCTGTGATTTCTGTAGTTTACACGCAGATGCAGTCTGCCAAACAGAGCCGGGAAAAAGACCGCAACATGGATGCCCTGCTTTTCCATTTCTTTCCAAAAGTGCTTTCCAACGCTCCGACAGCCCATCGCATCATACAAGATCCGAATTTCTACACCCTGTGCCGCTTTTTCCAGCAGTGCCTCCCGAATCCTCTGGAAGAGCACGTCATCTTTTATGATGTAATATTGTAAAAAAATATAGGATTCCGCATTTTTAATATCCTCGATCAGAGCATCGAATTTGTCGTTGCCGTCAGTGAAAATCTCTACCGCATTGTCTCCGGAAATCATGCATCCGGCACTTTCCAGGTTAAAAAAGACCAGATCCGAAAAATCCTTCAAATCCGGGTTTTCCTGCTCCAGCTCGCGGCTTTTGACGCTGTATTCCTGGCGGCGCACCGCATCGTTTATCTGCTCCTCGATTCCTTTGATCTTGAACATCTTCCGCTTGTGCATGTCCGTCCCGGCGAGAAGATACATTAAAAATCCCAGACCCGGCAGCACATTCAACGCCAGTAGCCACGCCCACGCTGACTTTGCTTCCTTTCTCTGGAAGAAAATAATAATAATCGCAAGAACCAGATTGATCCATACCATATGTGCCCATGTGTAGCGGAATACTTCCTGAAATGTTTGCCAAAACTGCACCCACGTCGTCATTACTGCCTGTTCCTTCCTGTCAGCAGCGCCGAAGGCGGCGCTGTCCTCATTCACCAACGCTCGCGGACTCGCGCTCCGCGCTTCCTTGCCTGCTTCGCAGGCCGTCCGCTCGCTATCCGCACGAGAAAAACAAATGCCGCCTTCGGCGTCGCTTGTTTTTCTTTCGTGCTGGATACATTATACCCCAGGTGGCTATTAACTTCAACAAAACTCCTTGTACAATACCGTAAATTCTGCTAGAATGTTCTATAAGAATGCTAAGCGGACACACCGTACAGACAGCGCCGCTGTGCAGTACAAAGAAAGAGGAGGATTCACCACTATGAAAACCTGGGCAGTGGTATTGCTGGTCATCCTTGCCATTCTGATCGTCGCAGTCGTTGTTCTTTATTTTCTTGGAAGAAAGATGCAGAAAAAACAGGAAGAACAGCAGCAGCAGATTGAAGCATATAAGCAGAATGTGACCATGCTTGTAATTGACAAGAAAATCATGAAGCTCAAAGAAGCCGGACTTCCGCAGTCAGTCATCGACAATACGCCGAAGATGATGCGCCGTTCCAAGCTTCCGATTGTCAAGGCAAAAGTCGGTCCGCAGATCGTTACCTTAGTCTGCGACCAGAAGATTTTCGACCTGGTTCCTGTGAAAAAAGAAGTCAAGGCAACCGTCAGCGGCATCTACTTAACAAGTGTTAAGGCGGTCCGCGGAACGCTGGTGCAGCCCGAGAATCAGAAAAAGAAGAACTGGTTCAAGAGAAACATCGAAAAACTGCAGGAAAAAGCAGGCGCAAAGCCTGTAAAATAAATTCGTTACAGTTCACTCGTACCTTTTTGTAAGCAGATTTCATGCTCGCATGAAAATCTGCTTACAAAAAGGTACGGAGGGAGCGCCACTTTATGAGCAAAAATGAGCTGCGAAGCAGCGGAGAGCGTCGCAGACGCGTTTTTGCGAATGGCGCGAGTGAACTGTAAAGAACCTGCCTGTCACGCTTATCATACCGTAACTTGCGGTGGCATGCAAGAATTATTTGTGCTATACTGAAACAGGATTGAAAAAAGGTCAGAAGGCGGGAACAGGAACGTGAAAGAAACAAAAGAGATCAGAATGGAAAAAGGAAAACCGTATCCGCTGGGGTGGACGGAAAATGCGGATGGCAGCGTCAATCTCGCAGCAGTGCTGGAACGCAGCAAAGAGTGCGGGGCCCTTCTGTATCCCAGAAGAGGCGGTGCGCCCAGACGGCTGGCATTTCGGGAAGAAGACCGAATCGGAAAAATCTGCTGCATGAAGCTGATCGGGCTGGATGCGCAGGAGTATGAATATAATTTTTACTGTGGCGAAGAGGTGATTACAGACCCGAAGGCGCGCAGAATCTGCGGCAATGAGAAATGGGGCAAAAAAATTTCCCCGTCTCTTCGCGGCGACAGCACAGAGGATGCGTTTGACTGGAAGAATGACAGACGCCCGCAGATCCCTTATGAAAACAGCATTTTTTATCAGCTGCATGTCAGAGGGTTCACGAAGCACACGTCTTCCGGCGTGACGGCGAAAGGGACGTTCGCTGGTCTGGCAGAGAAGATTCCCTATTTAAAATCGCTGCAGGTAACGGCAGTGGAGCTGATGCCGGTGTATGAATTCACAGAACTGGAAGCGGTAAAGCCGCTGCGGCAGAATGCTTATCCGGCAAAAGATCAGGAAGGAAATCCTGTGGAGGAAACCCTGCCGCGGATCAATTACTGGGGCTTTAAAAAAGGCTATTATTTCGCACCGAAAGCGTCATACAGCGTTAAGGATCCTGTGTTGGAATTCAAGGAAATGGTGCGTGCGTTCCACGCAGAGGGAATGGAGGTAATTCTGCAGTTCTATTTTCCGAAAGAAATCAATCGGGAGATGATCCTGGAAGTGATCCGATATTGGGTGTGCGAGTACCATATCGACGGCGTGCATCTGATGGGAGAACAGATTCCGGTGGGAATTCTGGCAGCTGACCCGATGCTTACGGATACGAAGCTGATTTATTACGGATTTCCGTATGAAGAGATTTATCCGGTGGGGCAGGTTCCGGACGTGCGCAATCTGGCGGAATGCCGGGATGAATTTCAGTATGACATGCGCCGCTTTTTAAAGGGAGATGAGGATACGCTGCATCAGGCGCTGCGGAGAATGCGCTGCAATCCGGTGCAGAATGGCGTGATCAATTATATTACCAGCTATGAAGGCTTTTCCCTGGCGGATCTGGTTTCCTACGACCGCAAGCATAACGAGGCAAACGGGGAGGACAATCAGGACGGAAATCCCTACAACGCGAGCTGGAACTGCGGCGTGGAAGGACCTACCCGCAAGCGGACAATTTTGCAGCTGCGCAAAAGGCAGATGAAAAACGCACTGGCGCTTTTGCTGTTTTCGCAGGGGACCCCGATGCTGACAGCCGGGGACGAGTTTGGACAGAGCCGGGAGGGCAACAACAATCCGTACTGTCAGGACAACGAGATCAGCTGGCTGAACTGGAAGCTTACGGAGAAAAATAAGGATTTTCTGGACTATACAAAGGAACTGATTGCGCTGAGGAAAGCGCATCCGGTACTCCACCAGAGCAGAGAGCTGACGCTGATGGACTATGCGGCGTGCGGCTATCCGGATTTATCTTATCATGGAAAGGATGCATGGCGCTTGATGGCCGACCGGTTAAACCGGGAGGCAGGTTTGATGTACTGCGGTCGTTATGCCCCAAAAGACCGTGCACAGGAGGATGACTTTTTCTATATCGCTATGAACATGCACTGGGAGCCCCAGCGGCTGGCGCTTCCTGATCTTCCGGCAGGCATGCGCTGGGAAAAGGTGTTGGATACACAGGGCGATGTGGTGGAAACACAGACCGATCCGCTGACAAAATCCATCACCGTTCCGGGACGCTGCATCCAGGTTCTGGAAAGCACAGGAAATCCGGTCAGGAAAGGAAAGAAAAGAAAAGAAAAGTGAAAGCGTTACAGCATTTTAAGACGATTACCTATCATAAGTATCTGGTGATGAAAGGATGCTTTGCGGTCGGCTTGTACCGGCAGGGCATCTGTCATGACCTTTCCAAATATTCCTGGACGGAATTCAGGGTCGGAGCAAAATATTATCAGGGAAATCGAAGCCCGAACAACGCGGAGCGGGAGGATATAGGGTATTCTTCTGCATGGCTGCATCATAAAGGACGCAACAGGCATCATTACGAATACTGGGTGGATTACAGCACGCAGAGCATTGAGGGCGGAATGGCTCCGGTGCCGATGCCGCGCAAATATGTGGCAGAAATGCTGATGGACCGGATTGCAGCGTCCAAAACCTACCGGGGAAGCGCCTATAAAGACAGCGATCCTCTCGCGTATTACAAAAATGCAAAAGAGCCGCCGTTTATGCACATACAGACAAGACGGCAGCTGGAGCACCTTCTGACGATGCTGGCAGAAGAGGGCGAGGAAAAGACGTTCGCTTA
>OGXX01003545.1_pt1 | contig 12900 bp, 9 predicted proteins | sample 1576301 | NCBI WGS metagenome assembly OGXX01 (sample SAMEA3541469, study PRJEB24748) | human gut metagenome | biome: human gut; feature: human-associated habitat; material: faeces | place: China | collected 2012
GTATCTTTGCGCGATTAATAATTAATAGATAAAGAATGAAATACACAGACGAACTTGACAAAGTCAGCTACAGCTTAGGACTTAGCATTGCCAGCAATTTGATTTCTTCCGGAGTAACCACGATCAATGCAGAAGCATTTATCGACGGTCTGAATGTCGTATTCAGTGGTAAGATGCCGGAAATCATGCCGGACGAAGCCAATAATATCTTACAGGATTATTTCGACAAACTCCAGCAAGCAAAAGGAAAAGAGGCAAAAGCTGAAGGCGAAAAGTTCCTGGCAGAAAACAAGAAAAAAGAAGGCGTAGTTGCACTTCCGAGCGGATTACAATATAAAATCCTGACTGCTGGCAATGGCCCGAAACCCAAAGCTTCGGATACGGTAAAGTGTCATTATGAAGGTCGTCTGATCAATGGTACTGTTTTCGATTCATCTATCCGCAGAAACGAACCGGCAGAATTCCCGGTAAGCGGAGTGATCGCCGGTTGGGTAGAAGCCCTGCAATTGATGCCTGTAGGATCGAAATGGCAACTTTATATTCCTTCCGAACTTGCTTATGAAGAAGCCGGAAGCGGAGAACCTGTAATCTTTGTACATGGCCATTCACTGGATCACAGAATGTGGGATGAACAATTCGCTGAATTTGCCAAAGAATACCGTGTGATCCGTTACGACTTACGGGGGTATGGTGCTTCTTCCTCTCAGACCGAAGATTATCAGTTTACCCATGTACAAGACCTGGTGACACTGATGGATTCTCTCCATATCTCTTTTTTAGCCCATCATCACATAATTTTTTCAAAAAGTCATAATGTGTTGGATATTCTGGTGGTACATCATAGTTGGGCAATATTGTATGTCCAAATTCAAATTCAACATTACATTCATCTGCAATTTTTACTGTATTTTCTATTGCATCAGGAAATGCAGAAAAATACTCACTCATCTCTTCTGGTGACTTAACATATAATTCATCAGTATCAAATCTCATTCTATCTTCGTCACTCATTCTTTTGCCTGTTTGAATACATAGCAGAATTTCATGATTATATGCATCTTCTCTTTTTAAATAATGTGCATCATTTGTTGCAACTAATGGTATGTCTAATTTCCTTGCTAATTGTACTAGTTTTTGATTTGCTAAAACTTGTTCTTTTATTCCATTGTTTTGAATTTCAATATAATAGTCTTTACCAAATACTTTTTTATGCCATAATGCTATTTCTTCTGCTTTTTCAGTTTGACCATTTAATAATGCTTGATTTACAGCTCCTGCTAAGCAAGCACTTAAGCAGATTATTCCTTCATGATATTTTTCTAGTACTTCTAAATCTATTCTTGGTTTATAATAATATCCTTCAGTAAATCCTATTGATACTAGTTTACTTAGGTTTTTATATCCTTGATTGTTTTTGGCAAGTAAAATTAGGTGGTAATATTGCTTGTCTATTGGTTCTTTATTAAACCTTGAACGTGGTGCAACATATACTTCACAGCCTATAATCGGTTTTATTCCTTCTTTTTTACACGCTTTATAAAAGTCAATAGCTCCATACATTACACCATGGTCTGTTATTGCCATTGCTTTCATTCCTAGTTCTTTTGCTCTTACTGGTAAGTCTTTTATTCTATTTGCTCCATCCAATAAACTGAATTCACTATGTATATGTAAGTGTACAAATTCTGACATTTTTATCTCCTTTAGTATAAAAAAACAATCCCCGCCTTAGCCGTAAGTTGTCTGAATTTTTAAGGACCTGTCTTCGACAGGTGGGTGCCTGCTTGAATATTCCTGGGCTTCTTACTACTCGAAAGTGTAAGCTTGCACGCCATACTCAAAGTTTTGGCCCCTCTTTAAACTTGTAGGTTCTAAAAATTCTGTGCTACACGTACTATGCAGGGTTTGTTTATTTCGTTTTTGTTATTAATATATTAGCATATTTTTATTCAAATTGCAACCCCATATGAGTTCAAATTTTTCCAAAAATATATGCTAGTTATATTATAGCTCTCTTTTTCAAATTTATTCTCGCTCTATTTATTTTTTGCTATGTTGACTTTTAGAAAAATTATAGTTTCAAAATTTCTTTTGCAACTTCATTTATTGTTTTTCCTTCTGCAGAAGCTCCCATTTTAGCCTTTGCTTCTTTCATAATTGCTCCCATATCTTTCATTGAAGTTGCACCAATTTCAGATATTATTTTTTGAACTTCTGCTTTTACTTCATCTCTACTTAATTGTTTTGGCAAATATTCTTGTAATATTTCAATTTCTCTATTTGTCAAATCTATTAAATCTTGTCTTTCTGCTTTTTCAAAGTCTTTTAATGCATCTTTTTTTGTTTTAACTTCTTTTGCTATTATGTCTATTATCTTTTCATCTTCAACTTCTATTTCTTTATCTTTTTCAATTTGCAATATTGATGCTCTTACCATTTGAACTGCATTTTTTCTAACTGTATCTTTAGTTTTCATTGATTCTTTTAAATCTTCCATTAATTTTTCTTTTAACATTTTAACCACTCCTTAATCTTGAATTATAATATCACAAAACTACCGAAATGTCTATCTAAATTTTTTGACCAGCATCCATTTTTCTTACTTTTTTATAAATATCTTTATCTTTTTTGGAATATGTTTTTTCTTGAATTCCATCTGCCCCACACACTTTGACTTTCACATACCCGGAATTTATTTGAGGATGTCTTAATATTCGCTCTCCTTTATTTTCTACTGGTATTTTTGAAAATGCTATATATGAAAATTTTTCGTCCTCATATCCTAACTCCCCTTTTTTAGCTTGTCTATGTGCTGAACTTCTTGCAATTCTAGCATAAAATGCACACCAGTCATCTTTAGAAATTGGACATTCTTCAAGGCAACAACATGGTGCTACAATATATCCTCCTGCATCTAGTATATTTTTTCGTATTTCTAAAATATTGGCAAAACCGGCTGGTGTTCCTGGTTCTATTATTACTAATAATTTATTAGTAGCTTTCCACAATTTTTCTACTGCTTTCTGCCTCATTTCTTTAGGCAGCTCATTTATCATATATGATGTTATAACTAAATCTGCCTTTTCTTTAATCTCATCTTGTAATATATCAAATTTTTCCCATGTTACCTTATTTAGTTCAGAATCTTGCATAAGCTGTTTTCCAATACTTATCATGCTTTCTTCTCTCTCTAAACATTTTATGTCATTACAGATGTTCTTATCATTAATTGCCCAAACCACTGCACCAGTTCCCGCTCCAACATCTATCATAGTTGTTAATTCTTCTTTATAATTTTCTGATATTTGTTCCAATACCGAACTTACAGCAGCATATGTCGCTGGCATTCTTGATATTGCATATGAAATTGCTTCTGACTTTTGGACTAACAATTTTTTACCATTTCCATTATTATTTCTATACCTATTACTTAGTATTTGAGAGTCTTCTACTACTTTACTTATTTGATTTTCTTTTAACAATTTATTTATATTTTCTTTTAATTTTTCTGGAATCTCCACTATTTTCTCCTTTAAAACATAATTATTTTTCCGTGTTGTTTTAACCATTCATCTATTTCTTTATAATTAGGTATATAACTTTGTAACAAATTATAAAAATCTTTATTATAATTATAAGTATTTGTATATAATACATTATTGATTATTACTTGTGATTGTGCTAAAATATTATGAATATATATATGCGTAGGTGACTTAAAATGAGTAATGAAAATAAAAAGTTAACACTTGCAGTAATTTTCGGCGGTGTTTCATCAGAACATGATATTAGCTGCATTTCAGCTAAGGGCATTATTTCAAATATTGATTATAATAAATATAATGTAATTCTTCTCGGCATCACAAAAGACGGCAGATGGTATATTTTTAATGATGATATTTCACTTTTACCTAATGACAGATGGACCGAATCTAAAAGTCTTATTCCGGCTTACATATCACCTGATACTTCAGTCGGCGGTATAGTTACCGCAAAGGGCGAAGTTATCAAGCTTGATTGCGTATTCCCTGTTCTTCATGGTAAAAACGGAGAGGACGGAACTATTCAGGGCCTTTTGCAGCTTGCTCAAATTCCGTATGTAGGCTGTGACGCCACATCATCAGGTGTGTGTATGGATAAGGCTGTTGCAAACGCTGTGGCAGACGCTTTTGATATTCCGCAGGCAAAATGGTGCGCTTTCACCCAGTATACTTTTAATAAAGATAGGCAACAATGTATTGAATATGCAGTTAATAAGCTTGGCTTTCCTATTTTTGTTAAGCCTGCAAATGCCGGCTCTTCTGTCGGAATTACAAAGGCGCATAATGTAAATGAGCTTATTGAAGCTATGGCTATTGCATTTAAGGAAGATAAAAAAGCTGTGCTTGAAGAATTTATAGACGGGCATGAAGTTGAGTGTGCGGTTTTGGGCAATGATGAGCCTATCCCTGCTGAAGTGGGTGAAATTAAAGCTGCGGCAGATTTTTATGATTTTGACGCAAAGTATAATAATCCGCAAAGCGAACTTTGTATTCCTGCCGATATTCCTGAAGAAAAGCGAAACGAAGTCAGGGTGCAGGCTGTAAAGGCATATAAGGCACTCGGCTGTGAGGGAATGTCACGAGTTGACTTTTTTGTAAGAAAGAGCGACGGTGCGGTTTTGCTTAATGAAATAAATACTATTCCGGGGCAAACACCTATCAGTATGTATCCAAAACTTTTTGAAGCAGCAGGCGTACCGTATAAGGAGCTTATTGACAGGCTTATCGGATGTGCGCTTTCTCGTGGCGGTAAATTCTGATTATGGAAAAGGTACTTATTGAAATCATAGGTTCGCAAAATATTGATAATCAGTTTGATAAAACCGAGTTTAAAACAGTCGGCACATTTGAAGAGCTTGAAGAAAAATATGTTATAAAATATAAAGAAGAGCAGGATGCCGGCGAGGAGCCTATCAATGTAAGCGTAGTTGTTTTAAAAGATGAAAGTTCGGTTGAAATGACTCGTGAGGGTGCAGTGGTATCAAGGCTTGTAATTGAGCGTTCACAAAGAAATCTTTGCCATTACGGTACTGCTTACGGTGAAATTCTTATGGGCATTTGCGGCCATTCCATTGAGCATGAATTTAATGAAAACGGCGGCAAATTCACCTTTGGTTATGATATAGATATTAACGGGGCTTTGGCTTCAAAAAATCGTGTAAAGCTTAGTTATAAAAAGAAGAAGCAACCTAAATAACAGGAGTATAAAGATGTCAAAATTAGTTAAACAGACCGAAAATGAATTAAAAATAATTATTGAAAATGCAGTTAACAAAGCAATGGCAAGCGGTGATTTGCCTCAAGCTGAAATTCCTCAGTTTAACATCGAAAAGCCGGCTAATAAAGATAACGGCGATTATTCAACAAATGTTGCAATGGCAGGCGCGCGTGCATTTAAAAAAGCACCGAAAATGATTGCCGAAGCTATTGAAAAATATTTGGAACTTGGCGGTACTGTTTTTGAAAAAGTTGAAATTGCAGGCCCGGGATTTATGAATTTCTTTTTATCCCAAAAGTTTTATTCGGATGTACTTAAAGATGTATTTGCCTGCGGTGAAAACTATGGTAAAAGCGATTATGGCAAGGGCAAAAAAATCCTTGTTGAATTTGTATCCGCAAATCCGACGGGGCCTATGCATATCGGCAATGCGCGCGGCGGCGCAATAGGTGACTGCCTTGCAAGTGTGCTTGATTGGGCAGGATACAGTGTTAACCGTGAATTTTATGTTAATGACGCAGGTAATCAGATAGAAAAATTTGCAACTTCACTTGAAGTTAGGTATCTTCAGCATTTTGATTCCTCGGTTGAACTTCTTGAAGATGCATATCACGGCCAAGATATAGTTGACCACGCAGAAAATTTTATTGCCGAATATGGCGATAAATATGTTAATGCGCAGTCGAGCGAACGCCGCAAAGCACTTGTGGATTATGCGTTGCCTAAAAATATCGCCGGGCTTGAAAAAGACCTTGGCAGATACAGAATTACTTATGATAAATGGTTTAGGGAATCAACGCTTCATAATGACGGTTCGGTTAAAAAAGTTATTGACGCACTTAAAGAAAAGGGCGTTACTTATGAGCAAGACGGTGCATTATGGTTTAAGGCAAGTGAATATGGCAATGATAAAGATATAGTGCTTGTAAGGGCTAACGGGCTTCCTACTTACATTGTGCCTGATATTGCTTATCATTATAACAAGCTTGTTACTCGCGGATATGATAAGGCTATTGATGTTTTGGGGGCTGACCACCACGGTTATGTACCGAGGATGAAGGCGGCTTTAACTGCTCTCGGCCTTGATGCATCAAGGCTTGATTGCGTTATTATGCAAATGGTAAGGCTTGTAAGAGACGGTGAAACCATTAAACTTTCAAAGCGTTCAGGCAAGGCGATTACACTTAATACCCTTATTGATGAAGTTCCGCTTGACGCGGCAAGATTTTTCTTTAATTTAAGAGAGCCTAATTCTCATTTTGATTTTGATTTGGAACTTGCGGCAAAGCAGTCAAGTGAAAATCCTGTATATTATGTTCAATATGCGCACGCAAGAATTTGCTCAATCATTAAAAAAGCGCAGGAGCAGGGTGTTCAGCTCAGAACTCCTAATGATGATGAACTTGCACTTCTTAATTCTAAAGAGGAAAAAGACCTTATTCGTCATCTTTCAGCTCTTACCGATGAAATCGTTGCTTCGGCAAAAGCATATGACCCGGCTAAAATTACACATTATGTTATTGAGCTTGCTACTCTTTTCCATAAATTTTATAATGCACAAAGAGTAATGCTTGATGATAATGAACCTCTTATGCAGGCAAGGCTTTACCTTTGCTCTGCTGTAAAAAATACAATTTATAACATTTTAACTATGCTTAAAATAACTACTCCTGAAGTTATGTAAGAGAGGTAAAATATGGCAAACATTAAGGATAAGGCGCTTTATTTTGTAGGAAATAAGCTACTTAAATATGTTTATAAAAACCCTCAAAAAAATATGCTCAAACTTGTCAAGTTAGGTAAAGCAGTTGCAGGTAAAATGTACCCTGAAAGTACATTTACCAAGCCTATTGAAATCATAAGTGACGAAACTAATGTTTGGCATAAATATTTGTTTAACGGGCTTAATGATATTGACCCTGATTTTTTCAGGTCGGCAGTGCTTACTTTTGCAATTGATTTGGGGCTTAACGGTACTAAAACACTTCGCAAAAAGCGTGAAGAAGAGCATTGCAATATTCCTTGGGTTATTCTAATGGACCCTACTTCTGCCTGCAATTTAAGGTGCAAAGGCTGTTGGGCGGCTGAATACGGCCATAATTCAAACTTAACTCTTGATGAAATGCGCAAAGTTGTGCGTGAAAGCAAGGCGCTCGGTACTCATTTTTATATGTTTACGGGCGGCGAACCTCTTATTCGTAAAAAGGATATTTTAACTCTTGCAAGGGAAAATAAGGATTGCATATTCCTTGCGTTTACTAACGGTACGCTTGTTGATGACGCATTTTGCGAAGATATGAAAAAGTGCGGTAACTTCGCACTTGCACTTTCAATTGAGGGTGACGAAGCTGTTAATGACAGCAGGCGAGGTGAAGGTGTTTACCAAAAAACTCTTGCCGCAATGAAACTTCTTAAAAAGCACAAATGCCTTTTCGGTACATCTGTTTGCTACACTTCCAAAAACTATGCAAGCGTAACAAGTGATGAATTTTATGATTTTATGATTGAAAACGGTGCTAAATACGCTTGGTATTTCCACTATATGCCGGTAGGTGCAGATGCGGATACAGAGCTTCTTTTATCCCCTGAACAAAGGGAGCATGTTTACCGTACCATTCGTAAAAACCGAAACGGTAAAACCGGTAAGCCTATTTTTACCGTTGATTTCCAAAACGACGGTGAATTTGTAGGTGGCTGTATTGCCGGCGGGCGTAACTATTTTCATGTTAACAGCGAGGGCGATGTTGAACCTTGCGTATTTATTCATTACAGTGATTCAAATATCAGGGAAAAGAGCATTATTGAATGTTTGAAATCTCCGCTTTTCCACGAATATTATAAGGGCCAGCCGTTTAATGATAATATGCTTCGCCCTTGCCCAATGCTTGAAAATCCGCAGGCACTCAGAAAGCTTGTTAAAAAAACGGGTGCTAAATCAACAGACCTTATTCAAAGCGAAAGTGCAGATGAACTTTGCGCAAAGTGTGACCTTTATGCTCAAAATTGGGCGCCTAAAGCAAAGGAAATTTGGGAGGAGCAGGAACGCTTCCACCCATTCACGCAGTATTATAGGGATACACCCGAGGGCAAAGCAGAAAAAGCAAAGAATAATGAATAAAAAAACCACAATGTACTGATACTGATGTACATTGTGGTTTTCTTATATCTGTTTAATTTTATTTGTTTCTGTAAATAATAGCTTCTCTTTCAGGGCCGTTTGATACCATTGTGATAGGATGGCCGATTTCTTTTTCAATGAATTCTACATAATCCTTTGTTTCCTGAGGAAGTTCATCATAATTCTTAATTCCTCTGATATCACAATGCCAGCCTTTCATTGTTGTAAATACAGGCTTGCACTTTTTAAGTGTCGGGGTAGTAGGGAAGTCTTTAATGATTTTACCGTCAACTTCATAGCCGGTGCAAACTTTAATTTCTTCAAGGTATGAAAGGCAGTCAAGTGCAGTCATTACAACTTGGGTAGCGCCCTGGCATTCAACACCATAGCGTGTAGCTACGCAGTCAAACCAGCCTACTCTTCTCGGTCTGCCTGTTGTAGCACCGAATTCGCCCTTGTCACCGCCGTGAATACGAAGTTCCTGTGCTTCATCTTCATCAAGGATTTCTGATATAAATTCACCTGCGCCTACTGCTGATGAATATGCTTTTGTAACAACAACAATATCCTCAATTGAATGTGGAGGAAGGCCTGCACCCACAGCACCGTAACCTGCAAGGGTTGAAGATGAGGTTACCATTGGGTAAATGCCGAAGTCAGGGTCTTTAAGTGTGCCGAGCTGACCTTCAAGAAGAATGTTCTTTCCCTCTTTAAGTGCATTTTGAAGATATGCGTGTGTATCGCAAACATAAGGTGCGATTTTTTCCCTGTATTCAAGGCAGGTTTTGAAAAGTTCGTCTTCATCAAGAAGCGGCTTGTTATATACATGTTTTATAATAAGATTTTTGAGTGTGCAGATATTTTTAAGCTTTGCTTTGAGTGTTTCATCATCAAAAAGCTCATTTACCTGAATGCCGATTTTAGCATACTTATCACTAAAGAAAGGTGCAATACCGCTCTTTGTTGAACCAAATGCATTTTTGCCGAGCCTTTCTTCTTCATATTCATCAAGTAAAATATGATATGGCATAAGGATTTGCGCCCTTTCGCTTACTAAAAGCTTAGGGTTAAGTCCTGCTTTCTTAATATCATCAAGCTCTTTGCAAAACTTGTTAATATCAAGTGCAACACCGTTGCCGATAATGCAAGTGGTGTGGTCATAGCATACGCCTGACGGCATAAGGTGGAATGCGAACCTTCCGTGTTCGTTTATAATTGTGTGGCCTGCATTTGCACCGCCTTGAAAGCGAATTACAATATCACTTTGGCCTGCAAATAAATCGGTGATTTTGCCTTTACCTTCGTCGCCCCAGTTAGCTCCGACAATAGCTCTTACCATTTTAAAAATCTCCTATTTTTAATTATTAGAATTCAAACATTAAGGGCACAGTGATGGATTGTTCACTACGCCCTTGATTTATTATATAATAGGTATACTGTAAAGTCAACTTATTTTTGAATTTTGCCGCCTTTGTTGCCTGCGTACTTTACTTTTGTAATCTTAATTTTGCCGACTTTTTTGGTGAGGTAAATACCCTTTTTCTTATTTTTCTGAATTTTCACACCGTTTATTGAGCCTTTTGCTTTGTTTGTGTAATAAATTCCGTTGCCGCTGTTTTTGGATACAGTGCCTTTCTTAATATTTGTTGTTGAAGAAAGGGTGGAGTAAATACCGTCTTTCTTATTGTTTGATACAGTGCATTTGTTAATGGTTGCTTTTGATTTTTTAAAAATGTAAATTCCGTTTTTCCCGCTTTTGCTGATTTTTGCAGAATTTATTGTTACATTGTTTCCTTTTTGTACTGCAATGCCACACTGCTTGTTTGACTTAATGGTATCCCCGTTTATTTTTGATTTTCCTTTACATTCGTTCACAAAAATTCCGTGCTTTTTATTACCGGTAATGCGGTTTTTATTAGTTGTCATTGTGGAATTTTTATAGCAGAAAATACCGTTTTCTTTATTGCCGGAAATGGTATTTGCAGATATGCTTGCTGATGATGAAGTAAGGTTGATACCGTGCTTTTTTGCACCGGTTAATGAATTGCCTGCAATATTTACACTTTTTGATTTATCAAGAATAATTACATTTTGAACATACGGTATGTTGTTTGCGTTAATTGTGTTTGCGTTGATTGTGGCATTTGTTGAGTTTTCAATTCTTAATCCAAATACATTATCTTTGGTGCTGTAAGCAGAATTGTTGAAAAGAACTGTGTTTTGCGATACATTTATATTCTTTGTTCCTACAAGCCAAATTGCATTTGCGCCTCTGCTTATTGTAATGTTGTTTGATGATACATTTACATTTTGTGCGCTGTAATCACCTGCAAGTACAATACCGTCATTTGCTGTTAAGTTTTCACCGTAAAGCCTGATTCCGTAAGGAAATTGCTTTGATGATGTATCTGCTGTGTCAACAACGGTTATGGTGTTGCCGCAAATTGATGAAGCGGTGTCAATTGTAGGTGCATATGATTTGCCCTGGCAAGTGTATGTGTTCGGCCTGCTGCCGTCACTGTTTTTAGGGTTTATTGTTTTGTAGTAAATACCCGAGCCACAGTTGTTTATAACATTATTGTTGATATTAACATTTAAAAATGCAGATGAAAGAATTGCATATCCCGCAATATTGTTAAATGTGTTGTTTGATATATTGATGTTTGACATATATTTGCCGGAAAATACACTGTGTGAACCTATACCGCGGTTTACATTATTAAATGTATTGCCGGTGATGTTGATATTTGTATTCATAGTTCCATCATATGCTTTTGGATAATCTTTGTAGTTTGGAAAATGCTCTTTATCAAGAATATCAAGCTGGACAGCTTCCATATTGTCGCCCTTTTTGTTGCCGTGGCCTGTAAAAGTACAGTTTGTAACATTGACATTGTCACATCCGGCAAAGGTGAGGTGATGCCCGTCTGAGCAGTCTTTAAATGTAGCACCGTTTATTGCTACATTGCTTGCGTGTGCAAAGCTTAATATACTTCCGTCGGTTTTGTTTGCATCAAATGTGCCGCCGTTAATTGTAATGTTTTTATAGTAGCTGTTGCCGGTAGGGGCGTCTTGGTTTTGCCCAATTGCAAGAAGCGTGCTGTTTTGATAATTTTTAATAAAAGTTGCGCCTGCACAGTTAAAGGTTGTGTTTGAATAAATTACAAGCCTTTCGCTTAAATTGTATGTTCCGGTGACGGTAACGGTTAACGGGGTTGAGGAATTAAACTTATTTTTATTAAGTTCTTCCTGAATTGCCTGCGCGCTTGAATAGTTGTTTGCAAGTGCTACCGTGCCGAAACCAAGGCACGCTGTAACAATTATAATCAGCGATAATGTGATTGATAAAACTTTTTTCATAATATTAACTCCTTTTAATTTACTATATATTATTATAACATAGGTGTTTTAATGTTGTAAATATAAAAATTCTATGATATTATATAACAAAAGATTATTCACAGAGGTATAAATATGAAGATTTATAATGTAATGCAATACGGTGCAAAGGGTGACGGAAAAACAAATGACGCTTTTTCAATCCAGCACGCTATTGATGATTGTGCAAAAAACGGCGGCGGTCAGGTTGTATTGCCGAGCGGATATACTTTTTATTCCGATTCCATAAGGCTTAAAAAGAATGTTGATTTTCATATTCAAAAGGGCGCAACTATTAAAGCCACAAGTAATATTGACGGATATATCAGGCCTAATAAGCTTATTAACGACCCTAAAACTGCTCTTATCGGTAACCCTGTAACAGGCAAGCCGAGCTTCGTTTTTATCTATGCTTATGAAGCAGACGGTTGTTCAATTTCAGGTGAGGGTACGATTGATGCTAACGGCCACGCATTCGTTGCGCGTAAAGACCAATATTATGTAACAGGTGATTTTTATCCTCGCCCGACGGTAATGTATGTTGAAAAAAGTAACCATATTTCATTTAGGGATTTCACTGTTATTGACGCACCTTTCTGGACTCTTCATCCGGCAGGCTGTGATGATGTACTTATTGATAAAATCAGAATTTTAAATGACCTTGATGTAGCAAACAGTGACGGTATTGACCCTGACCACTGCTCAAATGTCAGAATTCTCGGCTGTCATGTAACTTGCGCAGATGATTGCATTTGCCTTAAAGCTTCTAAAGGTAACAGCGAATATGGCCCGTGCGAAAATATAATTATTGACGGATGCACACTTATTTCCACTTCTGCTGCAATTAAAATCGGCACAGAGGGTGTAGGAGATTTTAAAAATGTAATTGTGTCAAACTGTATAATCAGCCGCTCTAACAGGGGACTTTCAATTCAAATTCGTGACGGTGGCTCGGTTGAAAATGTAAGCTATTCCAATATTATTATTGAAACAAGGCGCTTTTGCCCTGATTGGTGGGGTACTGCCGAACCTATTGTTATCACAACTTTTAATCGTGATGAAAATACAAAGAGCGGTACAATTAAAAATGTAAGATTTTTCAATGTTACAGCCAAGGGTGAAAATGGTGTTCTTATCCACGGTAA